>Ga0209777_10002333_pt1 | contig 25251 bp, 34 predicted proteins | sample FrelakmetHBP12HB_FD_187147 | JGI IMG/M metagenome (GOLD analysis project Ga0209777, IMG submission 187147) | Freshwater lake sediment microbial communities from the University of Notre Dame, USA, for methane emissions studies -HBP12 HB (SPAdes)... | ecosystem: Environmental > Aquatic >... | reverse complement strand
CTCACCTGTCTTGTCTGATTGGTCTTGCTCGGGGGTGGTCTACTTTTGGACCGCCACCAGCCGCCGCTCACGCGGCGGCATGTGGTCTATTATTGCTCCGCCGTTTATACTTGCTCCGACCTTAGAAACGCGCAATAAAAGGAGAGCATCATCTGGCTTTCCTAATCCCCGATCACCGGACGCTGATTAAAGAGCATGCCTTTCGGTCCTTTGAATTCCTGTCGCCGGTGTTCGATCCATTTTTTCAGGCGCGCGCCGGGGACGCGGTGAATGCGCCCGCCCGTCACGACCTCGAACTGCGTCGAGGTCGTCGGGATCGGGAAGCCGCAGCCCGGATTGCCGCGCACATGCGCCAGGTACAGATGCGCCGCGTCATACGAGCTGTCGGCGTTCACGTCGAGGCTGTACCGCTTGCCGTCGCCGTCCGCCACGGTCACGGTGCACCATTTCCCCACGCAAATATGATAGCGAAGAAAAGGCGAACATGCTGCCGCCACCTATATATATGTGTGCCGGTCAGGGCGTGCCCGGCTGGCGCCGGTCGGGCTCTAGTCGCGCGCCCTTCGGCGCGACTCCCCGAGACGGGGTCTCGGCCATCCGGTGACGATCCCTCACGCTCGAACGAGTTGCCAATATTGCCTTCAGGGTTGCTTCCGCTGTAGTTTCAGGGAGAACGATCGGCAAAGGGAAGTTATGCGGACGCTCGTCTACAAGATGACCCATACCGGCGATCCCGACCCCGCTACTGGCGCGTGGGGCGGAAGCTATTGCATGGGCCAGGTCCGTGGCTATGAATACGACGCGGTCATCGGCATCGGGGGTCTGTCGGGAAAGCCCGTTTACTACGGAATAGCGTGCAGGATCGTGTGGATCGGAATTGGTCCGCACAAGACGGGCGACCCGCGAGAGCCACTGGTGACTTTCGATCATTTCCTGTTCCATGGCAGTCAGGGTGCGATGCTCCAACGCAAGGCGCCGATCCTCGCTCGGCACGTCTACGGCGGAAAGGTCAGACTGTTGCTGAATCTCTCACCCACCGAGCACCAAGAGGTTGAGCGCATACTCGCATCGGCCAGCAACTCGAAGCCGTCTTTCGCACGGACGAGGCAAGCGCTCTCGACGAAAACAACAACTATTGATGCCTGTGAGCGCCGTCGAGCAAAGCGGCGATGTCCGCGTCCTCGAACGTGTTGATGCCGTTCGCAACATTGTTCCGGAAATACGCGACACGGTCGTTCTTGACGGCTTCCTTGGTCAGCCACGCATCAGCGATCATTTTCGGCGACGGGTAGGATTTCGGATCGCCGGCGAGCGTCGGATGGTTTGCCGTCGCGATCAGCAGGTCGAGAGGAACGCTTCCGTTGGTCCCCGCGACGACCGGCCAAGGCACCTTCAGAAGGCCAGCGGCGCTGACTGGAGTCTCTTCGCCGGGCACGTGCGGGATGCCGCCATAGCCTGATACGGCCCTGACGCGGGCCGCCCAGGCATCGGTGAATGCCGCCGGTACTTTGCTGGCGGGGTTGCACAGCAGCGCCACGCAGCCCCAGTCCGACGCTATCGAGCCATCGGCTTTCATGTTGCGCTCTGCCGCCCACAGCTCGTTTGTTTCCACATCGAGATCGGCTGCATTCACGATGTCCTGCCGGCAGCGAACCACTTTCGCCTGCCCCTCACCCGCCTGCCCTGAAAACACCATGGTGTAGGTATTGTCGCGCCCCGTCGAGAGCCTCCCGTAGCGAATCCGCATCGGCACATTGAAGCTCTCGCCCATATTCAGACGCGCCTCGCGCCATGTTTGACGTCTTTCGTCCCAGTAGAGGGAGCCTATGATAAGGACGCCGATGCTCAGGGGCTTGCGCTCAGGCATCCGCGATATACTCCAGTTCCTCAACCATCTGCAAAGCGAATTCCAGATCTTCCGCATCCTCCGCAGGCTTTCCCCGACCGATCCATTGCCGGTGGACAACATCCTTACGGACATTGTCCAGCAGGAACGTTCTCACATTCTCCAGCTTAACGGGCGTGAGCCGCATGTAAACAGAAATTCCGCACAGGTCGCATTCGCATCCGGATCGTAAGCCGGCGTGCTTCGATGGCTGCACTCTTTGCCTTCCCGTGGCTGTTCAGCATTGACGCTCATCGTGCCGGTCCTGCCGACGTCGTCAACGGGCGCCCGCGCCGAGTGACCGTGTAACCCGTTGACCCCGCCTCCCCTCAGGACCGGCTTTTCTTTTCGCGTACTGAACAACCCACGAAAGGAAACAGCCAATGTCACCGAACCCGATACCTGAGCCTGCAAGACCTAACGCGCAGCGGATCACGACGGCCCGCCTGGCCCTGAAATCCGCATCATGGGCGCGCGGCGACGACCTCGCCGGGAGCGATGAAGCCGTCATCGACCTTCTTACCGATCTCCGGCATTTCTGCATCGCACGGCACATAGACTTCGCCGCCTGCGATGAAGCCGCTGAAGCCTGCTTCGCAACCGACATCAGCGGAGGCCGGTGATGAGAACGAAGCTCCTGACCAAAGACATCCGCGAACGGCTGCTGCGCAACGGGCAGCTTCGCCAGCAGCGCGACGAACAGGGCGAGGCCGAAGCGGACTTCCTGCCCGTCGTGAAACTCTTCACGCCCGATGCGGGCGCCACATGGCTCCTGACCGAGCTTGATCCCGAGGAACCCGACATCGCTTTCGGCTTATGCGATCTCGGCGTCGGCTGTCCTGAACTCGGTTCCGTACGCATCTCGGAAATCGAATCCGTGCGCGGCATTCTCAACCTGCCGGTCGAGCGGGACCGCTTCTTCAAACCCACGAAAACCCTGTCCGCTTACGCCGATGAGGCGTTGAAGGCGGGCGGGATCAGAGCGTGAGGTGCGCCATGACAACGACACTTCATCGCCTCACGCTGACGTTCCGTTCCGACGGCGCTGTCGACGCGACCTTCATCCGCAAAGGCCGCATGCGCCGACGCCATCAAATCCATGCCTTCTTCGATGAGGGCGGCTGGCAGCAATGGGGCGAACCGCACGACATCCTCGCTGACAACGTCTGCCTGGTGGAACGGATCAGGACAATCCTCGCCGAGGAGGCCGTGTCATGACGGACCCCCTCACCCCCAAGGATTGCGTTTCGGCATTCATCAAGCGCCTCACGGCGCTTGACCGCGAGAAATCCTCCTACGACAAATTCCGCGACTTCTGCGAGATGGCGTTCTGCGCCTATGCGAAGCTCACGGCCCCGACGCCCGAGCGCGCGCAGGAGCTGGAGGACCGCTACATGCAGATCGTCGGCACATACCGCGACAAGGACACCGTGCGCGCTTACCCCGAGTTGCTGGCACTGGCAGGCAGCGCGATCCCGCAGGGCTGCGATTTTCTGGGCAACGTCGCCACCGAAATGGAAGTCCTCAACGCGCAGATCGGTCAGTTCTTCACCCCGTACGACGTGGCGCGGATGATGGCGATGATCAGCCTTGAGGGCGCCGCAGACCTGATCGCGGCAAACGGTTTCCTGACGCTACAGGAGCCCGCATCCGGAGCGGGTGGCATGGTGCTGGCAGCCGCGCAGGCGTTGCAGGACAGCGGATTCGACCCCGGCCTGCACATGCTCGTCAATGCCATCGATCTCAGTCCGCTGTGCTTTCACATGACGTTCCTGCAGCTCACCCTCCGCGGCATCCCGGCCCTCGTGGAACACGGCAACACGCTCAGCGGTGAACGGTTCGCCCGTGCGTGGACTCCCGCCACAACCGCCTTCCATCTCCATCACGGCCGCCTGTTTCCCGAAGCTACCGCCTCAACCACACAGGAGCGCATCACCGACGAAGAGCCGGAGCCGGTCATGTTCGGCGAGCAACTGGTGCTTCTGTAGATCACCCGGCAATCGCAGCCCGTTCACCGCTCCAAAGCGGGACGGACGTGCAACCCCGCACACCGCGAGATTGCCGTTTTAATGCGGTCATATCCTGCCGTCTTCCGCAAACCTTGTCCGTTCCCGTCTGCCGCACGGTTTTCTCATTACCCTGACGCGATCATGGGCCGGCGGCGGTCCCTGTCAACGGCTGGCCCGCTCCATTCGCCGCCCTCCCTGCGGTCGGTTGTCTCCCGTGTGGCCGTTCCCCTGCGGTGACAGGGACCTCTATCCCGCCTGCCCTCCAAATTCCCGCGTCATGAGAAACCGCGACGCAAGAAAAGGAGAACAGACAATGCAGAATACAGAACGGCAGGATATCTACACCCGCATCACCGGGAAAATCGTCGCTTCCTTAGAGGCGGGCGTCCGACCCTGGATCAAACCGTGGAGCGGAGAAAACGCAGCCGGGCGGATCACGCGCCCCTTGCGCCACAACGGCATGCCCTATTCCGGCATCAACATCCTGATGCTGTGGGCTTCGGCGGTCGAACAGGGCTTCGGTTCGCCGAGCTGGATGACCTTCAAGCAGGCGCTTGAGCTGAAGGCAAATGTCCGCAAGGGCGAGAAGGGTTCACTGGTCGTGTATGCCAACTCGATCACGAAGACCGAGCAGAACGATGCCGGGGAGGATGTCGAGCGCGATATCCACTTCCTGAAAGGCTACACGGTGTTTAACTGCGATCAGATCGAAGGCCTGCCCGAGCAGTATTACGTGAAGCCGGAGCCGAAATTCTCCGCTGTCGAGCGCATCGAACACGCCGAGGCGTTTTTCGCAGCCACCGGGTTTCAAATCCGCTACGGCGGCGGCCGGGCCTATTACGCCCAGGAACCCGACTACATCCAGATGCCGCCGATTGAGGCGTTCACCGACGCTGAAGCGTTTTACTCGACGCTCGCGCACGAAACTGTCCACGCCACGAAGCACCCGACCCGGCTTGAGCGCGATTTCGGCCGCAAGAGCTGGGGCGACGCAGGCTACGCTCACGAGGAACTCGTTGCCGAGCTGGGGTCCGCGTTCCTGTGCGCCGATCTCGAACTTACCCCGGAAGTCCGGGACGATCACGCCTCCTACATCGCCTCGTGGCTGGAGGTGCTGAAGAACGATAACCGCGCGATCTTCGGCGCCGCCGCACACGCGCAGCGCGCCGTAGATTATCTCCACCAGCTTCAATCAAAGCGCATAGAGGCCGCCGCATAGGCGGCCTTCTCCACTTAAGGTTGAGTCCTGTGCGTGAATCGGGCATTCTGCCGCCATGACATGCGCGCATCATTGGCGCCTCATCATGGGCGTTGAGGAAGGAAAGGTCATTTCCTCCGGCTATTACTGTGTCAAATGCGATCTCACCGCCCCGGTCTGCCCGTGCGGTCAGCACCCCGAAGCCTTCCCGTGGGAGGGACGCCAATGCGCCTGGTGCAAATCCGGCAAGCAGCATCTTTCGAGTTGATCGGTTTGCCTTGTGATCAAATCCGGGCGTGCCCGCCGTTCCGGCGGTCGGGCCTTACTCGCTCCGCTCCCCGAGCCTGTCGTCTCGGCCTTGCGGTGACAGTCCCATCACGCAGGGAGAGAAGACCGTGAGATGTTTCGGATCGACTACTTATCGGTGCATTGATAGGTGATGTTGACTTGTGTTCTTGCGCAATTCCCGTAGCCGTCGACGGCAAGACAGCGATTTTGCGATCCTCCAAAGGCTTCGGCATTCTCATAGTGCCAGGCTTTGCAGCGTTCCTTGGCGGTGCTGTTTGCTACCGTCCAGTTCACAACCGGCTGTTCAAACATTCCGTATTCATATGAAACGGTCACGGTACCATCCGCCTTGCTGCCGCCCGTCGCTTGCGGCGTAACGTTCGTAGCGCACGCGGATATCAAGAACAAAGACATTAACAGAACAGCTCTCATGCAGCACCTCTTCGTTGGTTCTTGCCATGAATGCAACCGTGAGTCAAATTGCCCCTTCTCTCAATGCCGCGATTGGCGTGCCCGACGCGAATGCGCCGGTCGGGCTTTATTCGAAACAGCGCGCTCCGCCGCCTCTCGATTCTGCGGTACTTGCAATCGTTCCTTTTCTCGGCCTCATATGTGCATTCAGGATTCTGCGCGAGAAGACGAGCGATACTTCCAGGCTGGAAAACGAAAATTGACATTCCCTCGAATGCCGCCGCTTAAGGCGGCCTTTCTGATCTTTCCCTCACACGCCCGCATACGTTGTTGACAGGTCCCTATGCTCGCCTTAAGGTTGTCCTGTTGAACACCCCTGCATCGTCCGGACCATGACCTTTCCGCCCTCGCAGATGCTCGACCATGTCACCCACGGCGACTGCGTCGAGGTCATGAAAGACATGCGCGCGCATGCCGTCGATCTCATCCTGACCGACCCGCCATACCTGGTCAATTACACGGATCGCAGCGGGCGTCAGGTCAAAAACGATAACAACGATGCGTGGCTGGAACCGGCCTTCTTCCAGATGCACCGCGTGCTGAAGGACGGCGGCGCTTGCCTCAGTTTTTACGCATGGAACAAGGTCGATATCTTCATGGCGGCGTGGAAAAAGGCGGGTTTCCGCGTTGTCGGGCATATTGTCTTTCCGAAAAAATACGCCTCCGCTGCGCGTTTCACGGAATACCGGCATGAACAGGCTTACCTGCTGATCAAGGGCAACGCTGCGCCGCCGCGTTCGCCGCCGCCCGATGTGATCCCGTGGAGCTATACCGGAAACCGCCTGCATCCCACCCAGAAGCCGGTCGCCATTTTCAATCCGATCATCGAGGCTTTCACGAAGCCGGGCGATACGATTTTCGACCCCTTCTGCGGGTCCGCCTCTACTCTGGTCGCCGCGCGGGATCTGGGCCGCCATTACATCGGCATCGAACTGGACGAAGCCCACCACGGCACAGCCACCTGGCGCCTGAAGGCCGATCCGGAAGATCGCTACGGCAGGCCCGTCGTTCTTTCGACGAGCTTCAATCACTACGCGCCCGGCGTCTCGAGTGACGACCCCGACTTTCAGCCGGTGCCACGGACGTCAAAGACCAGCTTCAGACGGGCGCCGGAACCAGACCAGTCCTCGACCGCGCGTGTTCGGTAAGTTTTCTGGCCCTGCGGCGATAGTCGCGCTCCGCCTCTGAGGAAGATCAGACCCGGCCCGTGACATCCGCGTGCATACCATCGTATATCCGGTGGACGATCCCTGGCGCAGGAGTGCTCGCCCCAGAATTCTTGCCTATACGATGTCTTTCAGATTATCGTCCAGCCGAAAGGATGGGCGTCATGGATCGCTTTACAAAAATCATACTTACTGTCATCGCCTTGGCCTTGATCGTCATTGCCTACAATGCCACCCGCTACAGAACTCCGGGTTACTGCGGCGCCTATGAAAGCAGCGACTGCCATGTGTATATAGATTACGCCTGCGGCAGAGATAAGGAGCATCCCTGTTACGTCAGCCCGGTGCATGAATAGAATGTAACGCTGGCTCTATTATGTCTCAGGATACGTTTCTAGTGAATGAGGGCAAGCAGTATAAAAGCCACTCCCAAGACAGCCAGCAAAGCGACAAGAGGCCAAAGAGCACCAGCAACTATCGCCGTGATGATAGCCGGGAGCCAGCCAAGGCCAACACCTAATAAGAACCCATATGAAACGATGCAGTATATCCAAGCCGTCAGAAAGGTAATGACGGCTGTTATCCAAAAGCCTATTTCATAAGTTCGGCTCTCTTGATCTTCTTGGTCTTCCGCTGTCATGGCCGCAGTTTAAGAGGCATCTGCGGTTCATTCAATGCGGATCTTCGCCTGTTGGCAAGGATCACCACGTTTTCCGGTTGACACGCAGAGGTTGTTGATTTTTAATCGTCGGAGCAACGAGTTGAGCATCTGATCATGGCCGGACGACACAACAAGAGAACCGACCACACTTTCTATCAAAATCTGGGGCGCGCGATTCGCCTCGCCCGTGTTGCCGCCGGGAAAAGCCAGGCCGATGTCGCCGAGCATCTCGACCTCTCTCCGCAACAGGTTCAAAAGTATGAAAAAGCCGCCAACCGCATTCCGGTCGAGGAGCTTGTAAGTCTGGCCGCCTATCTGGACGTGTCTGTCTCCGACCTCGTGGACCCTTCCGCAACCGATGCCGAGTTCAAGGCCCTTGCCGGGAAATTTCGCGCCAAGGGGTTTCAGGCGCTTCTCGAATCATGGGGCGCCATCAAGGACCAGCCCATGCGCGCCGCCATCCTGAACATGATCAAATGTGCGGCGGCTCTGAGCCGCCGCTGATTGGCACACTGCCCTCGCCATTTAATCGATCTTGTCGTCGGTGCCCGGCAGCCGCGTCATTTCGTAACGGAGGATGGTGCAATACGTGGTGACGAGAATCCTGTTCGCAGCATCGATCATCGTGACGATTTCGGGAATACGGCTGTTCACGGCATCCTTGCGCAGCAAGTCCATCGCTTCCAGAACCCGCGACGCCTCGTCGAAGTCGTACTTGTATTTCACCTTCGTGCATCTCTCCAGTTCTTTCAGGTCATGCTGCTTTGGCATCAGATCTCCTTCGTGCTGCGCCGAATCGCCGCACGTATCCGATTCAAAGGCATGACGCCGGGTCGGAGAACTACCTTTTCTGGTAGGGGTTGAGATTTATAAAAAACCCCCCTATGGTTGAGTAGCGCTTGCCGTCCGCCGAATTATCAGGCAGACTCTGTGAGGGCCAATCCGATTCCGGAGTTCGGCCCTTCTGCGTTCACCACCGTCTGAAGGAAATCCGATGACCTAGAAAAGAGAAAACCCGCCGAAGCGGGCCTTCTAAAAACTGAAGCTCTGTAAGAGCGGCGATCTGACAATCCCGATCTTACAGGAACCGGAAACGGACGCAAGAGTTTTCTTGCGGCGGTTTTGTGCGGCCCAAGTCGGCGCGGTTATTTCGCGTCACCAACGAGAAGGCTGTTTTTTGTCCACACTGATCGCCGATACACCAATTCCCAAGCGCCGCCAGCATCGCGGCCTGATTCGCCGGGCCGATGGCGGCAGCGTCACCCGCAGGGCGTCGTCGCGCGCTTGCTGCGACTCGATTCTTCATAGACACTTTTTCTGTGGCCATTCCGATTCCGGAATCCGGCCACGCCTGTGTTCACAACTGTTCGAAGGAAACCCGATGACCTGACAAAAAGAAAACCCGCCTGGAGGCGGGCCTTCTAGAAACTGAAGCTCTGTGAGAGCGGCGTGTGACAACCCCACTCTCGCAGAATTCTAAAAAAACGCAAGCGCTTTTTGCGGCGGTTTTTTGCGGCCTGAATTCCGGCGGTTTTCTCATAACCAAGGAGAAGACCAATGCACCCACCAAACGAAAACGAAGCCGTGCATGAAATGCTCGCCCGCCTGAAGGCGCGCATGGCCCGCGACGGCCGCCGCATCGAAAATATCCCCTCCCCCGCGACGACCCCGACCACCCCCAAAGACGAAGACCGGCGGCAGCGCTCGCTGCGATCCTGCCACCTTCCGGCCGAACCAAAATCCCGGCACGCACCGCCGCGCGACAGCGATGCTTTTGTGCCGGAGATGGCCGCGCGGATCGAGGACGACCGCAACCTGACGGACGGCGCCCGGCGCTGTGCTCGCAAGCTGATGGAATACTTCTATCGCAAGAACCGCGCCACCCGTTCGGGCGACATCACCGTCACCTGGCTCATGCGCGCTCTCGGCAAGTCGCGCCGCCAAGTGCAGCGCTACCTGCGTCAGCTTGAACGTGAAGGCTATATCGCCGTCGAAGTCGTCCACGCCCGCACCCGCATGTGCGCCGGGTTGTTCGTCGAGCTACTGGCCCCGCTGTTTCCAAGGCATCACCGCCAGAAATGGCCGCAGAAGCTAATAGAACCGGATGCGCCACGAATGTCACAGAACAATAGACTCAGATATAAATACAGCCGTGAATCATGGGCGCAACGCTGCATGGACGGCGTGTTCCGATCCTTTATGAAAACGCTACCCCCTCTTCCGGCGATCCCGATCACCGTCTGAGCCCCTGTTTTCATCCCTTTTGCTCGGCGAGTGGGTGCCTGTGGCAGGTGCCGGGTAGACCCTTACGAATCCGCGCGCGTGGCGTTTTAAGCAGTGCGCCCCGGCCGTTCCGGCCGTCGGGCTCTAGTCGACCGCCATCGCTTGTCGCGATGTCGTAGCTCCCCGAGCCCCCTTTGGGGTCTCGGCCATCCGGTTACGATCCCTGGCGCAAGGAGACTGTGGAGGCGTGGTCGGTTCAGCCGACGTTCTGGTTTTTCTCTGCTGTCTTAATCTGAATTAGGTTCTGTCTCTCCAGGAGTTACGACGCCCCCGGATTTTTCTGGAGGTTTGCTCGCCACTACTATCGAAACAGTCCTGTACTTCTCGGACAATGCTGCCTTGAACGCCCAAAGCGTCGACATGAAACTAAGTGATCCCCATATATAGGCTGGAAGAATACGACAGTATTTATCAACTAAGGTTATAACGAAAACAGCCACGCACCAGCGCCAGGAAAAAGCCCACCAGATCGGCAAAACTTGCTTCCATGAAGGTGTCGTACGCATATGTGACTCCCTTCGGCGTTCACAGGACTTAGGGGTAAGCCTTGCTGCAGCCCAGCGATCTAAGCGCAATCAAAGAATGTGGTCAATACCCCCGTGGCAATCGACCATACGGGCGTCTTTGCCCGAAAGCGAACGTTCTGGGCGGTGACTATCCCGGAGTATCCTCCGGTATCGTCACGAACTGATCCTCCTGTTGTGTTCCATTTTTGCTTGACGGGTGAAGCCTGTAGCAACCGCCGGAGAACCACTCCCGCACCTTAGGCAATAGCAACAGCATCTGTACAACCGAAGGTTTTAACCCGGTTTTAACGGGTAGAGGTTGAGGATCAAAAGATGATCCTTAAGGGCAATCAACGCGGCGGTGGACAGCAGCTGGCCGCCCACCTGATGAACTCGTTCGATAACGAGCGCGTTGAAGTCGCCGAAGTCAGGGGCGCCGTCGCGCGGGATCTGTCCGGCGCCTTCGCCGAATGGAACGCCCACGCGCGCGGCACCAAGGCCACAGAGTGTATCTACAGCTTCTCCGCAAGCCCCGATCCCGGCCAGCGCCGCCTGACGCGCGAGGAATATCTCGATCTGCTCGCCCGCACCGAGCGCAGCCTCAACCTTGTCGGCCAGCCCCGCGCCGTCGTCTTCCACGTAAAGGATGGCCGCGAGCATGTCCATGCCATCTGGTCACGCATCGACACCGAGAAAATGAAGGCCATCCAGTTATCGGACGACCGCCTGAAGCTGCGCACCGTCGCGCGCGAATTCGCCCGTGACCACGGGCTGGAGTTACCGGACGGGATGAAGAAGGACGGAAAGCGCGACCGGTTCAACGACAAGGGGAAACAGGAAAACCTCGCCGAACGCCAGCAGAAAGAACGCAACGGCATCAGCAAGGCGCAGCGCATGGCGGACATCGCCACCTGCTGGAAGGAAACCGGCAACGGCGCGGCCTTCGTGCAGGCGCTTGAGGCGAAGGGTTATTTCCTGGCGCGCGGCGATCAGCGTGCTTTCGTCGTCGTCGATCTTCACGGCGAAGTTCACAGCCTGTCGCGCCAGCTCTCGGGCGTCGCGAAATCGAAAGAACTCAAAGACCGGCTCGCCGGATACCCACTCGACAAGCTGCCCGATGTGGAATCGGCACAGGCGTGGGCAAAGAAGCAGCGCGAGCATTACGAAAAACAAAAAGACGACAACGAGCTTTCCGAAGTCGAAAAGCGCCGCGAAGCGCTGAAGACCAATCAGGCCGGACGCCGCGCCGAACTCGATCAGCGGCATATTGACCTTCTCGCCCGTCACCTCACCGAACGCGGCGGCCTGAAGGCGGTGCAGGAGTCCCAGAACACCGGCATCGTCAGTGCCCGCCTGCAAAAGCAGCCCAAGGGCCTGATGGCTTTCCTGACGCGGATCACTGGAATACAGATGATCGTCGAACGGCGCCAGCAACAGCAGGACCAGCTCCGCGCCGAACAGCACAAACAGCAGGCCGAAGCCCTGCAGCGCCGGCATGACCGCGAGCTGCAGGAGATCGAGCGGCGCTCCCGCGCCCTTGACGGGCTGGAAGCGCGCGAGAACAGGTCGGCTGAAACCGCGCTGCACCGGGAAGAATTCCAGAGGGTAGTCGCCATCGCCCGGAAACCGGCCGCCCGCGAACTCAAGCCGGAATTCGACCGCGTCGCGCATCAGGTCTATCAGCGCACCGGCACCGACGACGGACGCACACCGCAGGAGGCGATGGCACCGAAAGCGGCCGAGGAAAGCAAACAGCAGAAGGGGAAACTGGTCACGCTGTTTACCCGGATCGTTGAATCGCTTCATCCCCAGCCGCCGGAACCCGCTCCGGCACCCGTGCCCGTCAGGCAGGATTTCGAGAAGGCGGCGAAACCGCCGATCGATCTGACCGATGCCTTTAATCGGGAAGTTGAGAACAGGCTCAGCCGCGAGAACGGGGATCGCGAACCCGACGGTCCCGACCGGACCTTCGATCCCACCGACCCGAAGCACTAGGTTCGGGCGTAGCGCGCTCATCCGCTGACATTGCCCCGATTTCTCTTTTCCGTAGCTGTTGTTTGTCGGTCGCTCACTATGCCAGTCGCGCCTTTCGTGCCCCGTCCAAAGGTTCTTGCGTTTCGGGTCCCTTCCCAAAACGGCAGAGAACCTTGGGACACGCGCAGGCTATGCGTCCGGCCTTTTTGTTCGCATGAACAACAACCACGGAAAGGAAAAAGCAATGACAAACGAGGCCGCCAGCACCATCAATCCGGAACCCACAGCACTGGTCCAGTTTCGGGGCCGGAACGTCCAGGTCATGTACAGCGAGTACGACCACGGCAAATACGGACGCATCTATATCTGGAACTTCGTCGCCAGACGGCTCCGCGACGATCACATCACCGATCTCGAATACCGCGCCATTTACGGCCAGATTCGTCAGCACGATCTGCAACGGAAACGCGGGAGGACCGGATAACCGCCCGCCTCAGAGGTTCGGGCGCATGATGCGGCGTTGCGCCTGCACCTTGCGAATATCTTCAAGGGCGTTGTAACCCTTGCGCCGCTGCTGTTCGGCGCAGCCGATACCCTTGCGGATCTCGTCCTTCAGCCCCGCCACTTCGCGGTTGCTCTTTTTGTACAAATCAGCTTTTGAAATCAGTTTCATCGTTTGCTCCTTCTGTTCGAGGCCCCGCTCATCGAGGCCTTTCATGAAGAAGCGTCCGCACGACAGCACAGACGGACTGTCAACGAATTGCACGGGAGCGATAGCGAAGGAGCGGTCTGTTCGTTGCACCGGTCGGATGGCTTCGGGCAGCGTCCATTCTGAAAAGGCCCTGACGGGGCAAGGCACGGAAGGAAAACGATTTTACTGATTTTTAACCCAAAGGTTGTAGTATCAATAAAACGCAACCTCTAAGGGGATGAGGCATGACGCTCCAGCTTGTCAGGAAACCGCCGATCGGCAACAGCAAAACCGAACGCCTGAAGATCGCGCTCGTCGGCAATCACACCATGAAGCAGAAAGCCTGCATGCTGCTTCAGGCCAAATATTTTCTCCAGCACGAGCACGGCCTCACCTTCGCCGGGCCAACGGATGTCTACATACCCCTGATTGACAAGGACGGCCACCCGCTCACCCATTTTGCCGATGGCAGGCTGATTGTCGATTTCAACATCCTTATCGATAGTCCTTATCACTGCGCGGCAGACGGCTACGAGGCCTGATCACGGTTTTTCCCGTTTCCATCCCCGCCGTTCCGCCTCCGCGCGCAATATCCGGTGCCCGCCGGTTGCCAGCCCGTGCAATTCCTCGTTCAGCGCGTCTTTCAGATATTTCGTCAGGCGCTCATGCACCGCCTTGTTGACGGTGCGCCCCTCGTTTCCCTTCTCACCAAGCGCCTCCTCCATCCAGTCCCATGTTTGCTTGAAATCCTCACGCGCGGTGATGTATTGCGCGATCAGCAGCAGGCCCTTCGGAATGTCAAGGCACACGCGCTCGGTTTCCGCCGCCCCGTATCCGCCGGCGACCTCGGCCCCGAGCAATCTATGCGCCCGGTCGCAGACCTCTTTGACCTCCGTCCATAGCTCCTCGCCGAATACGTCCGTGCTGGCTTCAAAATCCGGCTCTGCCGGGATCTCCATACCGTCGTCGTTATCGTCAGACATATGCCGTTCCTTGGCCGCCCTGACCACGGGCCACAATTTCTCCGTCGCTGCTACTCCGGGTCCGCCTCTCGCTGACGAGGACCGGGCCTGACGACCTCGCCTTCCTCCGCGTCCCAGGTTTCGCCTTCCTCAAGGATGATGGTTTCCGTTTCCGCGCCGACGCTCTCGCGCCACATCAGGAAATCGAACACCTCGGTCCAGAACGCGGCGTCACCGCTGTTACCCGCCTCCCTGAATTTCGCCGCCTCAGCCCGCGCCGTCTCGAACGCCGGCAGGTCGCCCGCCTTAACCTTGGCTTCGAGCTTCATCCCGGCGTCGTGGACTGGCCGCCTGACCACAACCGGCCCTTCCCGCTCATCGTCGTCGTCGTCGACCATGTGACCGTTCCTTTTTCCGTTTTCCCCGATGCCCGCCATCTTAACCGATCCGGACCGTGGCCGGGTTTATCGCTTCAGCATCGTTTTCGTACTGCCGTGTTCAGCGCCATTGTTTCCTTCATCACGCCGGAATCCATTCATGCCAGCCTAGACCTGCGAATTTCTGCCTGAAAAACGGCCCTGATGCCCGCAAGGGTTTCCCCGTCTTTCGCTGCGCTGCCAAGACCGCTTCGCGTCCCCCATGGAAAACGATGGGGGCGGGTGATCCCTCTCCCTTGACGTGCGGTCCGCTTTGTCAGGGCTGACCGAAATCACAGGCTGGCATTGAAGCCGGCCCGAACAGAAAAGGAAACTTAACATGGCACTCTCGAACACGAAGAAAAACGAAACCGCTGAAACGAAGAACCCTCCCGCAGACAAAGTCCGCGTCGGCCTGATAACGGCCAGCATCTGGGAAAACAAGGACGAAAACGGAAAGGTCTATCACAACGTCACCTTCGAGCGCCGCTACATAGACGGCAAGGACCAGTGGCAGTCGACCCACAGCTACGGCCCCCGCGACCTGCTGGAACTCGCCAAGGCGGCGGACCTGGCCCACACCAAGATCCTCGCGGCCCGCAACGGCGGCGATGAATAACCTCAGGGCGGCGGCTCTCACCGGGCCGCCGCCTTTAACCCTCAACCGATGGAGACAACCATGAACCGCATCCTCGAAGTCACCGACGAAGACGAAACCCTCGCGCTCGAATTCGTCGATCTGGAAGACCTCAAAAACGAGAGGATATTACCCACAAATCTGCGATCAAACTTCATCCCACTCGACGAATACGCATGAACTTTAACTACGGCGGCCCTTGACCGGGCCGCCGCCTTCGCGCAACATCCAACCCTACATGGAGCAAAACATGAAGACAGGACAGAACAAGTCACCGCCTCAGGGCGTTCCGGAAAAATGTAGTCGCTGTAGCGCCAAGTTAGACGTATCGATCATGTCCAAATTCAATGTCGATACGCTGTGCGATCGTTGCGCCGATGACGAGCGTCTCGCACCGGGATATGCAGCCGCTAGTCAGGCCGAGATGGCTGCTGTCCGGAACGGAGACATGAACTTTCCTGGCGTCGGATTGTCCAGCGAAGATCAAGCGTTTCTCACGCAACGCCTTAAAGTGCGAAACCGGCATTAGACACCGGCGCTGTGATTTCAAACCAGACGCGGAAACAGCCTGAAAGACAGGCTGTTTCCCGTTTTCATTCCCGCCCGCCCGTTCGGGACTGACGCCCGAACTCCCTGAAGCATGGCCGCTGCGCGGCGGAAAGCGATATGATCAGGCAAAGCTGTGTGGATCTGCCCCGAGTGTAACCAACTCGTGCCGAATCCGGTCAACCGGAAGTGCCCCAACGGGCACGGGCTGTTCGACGGCCGCATTATGGCCTCCACCAAGGAGCAGTCGTTCATGGCCTCATTTTTCAACGCGATTATCGCCAGCGTCGTCTTCGTAGTTGCCGCCAGTTCCGCCGGCGCACTGTTGGCAAAATCCAACACGGCCTGGGTTGGCTTCGCCCTGATCGGCGTGATCGCTGCCGGCATTACCGGCTTCATCCGGGCGCTCAAATGGAAGCGGCAAGGCGGCGCGGTTCTCAGGCTTGTCCCGCGCGCCTACGGCATGGCCCTCGGCTGCATCCTTGCAGGTGGCGGGCTATTCGCCATCGGGGCCGCATATGACCTGATCCACTAGACGAACGCCATCTCGCCCACCTTCGGAATATCCTGCTCCTCGAACACCGTGACATCCACCCTGCTGCCCCGAGCCTCAAGCCGCTCCGCCAGACGCGCCAGGCACTCCTCGAAGACATTCCGAACCGTCCCCCCGTTCCCGAAGCCTTTTTTTCCGGTTTCCAGCGATTCCATCAGGTTCTGAATGGCGATCTGCGCATCGAGAGACGGCCTGATGCCCGCTGCCACCGACATGTGAAAGAAGATTTTCAACAACGACGCTGCGTCATAGTCCTCGAATTTAATGAATGTCTTGAAGCGCCTTTTCAGGCCGGGGTTGCTGTCTATGAACCGGTCCATCTCATCCTCGTAGCCCGCGACGATCACCACCAGGTGGTCACGGTGATCCTCCATCTCCTTCAACAGTGTTGATATCGCCTCAGCCCCGAAATCCTTCATCCCCTCGGGCGGCACAAGGCTGTAGGCTTCGTCAATGAACAGCACGCCGTCCATCGATTGTGTAATCACAGCCTTGGTCTTCGTCGCGGTCTGCCCGACATACTCCGCCACAAGATCGGCTCGTTCGACCTCCACCATATGGCCGGACTTCAGCAGGCCGATTTCCTTGTAAATCCGCCCCACGATCCGTGCCACCGTCGTCTTTCCCGTGCCGGGATTGCCGGTGAACACCAGATGGTGTGTCAGGTCAAGATGCGGCAATCCCGCCCTGTCCCGCGCCTTGCGCAGCCGCACCAGATTGACGGTCTTCCGCACCTGCGCCTTGACGTTCTCAAGCCCGATCAGCGCATCAAGTTCCGTAAGGCCATCGGCCGGTCCCTTCGGGCCTCCCGGTCCCCCCTCCCGGGTGTTCCGGGCCGGCTGAATGACCGGAGGCGGGACTACGGGCTCGCCCGGCGCGGCGAGCGCAGTCACTTTCCGGGGCTCCGTTGCCGGTGTATTGACCGTCGACGTTTCTTGCTCCGGCCGCTCCAGGTATTCTCTCAGGGCATCGCCCGGTTCTTGCCTCGTCCGCCTCAGATGCCTGTCCAGAGCATCACCCCAGGTCATGCTCGTTCCCGGCACGATCTCGGAAAGATCGTCCGGTACGAATGAGTGCTCCGCATTTTTTGCCGGGATGTAGGAATGAATCTCGTTTTCCTTCCGGGGCGGTGTGTATGAAAAATCATCGGGCGGCTCCGGCGGTTTCGGTGGAACAGGAGGTTTCGGGGGAGAAGGCGGCGGGCCGCCACGGGGCGGTATCGTCGGCGGAGTCACTTCACCATCAAAGCCCCACCGCCATATCCACCGGTTCAACTTCTCAGGGAAACGCGGATCGCGCGAGTAATACCACCACGGCATGTACTCGAAATACGGCGTGACCTTCAGCAGCATCGGGCGCTTGTTGCCGCGCCACACGATCTGGTTCTTGCTGTCCTTGGACAGCATCCGCGCGACCTGGTCGGGATCACGCAGAGGCCGTTCCTTCGATGTCTCCCTCATCTGCCGCCCCATCTGCTGCCGGTCGATCACGACGTGCTCGCCCAGCCGCTCGGCCAGCCACGCCATGGTCGGCGGATGCGTGATGCCCATGAACTGCACCGCTTCGGCATTGCCGATGAATGACCCCCACGAATCGGGATAGACCCTCTCGAACTGTTCGATATCCTGCCCGATCACCCACAATCGCACGCCGTAGCTGCGCATGGTGGGCGCGACGGTGTCTATCCCGTCGAGTTTTCCGAGGCTCGGGAATTCGTCGATGGCCAGCAGGATGGGCGGCTTCGGGGCTTTGTTCACGCGCGTCATCATGTCCACGGTGAGCAGCACGAACATGCGCAGCCACCGCCCCTCGATGCCGGTTACCGCATTGAGGGGAAGGCAGAGATAGACGGAGATATAGCTGTTCTTGAGGTCCTCCAGAAGAAAGTCCGAACGCATGCTGATGCGCCGGATTTCGGGCATGTCGAGGAACGACGTATGCTCCATCGCCATGGTCAGCACACCGCCCCTTTGATTGGGCGACATCTTCGACAACGAGTTCGCGGAACCGACGATCACATGGCGGTACGGCCCCTCGGGGCATTGCTTCATCAAGGTCAGGAGGACATCGAACGCATTCCCCCGATCGTTCATCCTCGACTTGTCGAGACGCTCGTAGGCTTCAGCATCGCCCTCCATGAGCAGTTCACGGAGTCGGACAAGATTCCGCTGTTCTTTCGGCCCCTGGAAGATGTACAGCAGCAGCCCCGAAATGAAGGTCCGGGGCGCATCGTCCCAGTAAGGATCTTTGCTGGTGCTGGGCACAAGGGCCTGCGCAACCTTGCGGGCGTAACTCACAGGACGGTCGGCGTCGTATTGGGCGACCCGCTCCATTTCGTCGAAGACGTTATACGATGCGCTTTGAAATCCCTTGACGATCTGGAACGGATCGAGAACGAAAACCGGCATTCCCATCCCACGAACACCGCCACCCCCCTCGCCTCTTCGACGCGCTGTGATGGCCGCCAGTTCGCCCTTGGGATCGATGCACAGGAGGGAACCTTCGTGAATGCAGAGGTTCGGAATCAGCGCCCCGGTACTCTTTCCCGCGCCTGTGCCGGCGATGGTGACCATGTGCCGTTCCGTGGGGATTCCGATGGGCCGAAGCATGCCGCCGATGATCAGCTTGGGGCGCCCGAGGAAGATATCGCCGTGCTTGAATTCGTTCGACAAGACGCCCAGAAGACTGGCGAACCCGCCCGTGGCATGCTGCCCGAACGCGCGTTCCCTCTCCCACCAGTCACTGAGACCGACCATCATTTTCAGGAAGTGAGGACGATGCCGGTAGGTCTTCCAGCCGAACGGATTCCACCGCCCGATCAGCTTCCAGAAGCGTGACAGGAGAATGAGCCAAAAGAAATACCCGAAGACGATGGCGAACAGCCACGCGAAGGCGTCGATCAGGATGGGTCCAGGACCGGCCCCGTGGAAGAACTGGTACCACGTGAGGTGGAAGAAACCGGGCCAAATATGCAGCAGAATCCACCGCCCCGGCAGCGTGAAGATGCTCATGAATCCGAGGAACAGCGGGTCAGTCAAGCGGTGGGTGATGGGAAGGACCGGGACCAGCCACGCGGGCGGCCCGATGATGAGCATCCATGCCCCGAGCACTACGAGTATCGCGATTGTCCAGCCGCGCATAGGGGATACTCAAATCTGCCACAATTCCGGGTTGTAAGACTCTCTTAATTTTTGCATGATCTGATGGATTGCATTTGAGGCGAATTTTATCTATGATGCGGTTACGTCAACTTGTGGTTGATCCAGCGGGATTCTCCCGCGAGGAAAAAAGCGAAGACGAAGTCGTCGCGATACCGCTCGCAAGATGTGCGCGGTTATACCGCGCGACCGTTCGCCTGACGGCTCTCTCATCTTGGCAAGGGGGTAGCTTCGCCCCCCGTTGCATCCCCCGGACCAGGACCTTCGGCCCGTGGACCCGACCAGACGCGCTTCGCCTTCTGGACTTCCGACCGGGGCGATTTCATCAGCCCCTGGACCCTCGACCGTTGGGAGACTTCGCTCTCCCCCCGGACACCCATCGCCCAGGCGTGTGCCGCCATGGACCTGCACGAGGGCTGTGCGCCCATCGACCGCAGCGGGGCTTTCGCGCCCCTGCCCCACGACCAACCGTCAGCCCGGTTGGATGCGCCCACGGGAGGCGGCGATGACCAAAGGCAGCAACAAACGCCAGCGCACGAAATTCGTGATCGCCCGCCTCACCGATCAGGAGCACGCCGCCATCACCGAACTTGCCGACAAACGCGGCATGTCGCCCGGCGCGCTGATCCGTCAGACCCTGCTCGGTGTCCCGCCGGGACCAAACACCAGGCGCCCGACCGTCGATACCAAGCTGCTGGCGCAGGTGCTGGCCGAGCTGGGCAAGATCGGCTCGAACATCAACCAGATCGCCTATCACCTGAACGCCGGACGGCCGGGCGATGTCATGGAAGGCAGCATCGACTCCGCCCTGCAAGAACTGCTGGAATGGCGCATGGCCCTGATGCAGGCCCTGGGCTACGAGCGCCACCGGAAGCCGCCTGGAAAATAGCGGACTTGTCCCCCTTTGCCCGTTCCCCCCAAGGGGACGCCGGGGCGGGAGGGTTCGCCCCCACGACGGCAAAGACGGCCGTCTCCCCCCACAAGAGGGTTTTCAAAACGCGCCGCTGAAAACCCCCTTGTGCATCCCCCTCTTGCGCAGCGAGCGCCCGGACGCAGCGCCTCTTCTTGTCTACTTGTCTACTGTGCGACAACGCTACAACGAGCAGATGCTATCTGGTGAAAACACCGCTGCTGCGCCCCTGCCCCGTTGACCGCGCGCCCCTTTGGGGCTACTGTTCTACTTGTAGACAATGAGCGAATCAGCCTTCCCCGAAACGCTCGTTGTCCCATTGTCTCGAAGTCTGAATCCCTCGTTCTCTCCATCTCTCACTGTCTGGAATCCTCGGGCGCGCAAACGCTCAACCTAGCCAAGTAGACATGTATACAACCCTCGTTCACGCAAACTCTCGAATGCTCCAAGTAGCCCCGTAGCCAACTCTCAAAGCCTCAACCTCGCACAGGAGGAAACCAGCCATGTATACAGTTGCTCTCATCGCGCAGAAGGGCGGAACCGGCAAGACCACCCTGGCCGTGTCGCTCGCCGTCGCCGCAGGGCAGGTCGGGATGACCTCCATCATCATCGATCTTGATCCGCAGGCCACGTCCTGCAACTGGAAGGACCGGAGGAAAGGTGACAGCCCCGTCGTCATCGACGCGCAGCCCGCGCGGCTGGCTGCTGCTATCGCCAAGGCGGCCGAGAACGGGGTGGATTTTGCCGTCATCGACACGCCCGCGCGCAACGAGCAGTCCGCCCTTGCCGCCGCGAAAGTTGCCGACCTTGTTCTGATCCCGTGCCGCCCGCAGGCCTACGATCTTGAGACCATTCCGAACACGAAGGAGATACTCACTCTCGCCGGGAACAAGCCGGCGATCGTCATCCTCAACGCCGTTCCGGCCATTGGTGATCGTCACGAACAGGCGCGCGAGCTTCTCAACCGCCTGCAGGTTCCCGTTTGCCCTTACACGCTCGGACACCGCGCCGTCTTCGGCGATGCGGGCGCTGTCGGGCTGGCCGCCCAGGAGTACGACCCGAGAGGGAAGGGGGCGGCGGAAATCCTACAAGTCTACAAGTATACTTTGAGCACTCTCGTCCAACTGTCGAAAGACAAAACCAAGCAGGAGCACCATGAGCAACAAACCAAACTTGGCCACGCTGCTGGCTGAAACCGGCGGCAGCGCGCGTCACAGGGAACCCATCCAGCAACCGAAAACGCCCGCCAACAAGACGGCTCCGGCGCAGCAGGGCAGGGCGGGTACGAGCCCCATCACCGTGCATTTTCCCAAACAGGTCAGGGACCAGCTCAAGATTCTCGCGGTCCAGAACGGCACGACGCTGCACGGTCTTGTGGCAGAAGGCTTCAACGACCTGTTTGCCAAATACGGCAAGCCCGAAATCGCCCCGGCGTTGACGGCGACGGCAGAATAGCCTGCCTATGATGACAAGGTTGTCGTCGAAATGGTAAAGAGTCGGACATGTCGCTTCGCGAGCGAAAGTTTTGGAATACAACCAAAGGCGCTCTGCTTCAGCTAAACCGACGTAAGGCGCAGCAGGTCTACATTGATGTCCCCGGAGCGCTCGAAAGTAAAGCCGCAAACAAGCTAGCGAATGCGATTGCCTTCCAAGATAGTGTTCGCAAGCAGATGGCAGCTTTTGGCCGGGTTCGACCATTTCGGGCGCCCGTGGCGATCGAAATCGATTTCACGCCAGGCATCGACCGTCCCCCGCCGGCCATCCATTCATTAGCGAAATACTACTTGGATCTATTGCAATGGCCGGCAGATGGCAGCGCAAAGGACAAGAGCCGTCTGCTCTTAAAGGACGATCGGCAAGTCAAGGCGCTGATTTGCACCTACTGGCTAGGCGTTGGCCACGACAAGCCAGGTGTGAGACTTCGAATCACAACCATGAACAACTTCGTTCGAGATCTTAGGCTCTTCACAACGATTCGTCAGGGAGAGTTTGAGGAATCGAGTGACGACGGGCGTCGCCAATCGCGGTACGCTGATGCGGCTGATGAGTGGGACACTGATTCATTCGACGATCCAGTGGAGCAGCTACGGGAACACATCAGGGATAAGGAGGCATTCGTTAAGGGCACAAGCAGTGAGGCATTTGAGGTTCATCGGATGTTTCTGCAGCAGCTCTGCCAGGAGAAATTCTTAAACAGGCGGGAACTCGGTCCTGAGGCCTTGGCGAGTGTGTTGTCCCCGTATGTCGGAGGGAAGACGAAGTCTCCGCTTCAGAGCTTGAAAAACCTCCTAGCGTCCCAGCAGCGCCAGTTGCACCGGCTGATCGGTATTGATCTTGGGCCGTCTGCCGTGAGGCCCGGTGAAGGGAACCTTTTTAAGAAAGCCGTACGCGAGAAACTCGCCGATGTTCGCCAAAACGAAAAGATGATGTATCCGCTTTTGACGACCATCGGTGTGACAATCGTATACGTACCGCCCAGAAACGCCAACGGCATCGATTTGGACAATCTCGCCCGTCGCGTCATTCCATTTGTGCATGAGGAGCTACACCCCCCAAGCACAATCCTTCATGCGAGCAAAGCCTTTGACGCAGTTCTGGCATCATCGGACGAATGGGCTGAGCGCACCCGTGTGGAGCTGAAATCTCTCAATCGGCTGCCACAGTACCAGGTCAGCCGGTACCAGATATTTGAGTTGCCTTGGTACGACACCGATCCGGACGACGGAAACGTTCATCTCATCATCCATGGAGGGCTCGGATCGCTTGGACCGTGGCATGACGCGGATGATGTGATTCGGAATTGGGAGCAAGCGACCGTTCGTTATTAGTCATGGCTTCCAAGATGGCTCCATTACAGAGAGGCCACGGAATAGACGGCAGCGGTACGATTGGCTGAAATCCACCACCACAGCCAACGCCCGACAAACACCGAGCCTCAGAAAATACGCGCCTTCTGAATCGGCCCAGAGCGTGCTTGCATCCAATCCGACGTGAGAATGTGGAGGCTGCCATGGAAAACACAAATCGTCACCTCGTTCCGTTTTACTCGCTGCGACCCTGCTTTCCGGGCAGTCAGGTAGTAGCCTCCTGGGTTCAGCCCCGCCCGAATACACAGTTTGCGGTCGTCATCAACGTGATTGCGCAAGCGGTCGCCGAGAAGGTTGAGCACGATGTCCTCGAACACCTGGAACACGCGGCCCCGCGCGTTCAGCCCGTGCTTCTCAGCGTCAGGGATGCCGCCGCCTATCTTGGCCGGTCCGAGCAGTCGATCCAGCACCTGATTTTCTCCCGCGAACTCCCCGTGGTGCGTGTCGGCCGCCGCGTCCATCTCGACCGCCGCGACCTCGATCTCTGGATCGAAAAAAACAAATATTAAAGCGGCTCCCGCGTTAGCTTTTTGGGTTACAATGGCTATAGCTTATGCCCCGAAAGACCGACGGTTCCGGCACCCTCTACCTGCGGGGTGAAATCTGGTGGGTCAAGATACGGGTCGATGGCCGCCCGGTTTACGAATCCAGCAAGTCCACAAAAAAATCCGAAGCGATCAAGCTGCGCGACAGGATGCTGGCGAAGAAGTCGCGCGGCGAACTCTCCGGCGGCGCGGCCGACAAGGTTCTGATCGGCGAACTGCTCGATGACGTTCTCAAAAGCGATATCAAGCCTTCGACGCGCTACATCATGGGAAAGGTCATCGAAAAGAACATTCGCCCGTTCTTCGGCAAGATCCGGGCGCAGCGCCTGACCACCGACCTGATGGACCGCTACCGCGAAAAGCGGAAAGGGGAGGGGCGGAGTGATTCGACCGCCAACCGCGAACTCTCCATCCTGCGCACGTCTTTCCACAACGCCCGCAAGCGCACCCCGCCCAAGGTCCTGGTCGTGCCGTATTTCCCGATCGTCGCCGAAACCAATATCCGCAAGGGTTTCCTGAGCGACGAGCAGTACGACAAACTCCGCGACGAACTGCCAGACGAACTCAAGGCCCTGTTCATCACTGGCTACATCACCGGCCTGCGGCGGGGCGAGATCACGGCCATCCAGTGGCCGCAGGTTGATTTCGAGGCCGGGCTGATCACGCTCGGCAAAGGCGAGACCAAGAACGACGAGCCGCGCTCCGTTCCTATCCTCGACGGTGACATGCGCGACCTGCTGACGGCTGCGAAGAAGGAGCGCGACGAGAAATGGCCGCAATCGCCGTGGGTCTTCAGCCGCAACGGCGAACGCATTCTCGATTTCCGGTGGGCTTGGGATGAAGCCTGCAAGCGGGCAGGGGTCCCGGACCTGAACTTCCACGATCTGCGCCGGACCGCCGTGCGCAACATGCGCCGCGCCGGCATCCCGCAGGTTATCCGCATGAAAATCAGCGGCCACAAGACCGACAGCATGGAGCGCCGCTACAACATTGTCGATTCCGAGGATCTCCAGATGGCAAAAGAGCTTCTGCAGAACCGCCGTAGAACCCCTGAAAATACGGGCGAAAACGTAACTAATAATGTAACCACGCCGGGAAAAACCACGATACCGGGGGATACACGTACTGCTGAAAAATAAGCTACTTAGGACTCAGGGATACCCGGCGAAACAGGCGTTTTTGGCTTGAGGTGCTAGCGGGAGCAATCTCGTGGGGGTTCAAGTCCCCCTCTCCGCACCATATTATCAATAACTTAGCGGCGATCATCCGAAATTGGGTGGTCGCCGTTTTGGTTTTGGACCTTATTCTGGACCTTACGTAGGCACAGAACGCCCTGGACCCTATTGGACCTTGCCGAGCCGGTGAGGACTGTTGATGCCTTACCACCGCCATCGTGATCGGTGCGCATTCCGATGATGTCGATCAGTCATTCCGATCTGATGCCGATCAGATCGGAGCGAAGCGACGCAGGGCTCTCTCAGTGTGAAATAGTGATCGGCATCCGTCAAGGGTTTTGCTTGTTTTC
>Ga0209777_10002332_pt1 | contig 25254 bp, 23 predicted proteins | sample FrelakmetHBP12HB_FD_187147 | JGI IMG/M metagenome (GOLD analysis project Ga0209777, IMG submission 187147) | Freshwater lake sediment microbial communities from the University of Notre Dame, USA, for methane emissions studies -HBP12 HB (SPAdes)... | ecosystem: Environmental > Aquatic >... | reverse complement strand
TTAAGGTTTTGAATGTGGTTTTGTACTTCCCGACCATTAAAAGAATAAAGATTAAGGCAGCGAGAGCTCCCAGCCAAAGGCTCCTGAAAAAACTAAGGATTAAAACGATAAGAGGGATAAAACTTAATAGAATTAAGAGATTTTTCTTTTTGATTGAACCTGGACAAAAATACAGACCCATTAATAAAGACAAAGCAATAAGCGGCATAAAATCGGTCAAGCGTTTAATAATCATTCCTCCCAATGTTCGCTGTTGAGATAATTGATGATAGCCACCAAGAAAATAAAAAATAAGTTCTCCAAGCCCAATTAAAAGAATCCAAATTAAAACCCAAAAAAGTATTTTGTGCGCCTGTTTTTCATTTTTGATAATAAAAGTAGTTAAGAAAAAAAAGGCGGTAAATTCTAATATCGGAAAGGAATCAGCTACAATCATACGGGTGGAATAACCCTGAAAAAAACCGTGAGCTATCCCGATTAAGGGGAAAATTAAAAATAAGAGCAATAATTTATCTATCGGCGTCTTAACTCTACTAAGTTTTCCCTTAATGGCCCCCTTTAATAGGTTAGCAATAAAAAAAATAAGAATAAAAGCAACGCTTATGCTCGCCCTAACAATAGTTCCTGTCCAATCTTTAGTAATAGTAAGGTAAACATTGTAAGGGTTAAGCATAGAAATCAAAGATAGAAGCAAGTAAATATCGGGGTGATTAATGGCGAGTAAAAAAAGTAAAAATAATCCTATTACTAAGCCAACGGCTAAAGCGAGATATAAAATAGCATTGTAACCGAACAGAATAAAAGAACCATAAAATAATATAAAAAAAACAAAAGCAAAACCAGCTATTAAAATTGAACTGCTTAGGAAATTATTTTTATTAAAGAATTCTTTAATTTTAATAGCTTTAATCATGATTTAACCAACCTTATAATTTTTGCTTACTAATTTATTCTATTTATAATTATTTACTAGTTAATTTAAGAATATAAGTGATCATCTCTGAACGGATAAAATCTAAATTGGTAGTCTCTAGGTTAAGTTCTTTTAGCTCTTCAAGCCATTTCTCGGCCGAAAGAGCCTCTTTTTTTAGTTCTTTGTTCTCTGACTTCTTTGCATTTTCAATTGCTTTAAGCAATGTAGAAAGATACCTTACGTCGTCTACCCCTTCTCTAAAACCCTCCCAAGCAATAGTGTCAATTACTCCATCCATTGTTGGATAGGTAAAGTTTAAGTCTCGAAGTTTAGGATCATCAAAATCGTTCCAAACATTACCAAATCCGCACTGATAAGCAAAATCCATTGCCCCGTCATAATTATTTTGCCAGAGTAAAAGACCGTAATTTTTTCTATAAATTGTTGGGTCCTCATATCCAACTTGGGGATTGCCATAACTGAATATCTTGTGATTTGCGCTATGCCATTTATCTGCTTCCTCTTTCGATAGAGTACTTGCAGAATTAAGTAAATCCTGTAAATCACCCACTATTTCAAAGTTTCTGCCATAAGTAGAACCTGAACCAAATACTTTGCCTCCGGCTTCATGGACCGCCTTAAATGCTGGTCTTTGGTTTAATAACATTTCTCCTGTCGCTTCGTCTATGGCATATATGCTGTAAATCTCATTATATCCTTTTTCTTTAAAAAAACTTATTTGACTCCTCACTTTTTCTCTTAGCGGTTCAAGCTCTTCGCTAGTAATGCCAGGTTTTGCAAAATAAGGATAAGGAATATTAAGAATTGGATTAAGCTCTTCAAAGGTAATGTCGGACTTTAGAGAAGAAGGAGGACGGCTTATGCTTCCCCAATAATCATCAATAAAATATATAATATCTTTTGGTAAACCGGCTTCATCGCGAAGCTGAATTGCTCGTTCTAGGAGATGTTTATCCCACATCGGCTGTTCAAGGGTGGGATAAAGAACTCCATGGGCTTTAAGGTCTTTCATTTCGGCAAGAAACTGTTCCTCACTTTTTATTTCACTGCTAATATACCATTCGTTGTCAGGAGACAATTTTCCCATATAATAAATCGAATAAGTAAGTAAAGGAGGCTCCAATTCAAACGGCAAAACTTTAAGATTGAATTTAATTTTACTTATATGAACATCGGCTCCCTGAAATTCAATATCTCCTTTATAAATTCCAGGAGAAGAATCTTGGGGGACATGTACGGTAATCCATATTTGTTTATTGGTGCCTTTTTCAATGTCTATCGGCTGGAGGATTTTTGTATCTTGTATGGGTAACTTCATTAAAGTTGCGTGAGGACGCCCCCAATTATTTGGCGTTGTTTTATTTATTATGAAACTTTCTAATCCTTCGTTATTCTTCTTGCTTATGGACACATAAGTTTCTTTATTGTTTTCTCTGATTTTTATAAAATTTTCTCTATTTTTATAGTCTACTTTTACTAAAGAGTCATCCTTCAAAAGGAGTTCTGGGACAAGAACGCTTTTATTTTCATTGGCAATTGTATCTGATCCAGACTGATACCACGGTTTAACTACAAAAATATCGATATTATTAGAAGAAATGATCCCTTCTTTACTTTTAAGATCGGTTATTTTTATTTGAAGCTTAGAAATATCTTTAAGGGCAGAGATAACAAAACTAGCCGGTTTATATTCTTCCTTAGAAGCGACGATAGAAATCTCTTCAGATGCAGAGCCAGAATAAAAAGACGTTGTTGGTAAAATCTTCAGATTAGTCATCGGCTGAATAACATAAATAAGGGCATCTTTTTTTTCTAATGATTTTAAAAAAAATAAAAATATTATAACAAAAATTAAGCTAGTTACTAAAATTAAAATGCTTAAGAAATTATTTTTACTAAAAAATTCTTTAATCCCAATGAATTTAATCATGGTTAATCTAACTTTTTAATAATCTCTCTTAATAAATATTATATTATTTAATTCTAAGGCAAATCTGAAAACTTTTTGATAAATATTTATGCCAAATAAAGACAAAATTAAATAAATATAGCTTTTTATATTTAAGGGTGAGTTTTTTATCGATTTCTTAAAATAATTTCTCCCCTCATTCATATTTCCTCCTTGACAATAAGAATTACCAAGAGATCTAAGGGCGCAGCTATATATTTCAGGTTTTTTTTGGTATTCTTCAATATTTTTTTTAATTATCTTTTTCAGACTGAAAATTCTAATTGATGGGTCTTTTAAACTCTCTGTAGTAAGTCGTTTGCCAAAAATAAAACAATCAACTAAATACTGATCTACAAAATCAAATTTATAGGATTTCGCCATCCTTAAAAAAATATCCCAATCTTCCCCGAAATTTAATTCCTCATCAAATAAACCTGTTTTTTCTAAAATTTCTTTTTTTACTAAAATAGTGGGGAGAGCTATAAAATTCCGTCTCAGCAGGTTATTATAAATATCTTCCTTAAATACTGGCCTAATTTCTTTTATTGTTTTACCTTCTTCATTTAATAGCCGGTAGCCACAATAAATAATTTTTATCTCTGGAGATTTTTCTATTTTATCTATCTGCTTCTCTAATTTCTCTGATAACCACTGGTCATCATCATCTAAAAAAGCGACGTATATTCCTTTGGATGCCTTGATGCCGATATTTTTTACCGCTGAAGTACCGCGGTTTTCTTTTAGTTCTAAATAAATAATTCTAGAATCTTTAAAACCCCTAACTACTTCTTCAGTATTATCGGTAGAGCCATCATTAATAATAATAAGTTCAAAATTTTTATAAGTTTGGTTTAAAACACTTCTGATGGCTCGACCAATAAGATGGGCTCGATTACAGGTAGGAATTATAATACTTACTTTCATATAGTTGAGTTTATCATAAAATTTGACCAAATTTCAATGGATGGTAAGATAATATTGAGGGATTTATTATTCCTTAAAAATCCTATTAAAACTTAACCAATATGAATTTGAACCCTAAAGTTATTATTCTTTGCGGAGGAATGGGCACTCGCCTAAAAGAAGAGACGGAATTTAAACCAAAACCGATGGTAGAAGTTGGAGGAAAACCGATTTTATGGCATATAATGAAGATCTATTCTTATTATGGCTATAAAAACTTTATTCTTGCATTAGGATATAAGGGAAGCTATATAAAAGATTATTTCCTCAAACAAAAATATTATACTTCCGATTTTTTCTTAAAAACGAGGGGTGGTGAGGTTCTTAATGTTTTCCCAAGTGATGGCGTTGAAGAAGATGATTTTAATATAATTTTCGCCGAAACTGGATTAGAAACACCGCACGGAGAAAGGGTTTTAAAATTAAAAAAATATATCAAAGAGAATTTATTTATGGTCACCTATGGAGACGGAGTGGCAGATATTAATATCAAAAAATTGATTGAATTTCACAAAAAAAGCGGCTGTATTGCTACCGTAACCGGGGTTCATCTTCATTCAAGATGGGGATTAATAAGTGTTGATAAGAATGATATCGTCACCAAACTCGATCAAAAACCAGCTCTTTATGACTATGCCAATGGCGGTTTTATGGTCTTTAACAAAAAAGTGTTCAATTTCATAAAACCAGGCGATATGATTGAAGACTCTCTCTCAAGATTGGTATCCAAAAAAGAATTAGCCCTATATAGGCATGAGGGATTTTGGTATGGAATGGATACTTATCGAGATTATTTATATTTAAATGAACTTTGGGAAAAAGATCCTAAATGGAAAATGTGGAAGTAAAAATATTAAACTTAAAATCGGCCAATATATTAGTCTCTGGCGGAGCAGGATTTTGGGATAAGCATTTGCAAAAGAAGAGTTTGGCTTTTAAGCTAAAACAGATTTTGAAGAAGGACTTAAAAAAAACAATCAATTGGTATCTTTCGAATTTTCAGCATCCTCTATAGCGTCTTTAAGAATTGTTTCAGCGAAATATTCTTTAGTAAATGGTTTATATTTTTCAGAATTTAGATAGCTTTTTGCAGCCTCTCTGTGGAAGGCTATTTCTTTTTCTGGAAGTGATTTCAAATAATTTCTTAATTCATTGTAATCATTAAAGTCGCGACGATCGATAAAGCATTCTTTTGGGACATATTTTTCAATATCTGGTGCGCCCAAATATATCGGAATTGTACCAACAAAAAAACAATCAAAAACCTTTTCGGTTACATATCCTGGGAAAATCATATTCTCATAACATATGGCAAAATTGTATCGGCTGAGCGTTTCATATTTTGATTTTACTGGTCCTCTATAAGTTTTTAAAATTGCTCTTCTATTTAGTAAATAAGGGAGAAAAGAAATCGTTTTATTCCAGCCAGGACCATATAAATCAATTTCACCCGTTTTACTAAAATAAGCTATGGTTTTAATTCTTTCACTATATAGTTCCCCTTTTTTTTGGCGGGGTTTTTTGTTTGCGTTAATCAAGGCAAGAAACTTTCTATCCCTGTTTTCCCATAACTCCTTAATAATATTGCTTTCTGTCTGAGGCCAGTAGAGTTTCGAGATATTTATTCCTTCTTTAATATAAGACTCTAAGCTCTTTCCCGAAGAGTGAGTAAATATTCTATTGAAATATTTAGATAACTCTTTAATAGACTCATAAAGTTTTGGGGCGACTACTGGCGGTTCAAAAATAAAAAAAGAACTAAGGATAGTGTCTTTTCTAACGGATAGCTTTTTATAGTTATTTAAAATTCCGAAGGAAAAATAAACATTGATTTTACCGGATTTTCTCCCCTCAACAAGACAGTCAGCAGTGTAAATTTCTATTCCTTTTGAGTTGGCTATGTTTTTTAAGTAGATAAAGGGCAAAAGACAATTGTCTCTGTTATAGACTGAGTTAGGATTAAAAAGCTCATCTTTGTAGTAAGATTCATATGATGGATCTATAAATATCATTATATCTTTTGGTTTAATCATAACTTTAGCTGTTCTTGTTTGTATAATAGTCGTTTATGTAATAACCAGCCAAGATATCTGCCAAAACCAAGATTGACCCCAATAAATAATATAATTCTAAAAACCATAGTTTTTAGCTTTTTGACGCCGAAATCTTCAAAAAAGGCTCTGAAAAGATTAAAAGAAAATGATTTATTTAATATTTTTTTTGCTTCTCTAATGTTATTTTTTATTAATAAATACTTTACTCGAATTATCTCATCGTAATTTTTATTGTATTCGTATTGTCTTAACAATTTATTTTCTATTTGCCCCTTTAAATTTGTAAGGTAATAGTCCATTACAAAAAAAAAGTCTGCCTTTTCTGCGCTTTCTGCACGAAGCTTCTGATACTCTTGCGAGCCCTGTGTACTACTACGCCTATATCTTATAAGATCTTCTTTTAAAATTCCAATCTGATATTTCTTTGATATCCTCAACCACATTTCTACATCCGCCGCTCTTTTAAATCTTTTTTCATCGAATAAACCCACCTCCTCAAATATCTTTTTTCTGGCCATAAAAGTTGGGCAAATTATTGGACATTCGGCGGTTTTTAACAAAGCTCTAAATATATCCATAAAATTATAAAGCTCCTTTCCTCTAAGTTCTTCCGGCAATTGAAATTCGCCAATTCTCTTATCCTTCTCGTTAATCAAGATTCCTAACGTAAAAACAGCGCTAGCCTCAGGATGAGATAATAAAAATTCTACCTCTTTTCTGGCTATCTCTTTTTCGTAAATATCATCAGAATGATAAAAAGCAATAAATTCAGTTTTAATTTCACCGATTCGCTCATTATAATTTCTACAAGTTAAACCAATAGTAACTGGATTTCTAAAAAACTTTATCTTTTTATTATTAAATGATTTCACTATCTCTTCGGTATCATCTGTAGAGGCATTATCTGAAATAACAATCTCAAAATTAGTGTAGTCTTGATTAACGATAGATTCTAAATTTTCTTTTAAAAACCTTGAGCTATTATAGGTTGGAATACATATGGTTAATGGTGGAGATTTTTTCATAATCCTATCTGATTAATAATCTCTCTGAATCTCTTTTCGTAAGTATGTTCAGTTAATACTCTTCGGTAACCGGCATTAGCAATTCTTTCTCTTTCTTCATCGTGCCTAAGATAATATTTTATTTTTTCAATTAAGTCGTCTATATCCAAATATATAGCTATTTCTTTCCCTATCTCATAACAATGCTCAATTCCCTCGACATAGTAGGAGAGCTGAAAACCACCGCAACCACAGATCTCAAAATGCCTTGTTTTAATTTGTTCTCTATTTTTTGGCTCTTCTCCTCCCCTTAACAAAGATAGAGCGGCTTTAATAGCTCTTGGCGAAGATAAAAGATAGCGTAAATCCCAGGAATGACTATTGGAAATATTAAGATTAATTTTGCTTTGGTTAAAAATATTGATAATCTCTTCGTAGCTGACGAAACCTTTCTCCCAGCCAGCGCCGACTTTGAAAACATTTACTCCAGCTTTTTTTAATTTCTTAAGAATCCATTCCCGGTAGGGATGATATCCTCCAACAAAAGAGATATCATATTTTTTTGGAAGATTTTTTTTCTTATATAAAAAATGGTTACAGCCAAAAGGCGAATAAATAACATTATTATATCCCCGTTCTCGCCACTTTCTAAAACCATTAAAATCTGGGGTAGTAATATAACTAAAATGGGGTGCACAAAATTTTGTAAAATTTATTCTCCATTGATCGTCCCAGAAATAGCACAGAGTAATAGCATATTTTTTAATCTCATCAAGAACCTCTGAAATGAATTCATCCCTGTATAAATTAAAAATGACCAAATCCGGCTTCTCTTTTTTTATATAAGCTATAAGCTCCCTATTCATAACTTCCTTTCCTTTTTCTTGAAAAAGAGAAAAATAGTCAAATAGATAGACTTCTTTATAGATGTTCTTTAAAGAAGAATACATATTGTAATATTCATATGAATATCCCCTCTCTTTTATTCCGTATTCGTATAGCATTGCCACATCTATTATTTTCATATAATCTGCTTTTATTTAAAAAAATTATTAACAACTTTAGTAATATATCTTAATTCTTTCTCTCTTATCCCTGGGTACACTCCAATCCAAAAGAGATTATTCATTACTAAATCAGTATTTTTTAATGACTCAAAAATTCTGTATTTTGTTTTTTCATAAGCTGGTTGTTTAGTCAGATTTCCGCCGAAAAGCATCCTGGTAGCAATTTTATTTTCCTCTAAATAATTTACAATTTCAGCTCTAGCAAAGGAAACATTCTGCCTTACTAAAAGAGGAAATCCAAACCAACAAGGTTGAGAATTTTTTTCTGGTTCAGGAAGAATAAAATATTTTTTGTATCTTTTAAATAGCGTATAAAGGAAATTAAAATTTTCTCTTCTGATTTTAATAAAAAGAGGGAGTTTCTTAAGCTGTGCTGACCCTACTGCCGCCTGCATATCAGTAATTTTAAAATTATAACCAATATGGGAATAAATATATTTGTGATCGTAACCAAGGGGAAGTTTCCCTAATTTCCAACCAAATCTTTTTCCACAAGTATTATCCTGACCCGGTTCGCACCAGCAGTCTCTCCCCCAATCACGAAAAGAAAGAATAATTTTTTTTAATAAAGGATTGTTAGTTAAAACCGCGCCTCCTTCTCCCATTGTAATTTGGTGAGCAGGGTAAAAACTATAAGTAGAAATATGGCCAAAGGTTCCGGTATATATCCTCTTGTATTTTGAGCCTAAGCTATCGCAGTTGTCTTCAATAAACCAAAGATTATATTTTTTAACGATTTTTAGAATTTTATCGAGATTAACCGGATTACCTAAGGTATGGGCAATAAATATTGCTTTAGTTTTTTTTGAAATTGCTCTTTCTATTTTATCTGTCTGGATATTATAAGTACCTAAATCAATATCAATGAAAACCGGAGTTAAGTTATTCTGGATAATTGGATTTAGCGTGGTAGGAAAACCGCAGGCAGTAGTGATCACTTCATCGCCAGGTTTCAGCCTTTTTTCATACAGTTTTGGTGAGGTTAAGGCAGAAATGGCCAAAAGATTAGCTGAAGAACCAGAATTAGTCAGTAAGCAATATTTTACTCCTAAAAATCTAGCGAATTCTTTTTCAAATTTCTGGGCATACTTTCCAGCAGTTAGCCAAAAATCTAAAGAGGCATCAATCAAATTTATCATTTCTTTTTCGTCATAAATTCTACCAGCATAATCTATTCTCGAATAACCAGGCATAAAACTGTCTCTCTTTTTTTTCTTATAGTAATTTTTAACTTCTGCTAAAATATGTTCTCTTAATTTTTTTTCTTTATTCATGACTGTATCCTTATTAAAAACAACATTTCAATACCGCCTCTTAAATATTAACTAATTCCAAAATGTTTTCCGAAACATAATCTGCTTGTTCCTCGGTCAAATTCAAAGGAGTAGGAAGATTAACTCCCCTTCTACCAATAAATTCAGCAACTGGATTATTTACTTTCTTAAACATAGGAAAACTACTCATGGGGGGGAAAATCGGTCTTGTATCTATATTTTTCTCTTTCAGTTTAGTCCTAAATTCTTCTCTATCAATTGGAAGAGTATCCTCTAAAACTATAGAAGACATCCAACGTATGCTTTTCGCCCAATCTTTATCTGAGTTCAATCTGATGCCCTTAATGCCTTCTAGACGGGATCTATACCATTCATAAATCTGTCTTTTCTTTGCTATCAGTTCATCAATTCTTTCCAGCTGGGCTAAGCCTAAGGCAGCTTGAATATTAGACATTTTGTATTTATATCCGATTTCGTGAATGAGAAAAGGGATATTAGCATCTCTGCCTTGATTGGCTAAAAAAGAGGCCCTCTCATAGATTTTGTCATCATTAGTTACTAACATACCTCCTTCGCCAGTAACCAATAATTTAGCTCCTTGAAAACTAAAAGCTCCCGCATCGCCTAACCCTCCAGTTCTTTTGCCTTTATATTCTGCTCCAATGGAAGGTGCCGCATCCTCTAATATAAATAGGTTATATTCTTTAGCAATTTTTATTATCTCGTCCATATTCGCAGGATGACCATACAGGTGCACAGGAATTATTCCTTTTGTTTTCTTGTTTATTGCTTTTCTTATACTGGCGGGATCTATAGTCCAAGTATCCCTGTCAATATCTACAAAAATGGGTTTGGCACCGACATAAGTTACTACCGCAGCTGTTGCTATCCAGGTTGTCTCCGGAACAATAACCTCATCACCTTCTTTTATGCCCCTTGCGACCAAGGCTAAATGCATTGCTCCCGTACAGCTAGAAGTAGAGATTGCATATTTCGTTCCTACATACTCAGCAAACCTTTGTTCAAATTTTTTAATATAGCCACTCCAATTTTCATACCACCCATTTTTAACAGCATCTAAAACATATTCAATTTCTTTTTGGGTGATTGAGGGTCCGGCAGAGGGTATCATTTTGTTTATAATTTTTTTGTTCATATTTTATTATTTATATTTTATTTATTTTATTGTTTCTAGCTCTTGTAATCCTAAACTGGCTAAAATATCTTTCGGTCATTTTTTTAGATTTGTCAGACATTTCTACCCATTGAATGGTGTTTCTCTTAATAACTTTCTTAAGCGGGATATCTCGAACTTTTTTAAACCCGCAACGCTGATATAAAGCTGTGGCCCTCTTATTATCAGAAAATACTCGCAAGGTGACGGCTCTAAGTTTCAGTACTGAAAAAGACCAATTCAATAATGCCCTTAATCCTAAAGTCATAATTCCTGGCATTATATTTTTTTCCCCCCGAATTACATTATCAATTTCACAAGAACGATCTTTAAAATCAAAGCGATAAAGCCCCATATGACCGATTTGAAAGCCATTTAATGTCTGGACCCAAAATAATATTCTATCTTTGACGTCAATAACTTTCTCTATCAACCATTTTCTTGTTCCCCCTTTTGTTACTTTAAATTTTGAGGGAAACCATTTAGCACTTGCATCACGCCATTTTGCCAGAAGCTCCACTTCTTTTTCGGTAAAATCGGCTGTCACCAATCTTAATTGAGCAATGATATGGTTTTTTTCACAAATTGGAATTACCAACGAATTCTTTTTATCATCAGATTTTATTCTTTTAAAAAATGGTGTCACTTCATTACGAAATTTGATATCTTTTCTCATAAAATTATTCTTAATCAATTAATCGGTCTTATAAACATATTCTTATTAAACTCCTCTCGATCTAAAAAGGGAAACATATCTTCTAACGGTTTTGAGATTATCTTACCATCTGTTTTCCTCTCTGAGGTTATTGCTGGGATTATTAATTGATCTCTCGGAGTCATTATCTCACATATAACAGGACCCCTGTAAACTAGGACTTCGTCTAATATTTGATCTAGTTTTTTGTTATTATTCGCCCGAACAAATTTTATTCCATAGGCTTTGGCAATTTTTCTCAAATTGGGAAAAGAAACACCAGACTCTCGACTTTCACCAATAAATCTTTTAAAAAAATTTTTTTGAGTAAACCTTATAGATAGATATCCCTCATTATTAATCACAAAAATTTTTAAGGGGAGTTTATAATGAACCACGGACTGCAATTCTTGAATATTTTGTTGAAAAGATCCGTCGCCAGTTATGCACATTACTCTTTTCTTACCTAATCCAAAGCTAACTCCTATACTAGCTGGTAGGCTATAGCCCATGGTAGCAAAACCACCTGACGTTATATATCTCATACCTTTTTTAATTTTCACACCCTGAGAGCCCGCATAAAACGCTGAGCCAGCGTCTGTCACTACTACATCATTCGCTCTGAGCTTTTGGGACAATCTATTAATAAAATAATAAAGGTTTATTTTGTTTTCCAATTTTTTGTATTCTGGTAAGCAAACGGGGTATTTTTTCCGCCAAGAGATACAGGTTTTAAGCCAATCTCTATCAAAATTTATTTTTTCTTTATTTAATAATTTTAATAATTTTTCTATAAATTTTTTGGCATCGGCCCGAATAAGAAGATTTATTTTTATTGTCTTTTTTTTATGGGAAGAAACATCGATATCAACCACCACTACTCTGGCTTCTCTGGCAAATTGTTCATAATTATAACCTATTTCAACCACTGGAAGGCTACTACCGATTATAATCAGTAAATCAGAGTTTTGTATCGCTAAATTTCCCGCTCTATCGCCCTTTATTCCTATCCGACCCACATATTGAGGGTGATTACTCTCTATTATATCGGCACCTAGAAAACTAGTTACAATCGGAATTTTATATTTATTAGCGAGTCTTAATAAGCTATCTATTGCACCCGATATTCTTACGCCCTGACCAACTAGAATTACTGGTCTCTCTGCTAACCTAAGATACTGAACAACTTTTTTTATCTTCGGGGTTGATATCTCTTTTCTTTTTTGATTTGGCGGAGAAAAACCTCGAAGATTTCTAGGCTCTATAAGGACTGCTTGAACATCAAGAGGAATATCTAACCAGACGGGGCCGGGTCTTCCTTCCCTTGAAAAATAAAGTGCCTTTTCAAGATGGTATCTAATATCTTCGGGGTTATCTACAAATGCCGAATACTTAGTAATAGATTTGACTATCGGAATAATATTGATTTCCTGAACGCCAATTTGTCTAATTCCAGGTATTTTTGCCTTATACGTCGTTTCTTTTCTTTTGGCCTGACCAGAAATAAATAGACAAGGAACAGAATCCAGCCAAGCTCCAGCCAAGCCCGTTAGGGCATTTGTCGCTCCAGGACCAGTGGTAAAATAACCAACACCGAAGTTACCAGTTACTCGAGAATAGGCCTCTATTGCCATCGATATTGATTGTTCATGATGTAAACAAATAATTTTTATTTTTTTATTACAAACGAGGCCATCGGTAAGATGCATTATTCCTCCTCCAGCAAGTATAAAAACATCTCTTACGCCAATATTATAAATAAATTTCGCCACATAATCGGCTACACGAATTACCATATTCTATCTTTTTAAAGCCTCTTCTATTCTTTTGAGGCCTTCTTTAATGTTCTCAATACCGGTAGCATAAGTTAACCTTACATAGCCTTCGCCGTATTTTCCAAAATTAGTTCCTGGTAAGAGAGCAACTTTAGCCTTATTAAGAATAAAATCAGCGAATTCTTCGCTTGTCATTTCTGTTTTGGTTATATTTGGAAAAACATAAAAAGCTCCTTCATTTTTTAAACAACTTATGCCGGGTATTTTATTTAAACCATTAACGAGTAAATCTCTCCTCTCTTTATATATCTCCATCATCCGACGGATCTCCGTCTGGTCCCCCTTTAAAGCAGCTATCCCGGCCCGCTGGATAAACGGAGGAACACATGAACAAAGAGTCTGTACTAACAATCCCATTTTTTCAATAATCTCCCTTGGGCCAATAGCTACCCCCAATCTCCAGCCCGTCATTGCAAAAGCTTTGCTAAATCCATTGGCTACGATAGTTGTATATTCACAAGCGTCGTTGGAAGAGGGGCTATGGAATTTATTTTCTTCATACATCATTCGAGAATAAATTTCGTCGCTTAATAAATAGATTCCATTTTTTTCTGCTATTTTGTATATCTCATCTATTTCTTCGGGAGTCATCACGGATCCCGTAGGATTATTAGGAGAATTGATGATAATAAGTCTTGTCTTGGAAGTAATCGCTTTTTTTACATCCTCAGGACTCATTCTAAATCTTTTCTTTTCTACCAAGGGTACTCTTACGGGGATGACTTCGCAAAGTTTAATATCAGAATAATAAGTAGGAAATCCTGGGTCAGGAACTATTACTTCTTCGCCTGGATTTACTAAACATTTAATCGCGAGATATATTATGATATTGGCGCCAGGAGTAACAAGTACTTGTTCTACTGATGGCTTAAAACCCCTAGAGAATGAAGTCGCTTCGCAGACCGCTACCCTCATATCATAAAGACCCATTGAGCTTGTATAGTGGGTTTCTCCTTTTTTCATTGAGGAGTAAGCTGCTTCTATTATATGAGCCGGCGTGTTGAAATCAGGATCTCCTATTTCAAAATGAATAATTTTTTCACCCTTTTGTTCTAGTTTTTGGACCCTATCTAAAACCTTAAACATTGGCTGTCCTTCTATTTTATAGGCTATTTTAGAAAGTTTTGCTATTGACATTTTTTTTGTTTTATATATAATATTCTATATTGTTTTTTATCAACTTGTGTGAACTTTCTGAGAGGAGGCAGAGTTATGGAGAAATCAGTTTTAATACAAGGATTGAAGGAAATTGACCCTTCAAAACCCTATGGCACAGAGCTTTATGACGCCCTAGCTCGGCTGACTATTACTGTTGCGATCGAGGCAGTTTGCATGCGCTTGAACCCTGTGAATCAAAAGATCGAAGTTTATTTGACTCAGCGCTCACAACAAGAAACGGCTTATCCTGGAGAATGGCACTGTCCGGGCTCAGCACTAAGGCCTGGGGAAAAAATTGAAGATGTCTTTTTTCGCTTACAAGAAAAAGAATTCGGCTCTCATGTCCATCTTGGCAAAAAGCGTTTTGTGATTAATGTAAATAATCTTACCGAAGCCAGAGGTCATTTCCTTTTGTTGGTATACCTCTGCGAATTAGTAGATGACGATGTGAGAAATTGGGATGTCAGCCGCTTGAAGGGCAAATGGTTCCCGGTAAATCAACTTCCCGACAAAACCGTCGAAAGCCATCGGAAAGATATTATTCCTGCCGCACTTGGAGAGTTTAAACCTATTACTCCAATCTAAAGTGACTTGTTCTCCGCTTGGGGATACTGAAAGCACGTCCAAACAACGTGCTTTTTTTTATAAAATGAGCTTCTTATTTTTAATCCAGTTGAATGTTTCTTTTATCCCTTTTTCAAGGGTTGTTTCGGGTTGCCAGTTTAAAGTCTCTTTTGATTTAGTCCAATCAAGATATTGTTCCGGTATTTCGTTTTGCGCTATGTTCAATATTTTGTAATTAATTTTTGTTCCTAAAATTCCTTCAGTTTTTTTGACTAGATCTATTACACTGAAAATATTTTTACTGCCAAAGTTAAAGGCTTGCCCTATAACTTTTTCTTTATTTTCTATTAATTTAATACAGCCATCCACTATATCTTTTACATAAGTATATTCTCTTACCATCTTACCGTCACTTCTTATTAAAAGTTCTTTATTTTTTATGATGGCCACCATTACGCTAGGAATTATTCTAGAAAAATTGAGGTCGCCGGGGCCAAAAACATTGCTAAACCTTGTAATAACAATGGGTAAGCTATAAGTTTCAAAATATGTCTGAGCAATTAAATCAGCCGCTGATTTGGAAGCGTCATAAGGATGACTACCCCTTAAAGGAAAGTTTTCTTTGTAGGGAAGTTCTTTAGATTTGCCATAAGCTTTATCTGATGAAACAACAACAATTGTTTCTAAATTTCCTTGCTTTCTGCAATTTTCCAAAACATTAACGGTTCCCATAACGTTTGTTTCTATAGCTTCAAAAGGATTTTTATAGGCTTCTTCAATAAGGGGATGGGCAGCTAGATGAAAAACAATTCGAGGTTTTTCTTTTTTAAAAATTTCATAAATCCTTCTATTCCTGACATCGGCTTTGTAAAGTTTGGCTTTGGGATTAAGGTTTTCTTTTCTGCCGGTAGATAGATTATCAATAACTACTACCCGATGACCATCCCCGAGTAACCTCTCTACCAAATGAGAACCTATAAAACCGGCTCCGCCAGTTACTAAAATTTTCTTATTATTTAAAATGTTAGTCATTTGAAGAAAAAAATTGTTGGAAAGTCTTAATAATAAATTTTTGAGCCTCGAAACTAATGCCAGGATGGCAACCAATGAAAAAAGCCTGATCGCGCAACCGACGTGAAACTGGGAGATTTCCCACTACTCTCTTTGGAGAACTACGAAAACCAGGCTGATCTGGTAAACAACCCGCGAAGAATGGTCTGGTTTCAATATTGTTTTTTTCTAGATGTTTGGCCAACTTAAGACGTGAGAAGGGCGCTTTTTCTTTAATTACAATTAAAAAGCCGTAATATGAGTGAAAATAGTTTGGCAATTCTTTTGGCAATTGGATGAGATTTTCGTATTTTTTAAAGTGTTTAAGAAAAAAGGTGGCAATTTTACGTCTTTTTTGGTTAAGGCTATCTAATTTTTTCAGTTGCTCTATTCCTAAAGAAGCGGCTAGATCGGTCATCCTTACATTATACCCCACCCTCTCAAAAATATATTTTTTATCATAATTTTTTAAGTATTTATCATAATAAGAAAATCTATCTGAGGAAATTGGGGAGTTTTTCATTCTTCCAAATTCTCGAAGCGAACGAGCGATTTCGGCATAACGCTGGTTATCAGTTAAAATAATTCCACCTTCGCCAGTGGTAATATTATGGGCTACAAAAAAACTAAAAGTTGATAGATCGCCGAAGCTTCCTACTTTTTTACCCTTATAGGCTGCACCGTGAGCTTCGCAGCAATCCTCAATCGTTTTTAATTTATAACGCTTGGTAATTTTAAAAAGTTCGGGCAAATTAGCTGGGCAACCCAAAGAATGAACTATCATTAAAAGTTTAGTTTTTTTAGATATCGCTTTTTTTACTTCACTGTGATCGATATTATAGGTTATAGGATCCACATCGACATAAACCGGTTTTAATCCTAATTGAATCACGGGTGAGGCGACCGAAGAAAAAGTAGCCGCAGGCAATATAACCTCATCACCCTTTTTTAATTCACCAGCTTCGATTAAAGTAGCGATGGCTAAAATATTTGCTGAAGTGCCAGAATTCACAGCAATACCGTATTTTTTCCCTATATATCCAGAAAAATTTTTTTCAAATTCTTTTGTCTCTGAACCCATAGAAAGTCTACCATTAAGTAGGGTGGTAATTAAATGGTTGGTCTCTCGATGATCGTAAATAGGAGCACTTATTCTAACATAGCTCCTGCCCGGCTCAAATTGAGGAATGGGAATTTGATAAAAATCTTTTACTAATTTATGAATTTTTTTTAGAAGAGATTTTTTCATATTTTTGAGTTTAACCCGCTTAGAAATAAATCTCTAACGGAGTTTATTTTTAATTAATTCCAAATCTTTTTCATACCAGTCCCATGTCCTCCTTAGACCTTCTTGAATAGTTGTTTTGCATTCAAAGTCAGTTAATTTTTTTAAAAGGTGAGTGTCGGGGCATCGCCTTTTGGTTGATCCCCTTGGAGAGTCTCTATAAATAACTCCTTGAGGTTGAAAATTAGTAATTTTAAAAATCTTTCTATAAACCTCTCCTATTTTTGTCTCTTCTGTCTTACCAATATTAATAATTTTATTATCAGTTCTCTTTGTTTTAGCCACTTCCCACAGGGCTTTTATTGCGTCTTTAATATAACAAAAACTTCTAGTTTCATTTCTGCCAATAATATCAAAAGGCTCTTGTTTTTCAGAAATTCTTTTCATTATGCCGGGTATAACATGTTCGTATCCCATTCTCTCTCCGTAAATATTGTGGAGTCGTACAATTGAATAACGAAAGCCATATTTTGAAGAGCCGTGGATAAAAAGCTGTTCGCCAACTATTTTACTTCCAGCATAACTCCACCTAGGATTAAAGACATCGGCTATGCTCAATTCAACCACTTCTGAGGTGGGTAAGGGAGGATTTTTCATACTGCTATAGACTTCCGAAGTGGAGGTAAATAAAAATTTACCCTTAAAATCTTTAAATGATTCTATCAGATTAATGGTGGTTAAAATATTATCCAAAAGCGTATGATAGGGTTTTTCATAAAAAATACGGGTCCCGCAAACAGCGGCACAATGGAAAATATAATCGAATTTCTTTTTAGAAAAATCATTTAACGATTTTCTTTCTTTAAGATCTTTTTTAAAAAAATAAACGTTTTTCTTCTTCAATAATTGAGAAAAATTATTATCCATTTTGCCCCTGGATAAATCATCAATAATATAAATCTTAGCAAAAGATTTTTGGGAAAGCAGTTCTGTTAGATGATAGCCAACAAAACCCGCTCCCCCTGTTATTAATATATTCATAGATCTAATAAATTGATTCTAAATTAGAATATATTCCCCGATGTATTTGGTTAGCTTTGATAGCTGCGTTAAGAAATAAAAGGTCTGGATATTCTTTAAGATAAGCCCGAGTATCTTTGGGAAGACAATGTCCTCCAAAAGCATTTCCCCATCGGAGATATTTTTGTTTCTTAAAGAAAAAGTTCAAAATCCGCTCTTTGTCTAGACCTTCGCTTATTAAATTATCGCCAAATTCGTTAACAAAAGCTATTCTCATCGCATTCCAAATATTGCTTAAATATTTAATATGACTTGCTTCTTCTGGGGTGCAATAATATATTGGACTAAATTTTCCTTCAAAGGGAAACTTTTCTTCAGTTCTCCTCCCCACCACTACTCTATCTGGATTAATAAACTCCTCCACGGCTTTCCTCTCGTGAAGAAATTCTACCCAGTAGAAATTAAATTTTAAACCCACTATTAATCTCGGCAACATTGTGGTCCTTAAAATAGTTATCCCCTTACCATTTAACTGGTCTAATGTCTTAGCAATATGCCCTATTTCTTGGCGACCATCTTCTAAGACCTTATCCGCAATGCAAACTATATTAATCCCCGAGTCAGGCATTTTTTCACCGACAATTAAAGGAATTCCATTAAATTCCTTCTCTTTATAGATATTTTCTTTCTCGCGGATATCATAAGCGGTGACATCATAGCCAAGTCTTCTTAATCCAATACCAGTAGCTTGGCCAACAAAACCATAACCAATGATATTAACCTTTTCTTGTATCTTATTTTCCTCCATATGTTTTTTTATTGTTAATAATTATATTATAATTATATTTTCTTTTTAATAAGTTCTCAAGATTATTAAGAATAAAAATAACGGCGGAATAAATTAATATTCCTATAATTATTATTAAAATGACATTTAAATTATAAATGAAGGATCGACTAATTAAAAAATACATAACCCCCGAAGAAAAAATAGCGAAAATTAAAACTTTAGTTAATTGAAAATCAAAGGGAACGGCAAGGACAAAGTGTTTCACAAAAAATAAATATAAAACAAAAGCAACAAAATAAGTAATAAGGGCAGCCACCGCTGCTCCATAAAGACTGTAGCGAGGGATTAAAAGAAGATTTAGGATAACATTTATTATCCCTCCCACCATAGTAACATAAAAAACTTTTTTTTGTTGATTTGCAACAATCAGCATTTCGACATAAGGACTGTTAAGAAAAATAATTCCGGCTGAAAGTATTAAAATTTTAAAAACAAAAATTGACGGTCCAAAACTTGGACCATAAAGAAAATTAATAATCTTTGAAGCAAGAAATACCCCCCCTACCATTAGGGGTATAGCCGAAATAATCATTGATTTCATTAGAAGGTCCCAGATATCTTGGAATTTTTCCTTCGATTCTATAAAAAATTTACTTAAAGCCGGATAAAAGCTTTGGGCAATTAAAGCCACCGGAATAACGGTAATATTAATGATTCTATAGGCAGCGTTATACCAACCTGTCTGAGTAATTTGACCCCAGTATCCCATCATTACTGAATCTATGTACATATAAAGCGCGCTGAAAATAGCAGCAAAAGCTAATGGCCAGGAAAGTCTTAAAATTTTTTGCCAAATCTTTTTGTTCCAATCCAATTTTAGAGATTGGATGCGAAAATGAAAAAATAATAAAACAACAATTAAAGCAAGCAAATCAACAAATAAATAAACAAAGCTTAAATTCTCAACTGAGGGAAAATAAAAAAGAATAAAAAGTCCTATACCGCAAAGTAATATACTCTGAAAAATACTAACTATAGCTTCGTATTCCATTCTTTGAGAAGCACGCAAGGAAGCAAAAATAATTTCTAAAAAACTTTCTATTAGGATATAGATAGCCAAAATCAAAATAATTTTTTGAGTAAATGGGTCTCGAGTAATAAAAAAGGATAAAGAAAACATTAGCACTAAAGCAAATGCAGTTAAAATAATTTTTAGAGAGAGTATTGCCGGATATTCTTTCTGGTTCTCTTTTTCTTTTGCAAGTTCTCTGGTAGTAATGGAAGAAGTCCCAAGATCAGAAAAAATAGCTAACATCCAAACAAAAGCAAGGGCAAAACTAAATTTTCCAAATTCAGTAGCTCCCAAAATCCGGGCGGAAAAAATGGTTAAAATCATTGTCAAAATACCTACGCCTTTAGCTAGAAAAAGCCAAAATGTATTTTTAAAGATCGTCTGTTTAATTCCTTTGTTTTCCAAAAAAAGGTTTTTTAAATCTAATCCCATTTTATTAATTTTTTAATTTAAGACATCGCAAGAAAAAGAATCTGGTTTTTTATGATTATAAATAGAGCTGTCAGCCTCTACAAAATAAATGGTTTTTTGGTCTATATTTTTAATTGCGTGAGCTATTTTAGGAAACACAGTTATTACCCGGGGATTTTTGGAAGAAATTCTAAAACAAATTCTTTCTTGGGTTTTTGGATTCTTTAGACAAAATTTTGCTTTTCCATTAATTATAAAAAACCATTCGATCTTGTTTAGGTGATAATGATTACCTCTTATATGGCCTGGTTCAATAGAAGCCACGGAAACTTGTTTTATTGTTTTTTTAATCCCATTCATCCTAATCATTTCTCCAAACCAACCGCGTTTTTCTGAATGAATTTTTAATTCTTTAATTTTATATTTTACAGATTTAGCCATTTTTGGTGTTCTAAAGTCCATTTAACAGTTTTTTTAAGGGATCTCTCCAAATCAATTGGCGGTTTCCAACCGATTTTTGCTAATTTTTCTCCAGATAGAGCATACCTTTTGTCGTGGCCTGGTCTGGCATTGTGATAATCAATGAAGTCGATCTCCTTATCTTTTAATTTTCTTCCTTTAATTACCTCGCAAATCCAATCTGCCATTTCTAAAACCGTTCTCTCCTCGCCAACAATGTGATAAAATTCTTCCCTCTCGGCTTTATCTAATAGAAAAAGTAAACCATCGGCTACGTTTCGCGCATGGATCCAGCAGCGAGAAGATAAGTCATCTTTCCCCCTGCCATGCAAAATAACTTTTTGATCGTTCAAAATAGCTGTAATTGTTTTTGGAACAAATTTTTCCAGATACTGACGTTCGCCAATAATATTCATACTCCTGATAATTGAAATTGGTAATTTAAAGGCATGTGCAAAAGAATAAGCAATCATTTCTTCTCCTGCTTTAGTCGCACTGTAAGGGTTGCTTGGTTTAAATCTTTCGTCCTCTTTAAAATAAATTCCCTCTGGCGCCGGACCAAAGACCTCATCCGTGCTGAATATTAAGGTCTTACATTGGGGTTGATATTTTTTAAAATATTCTAATAAATTAGTGGTTCCTACGACATTAGACATTGCAAACGGAATTGAATCTTCTAAACTTCTATCAACGTGGCTTTCAGCGGCAAAGTGAATGCAGTAATCTAATCTTCCAATTATTTTATGGGTGGTTTCGGAGACTGGTGCTCTTAAATCGTGCCAGATAAATTTAACTCTATCGGCATTAAAAAATTCGCTGTCAGTAATTCTATTTAAGTTGCCCGCATAATTTAACGAATCTAAAACCAGTATTTTCCAATCAGTATTTTTAAGCAAATGGTCAATAGAGTGATGGCCAACGAAGCCAGCGCCACCGGTAATCAAAATATTCTTTGACATATTTTTATTATTTATTGATAACTAACAAATTACCATTTTTCAACGGTTTTTTTAGTTTTCTTTTTTAAACGCTGATATAAATTTACGGCCTTTTCTTCGGCTCTTGGCGAAACCAACCTTAAAAGTTCATGACCCAAAATTCGATATCTGCCGCCAACCTTATTAGCTCTAAGGACGCCCTTTTTAAAAAATCGTTTAATCGTACTATTACTTATCTTCAAAAAATCCCGGGCTTCCTGGGTCGTATAGACTCCATTTTGTTTTATTTCTTCCATATTCCTATAATAAAAAACCCCGAGAGGGGTGTCAATAGGTATTAATAAGTATCATTTAGACCCACTCTGCCAAAGCCCTTTCATATCTTTCCCAAGTACCACAATCCATCCATTTGCCCGTAAATTTAAATCCAGCCAATTTTTTTTCTTTGACCAAATTAGGAAAAATATCTTTTTCAATCATTGAAAATTTTGGTCCTGGGTGATATTTGAAAATCTTAGGAGAAAGCAAATAAAGACCTGAGTTAATATAATTTGAAGGGGGAACTTTTGGTTTTTCTATAAATTCCTTCACGAAAGTTGCCTCACAGACAACCACCCCGTAATCAGATGGGTTGGGAACTTCTACTAAAGCAATAGTAGCTAAAGTATTTGTTTTTTTGTGGAAGTCAGCCATTTCTAATAAATTGATTTTTTTTAATTCATCTCCATTGGTTAAAAAGAAGGGATTATCCCCCAGCCATTTTTTTAAAAACCAAATTCCGCCAAAAGTACCAAGAGATTCACTTTCTTCAAAAAATTTAATTTCTTTTTTGGGGTAATATCTCTTCTGCCACCAGTTAAAGTCTTCTCTATGATCTTTATTTATCAAAACAGCAACATCTTTTACTCCTTGAGAAAGGAATAAATCAACCAAATAGTTGATAATTGGTTTCTTTTTTATCGGCAATAAGGGTTTAGGTATTTCTTTAGTTACAGGGTAAAGCCTAGTCCCCTTTCCCCCTGCCAGAATTACTGCTTTTTTAGGAAAATCTTTTCTCATATTGACCAAGATTATTAGACAAATCTATAATAAGTTTATATCATAAAATAACATGAAAAGCAATCCTCCTCAAGCTCAAAGGAATTTTTATTGGCTTTATTTAGCTGGATTTTTTCTGATTGTGGCTTTACCGCTTTTAAACCTACCTCCTTGGTTTTCTCCTCCTGACTGGGGCAAAACTATATCTTTTAGAATTATTTTATCGATATTGTTATTCTTTTTTATTTTTCAAAAACTAACTAATAAAAATAATGAAACCGCGGATTCGCACGGATTGAAAACGGGTTCAGGGGGATACAGATTGCCACTTTATCTTCTTTTAGTCCTTTTAGGGATTTACTTTTTAGCTACAATTTTTTCTTTAGATATTCGTTTTAGTTTTTGGGGTTCTCCTTACCGAGGCGGTGGTTTTTTGAATTTTGCTTTTTATATCATTTTTTCCATTTTGGCTTTTTTAATAATCCGTAAAGAGAGTTGGCAAAAAATTTGGGATTTTACAATATTAACGGGAATTTTTGTCTCTGTTATCGCTATTTTCCAACAATTTGGTTTATTTAGTGAATTTTTTATCCCTTCCTCGACAAGACCGCCTTCTGTAATTGGCGGTTCAATATTTTTAGCAATCTATCTTTTACTTTTAATCTTCCCTGCTTTATTTTTTGGTATCAAATCGAGATCTCTTATTAAAAAAGGCTTTTACTTTATCTCTTTTTTGCTTTTCATTTTTGTCGCAATTTACCTCACGCAAACAAGAGCTGCTTTTATCGGCTTAATCTTTGGGCTTCTCTGGTTTTTATTCGGTTATCCTAAAAAATTAATATTATTAAAAATCATTTTGGGAATTTTTTTAATTTTAGGAATTTTTGGATTTTATTTTTTAAAAATTCATCCTGAGGTTTATTCAAATCAAAATGAAATTACTAGAAACGCCATTAATAGGATACTAAGCATTAATCCAGGAGCTGGCGCATCCCGAATCTCTGCATGGAAAGTTTCTTTAGAAGCTATTAAAGATAGACCTATTTTAGGTTATGGGCCAGAAAATTTTTCAATCGGGTTTGATAAATATTATGATCCTTCTTTGCCAGAAATAGCAATAAGTCCTGAGGGGATAACAACCTGGTGGGACAGAGCCCATAACTTTATTTTTGATATTTCGGTTACAGCCGGCATACCAGCTTTAATAATTTATATTTCCTTATTTGGAGTTTTATTATGGCAACTTCAAAAATTAAAGAAGGACCCTGAAAAAACTATAGTCGCTCACGGTATCCAGGCAACTTTTTTAGCTTATTTAGTGGCGAATTTATTTAGTTTTGATACCTTTTCAAGCTATCTTATTTTATTTTTATTAATTGGTTACTCTTTGCATTTGTTGTCAGACCAGACAAATGTGGACATGCCACAAGAAAAAAACGGATTTATATTGATTAAGCGGATTTATTTGGATACCGTAAGATGGCGGTGGCCAATTTTGCTATTTCTACTAATTATACTAATCTGGTTTATCTGGATTTTTAATCTTAAACCCTTATGGATTAATAAAGAAATTGAGCTGGCTATTTATTTTTCCCAAAAAAAAGACTGCGAAAACGCCTTAAATGAGATGGAAAAAATTCTGCCGACCAAAACCTACTTAAATAGCTATTTGAATATAAATTATGTTGGAGTTATTGACGAATGCATCAAAGAAAAACCAGAAATGGCAAAAAGTCTTGCCCCGAAGGCAATCGATGTTTTAAAGGAAAATATAAGAATCCAGCCTTATAACACAAGGAATTGGCTATTGCTCGGAAGCTATACCAATATTTTAATTGAGGGGGGAAGGGAAGATTTGAAAAGTGAAGCAAATTCTTATTTCCAAAAAGCTTATGAATTAAGTAAAAAAAGGCAGGAGGTCTTTATCGAATGGACTAAAACCGACTTACTAACTGGTGAATATCAAAAAGCAAAAGAAAAAGCTCAAACATGCATTAATTTAAATCCTAAACCCGCTGATTGTTGGTGGCTAAAGGGACTCTCAGAAATTTATTTGGGCGAGAATGACACGGCTGCAAGCGATATTAAAACAGCACAGAATAATGGTTATCCTACGGAATCAAAAGATGCGCTTTTGCAATTAGCAAAGGTTTATGTTGACTTAAAAGATTACAAAAAATTAGCTGAAATTTATCAAAAACTAATTGCTCTTGAACCAAATAATGCTCAATATCTAGCATATTTAGCTGATTGTTATAAAAAAATGGGTGATTATAAGGGGGCCCGAGAAGAAGCTTTGAAAATATTAGAAATTGCGCCCGAAGACAAAAATGATGTGGAAGAATTTCTAAAATCACTCCCTTATTAGATAAAATCAGTATAAATCTAAAATAACCGAAAACCGCTCCCAAAAGGAGCGGCTTTTCGGTTTCCCACAAGGAAAGGAATTAGATAGGCTCTTTACCTTGAAAGAGTCAAAGTAGTTGTCGGAATACCAGTAACTCTGTAGTCGTTCGTCCAGTCAGTGGTCTGATAGCCATGAACAAGGTGGTTGGGGATATCAGTTGCATTTGGTCCTG
>Ga0209777_10002331_pt1 | contig 25258 bp, 43 predicted proteins | sample FrelakmetHBP12HB_FD_187147 | JGI IMG/M metagenome (GOLD analysis project Ga0209777, IMG submission 187147) | Freshwater lake sediment microbial communities from the University of Notre Dame, USA, for methane emissions studies -HBP12 HB (SPAdes)... | ecosystem: Environmental > Aquatic >... | reverse complement strand
TTTATCCAGATATTCTTTTGTTTCCCCGACATTATCAAATGCTATAACAGATTTATTCCCACTTTGCTTATCCGTAAAAGTGTAACCTGTGTAAACTCCGCCACTTATTAGAAATTCTTTTCCGTTGTCTGTTTTATGTGTTTTATTTTTTGACATATTTATATTGTTTTAAGGTATTCTTCTACTGTTAATCTTTCAACATCTTCAAATTCTATATAACCTTTATTAAATGCTGATATATTAACTCTTTTAAGTATAGGTAATATATCTTTAATACTAGGACATAAACTATCACGTAATTCAGAATGTTTACCCAATTCCTTTGTAGTAAATCCACGTTCTTTATCCTGTGAAGTAGTATCAAGCAATTTAATTAATTTATTTATTCTTGTCGGTACATCACTAGAATTCAAATCTTCCAGAAATGCTGTCATTTTTTCTATTGTAGTTTTTTCTATCATTTTATTATTTCATTTTTTCTTAATCCAAACACATCTTTATGTTTGAAGCCTAATGTTATGTGAAAATCAATTTCCTCTAATTTGAACTTCTTTCTAAAGCCTTGTAACTGATTACTACGACAAACTATAAAATATGTCCTGTTTTCATTTTTACGAACCGTTCCCAAACCTAAAGTTTGGAAATCCTCAATATCAAACTTCATAATATCAGTTAAAACATTATAATCAGGTTTGAAATCTGCTTTAGCTATACCACCATGTGCCCAACCTTCTTTGTCATTTATAACTTTATTAAAGTCCATAACATTCAATACCGTAGTATGATGATGTCCTCTATCTCGGTTCTGCTGATAAGAGGTATAGTCGCCATATTCATCACCTACAATAGATTTCAATTGTTCTAGATATGGTGTTACCACATCAGAATGTATATTAACTCCAATATATCTATTACCAGCAACGTCATTTATATAATCTAATCGCATAATATACTATTTATTCTTTTTTCTCTAAACACAGCCAAATTTACTAAGCCATGTATTTCACAAAATTCTTTAATATTTGGATGAACTAGCATACTTGGTCCGTATCCTGATTCCGCATCTTTTTCAAAGGTTATTGAACTACTAACACCATAATCTGTCTTTATTGTAGTTATTGTGTATTTGCCAGTAACTTTGAAATATAATTTACCGTTATTTGGTCCAAAATAATCTCTTATACAAAGTACAACCTTATTCATTTTACTAAATGACTTTCTTTAATAATTTTTATAAAATAATTCTCCGGTGTTCTGTGTTCCATACCTTCAAGAATATGAGAAGTATAATCTTCACCTACCTCTTTAAGATATTCAATAGTATTTTCCTTTGGAACTGCTGTATCAAATTCACCGAAAAATATATCCATATCAGATTTCATCGAATAATCAGGAATATCATACTTTACTGGAGATTTACTCTTTTCACGGTTCAAAGCGGGGTTAATTAATAGCAAATCAATTCCGGTAGCTTTAGATAATTTATAACCTAAATATCCACCAAAACTAATACCTAAAATCAAATCAACCCCTCTTATCTTCTTTAATTCGGACTCAAATAAAGATTTACCTTTATCTAATTCGTATTCTTTCTGATAATCAAAATATTCTGATAATACTACATAACCAGCGGCTTTTAGCATATCATCTCTGAACTTATTTGGTATACTATTGAATCCGTGATAAATAACGCAAGATTTTTTCATATTGTAAAGATACAAAAATTTTTGTTAAAAACAAAAATTATTTTTAATATATAAATAATATGAAGATATGTATAAAATGTAATATTAAGAAAGAATTGGTAGAATTTGTGATAAGAAAGGATAGTAAAGATGGATTTAGAAATGAATGTAAAAAATGTAAAAATAATTTTCAAAAACTAACAGGAAATGATAAAATACGTTTGAAAGAATTCAGAGAAACTTTTCCGGAAATAGATAAAGAACGAAAGAAAAAATGGTACAATAAAGTTAAAAATAATATCACATATAAAGAAAATAATAGGAGAAATAAAATCAATAATAGAGAAAATAGAAATATTCTAGAAAAAGAAAGAAAACAAAATGACAAACTTTACAAATTAAAATGTGATATTAGGTGCTTAATAAAGGATTCCTTTAAAAGAGGTAAATTTATTAAAAATACTCATACTACCGATATAGTAGGTTGTTCTTTTGAAGAATTCAAATTATATATAGAAAATTTATTTGAAAATTGGATGGATTGGAATAATCATGGAAATTATACTGGTAATTATAATGAAACATGGCAGTATGATCATATCATTCCTTTATATACCGCAAAAACTATCGAAGATGTTATAAACCTTAATCATTATAGTAATATACGACCACTATGTAGTAAATTGAATTTAGAAAGGAATTTCCATTAAATATTTTATAATATCATTTGGTTCCAACATACGACCTTCCCCAACTAATCCAGATGCTAATTCACCACTTCCAACTGGAAGTATAATGTTACCATATGATGTTAATCTTTCTAGATTTATTTTAATAGCTGGATGTTTCCACATATCCTCATCCATTGCCGGTGCAATAAATGTGCGACATCTTGCTGATAAATAAACCGCTGTTAACAAACAGTCACATAAGCCATTAGCAAGTTTTCCAATAGTATTAGCACTACATGGCGCTATTAATATCAAATCAGCCCATAGTCCCAATTCAACATGATTATTCCATGTTGAACCATTAGTAAATGTACTTTGAACAGGATTCTTAGACATTACAGACAATGTTAATGGTGTAACGAATTGTGTAGCCGATTCCGTGACTATTACTCTTACCTCAGCACCTTGCCTAATTAATAATCTAACTAATGGAGGTGTTTTGTAAGCAGCAATACTACCTGTAACTGCCAATACTATTTTCTTGCCTTTCATATTATACAGTTTGTGGTATAAAAGGATTTTCAGGTACTTCTTCTATATGAGAAGTTAAGAAGTTTTTAATATCTTCTTGTGAATCTCCCGGTTTGTAAACAATATACTTATCATCACGGATAATTTCAAAATTATAGAAATCGGCAAATCCGTGCGTTTCTTTTATTTCGAACTTAAAAGCCGCATTTCCAGGTAAATCAAATGGATTAAAAGGCGTAAAGGTGACTAATTTATATTCAGCCATTACTTCACCAGGCTCCAAATCTTCTTTGTTTTGATATGGTATATTATCCGATGGATATATAACACCACGTTCAGAAATATAATATTCACCTTTCATACAGCATGATAATAATCTATTAATTAGATTACCATACTGAAACATTCCGAAATTATCATCAACCATTGCATAAGAATGCCATCTCTCAGCGTGTGTTACTTTTTCTCCAAGTTTTCGCAAATCCCAATATTCATTCTTCGATATTATTTTATCACCGTGAAAACTAGCTTCTCTGTGAATTCTCATTTCGCTTAATTTACCAATATTTGGGTAAAACCTTACAATATGTGTTCCTATGTCTTTTATTCCTAATTTTATCATAATTTTTATTTACACGTAAAACTTCCTAAGTGTCCTTCAATTGCTTCTTTTAATGCCAATATTTCATTTTCTGGCACATCATCGCTATCCATTATGTTATCAATTGTTTCATCGAAATGATCCCATATATGGTATGTTTCACCCTCTTCCCAGAAATCCGAAAAGAAAGCGTGAAGATTTGGATATTCATTTTCACATAACGCACGACTTTCGTGTTCCAGATCGTCTGAGTCCATCCAAGCTTGCAATTGCTCCTTAAAAGAGCCTTGTTTAGCCAAATTCTCACGCTTTAATTTCAATTCGGAAATTTGTGAATCTATCTCCTTTATTTGTTCACCTATACTCATAGTTAGCTCATTATCAATTCCTTGAAATGTGCTATTTCGATTTCAGATATTTTAGTACCCAAATTCTTTCCTTGAAATCCTTGAGTCATCAATTCTGTTGCATTAGCAATAGGCTTGTACTTCAAGAATGCCTTATGTTCAGAAGAATGCAAAAGCTTATGAGATTCAATTATATCGTACCATTCAGTTATAGTATCAACTGATACACCTTCACTCTTCTTAAAGAGAGTTTGTATGTTACTTGGTTCGATGGTAATCAAATCAAGCAAAAACACAACTTTACGAGAAAAATCATGTTCCATCTTGAAGTCAAACTTCATTTTGTCCAACAATCCTACCGTGCTGTTATGTCTGAACAAATTAGCAAAATAAAGCTCCAAAGAACTACATTCCACAACTTTAGGGTTAATGTTAATATCAAATATAACATCAAATATTCCAAAGTTAATCAAATTCTTCATGTACCTGCTGAAGTTCTTTGATTGTTTGTGTGCCTTTTTGATTTCTTCCCATATTCTTTCCTTCGTTATGATAGAAAGTTTGCCTGCATTTCTCTTTATTGACTTCAAAGACTTCTTATGTATCGAAAAATTGTATCGAGTCGAAAACCGCACCAATCTCAAAATCCTTAATGGATCTTCTTCGATTCTTAAGTCAGGTTCGCCTACAAATCTCGTTACTTTATTTTGTATATCCTTAATACCACCCACTAAATCGACTATTTCTCTCTTTTCCAAATCAAAGAAAAGTGAGTTGAAAGTCAAATCACGCCTTAGTACATCCTTATCAATTGTAGTGAATTTAACGTCAGGATTTCTTGTTTCACCCAACTTATCACCGTAAACATCTTCTCTGAATGTAGCTATCTCAAAACCCATTGGTTCGTCATCTGTGTACACAACTACAACCCCAAAAGCAGCACCTTGAAGATTTGTTCTGAAATCTTTAAGTATTGCTATTACTTCAGTAGGAGTTGCATCAGTACAAATATCAAAATCCTTGGGCTTTTCATTATTCAGAAAATCACGCACAGCACCGCCAACAACAAAAAGACTCTTGTCATTGTCTTTGAATATTTGGTGCAATTCTTTAATTGATTCTGGAATAATAGTCCACATAATATATTTTTTTTAATAATCAGGATTTTCTTGTTTTCTCCAACTTGCTTTAATCAAAGCATTTTTCTCTAAACATATCTCATAGTACCAATCTGATATTGTTTCAAACCCATGCCCATCAAATGAAACTGATTCGAAATCCACAGACAATATGTTATTTTTTACAACAAAATTTGCAGTGCCTTCTATATTGGTTTTAACATAAGATTTAGCATACCTATCACCACTGTCTTTCTTTATATTCAAATTTGACGTAGAGATTTTAACCTCATTATCAATATTAATATCAAATATTATTTCAGTAACTCCTTTTCGCCAGCTACAAAAAGCAACACCTTCTACATGCTGGGACGGCATCACACCTCTTACATAAGTAATAAGTTCCGCTTTTGTCTTATTATGAGACTTTACCAATTCTTTGATATCCATTATAATTTGAATTTACCAAAAATCGAAGCCAATGTTTTAATACTGTCCTCATTTTCTTTTTGTTTTTTTAACCGTTTCTTTTCAAGATATTCAGGAGTTTTTTTCGTTTTAGCCGCTTTTTTTGCTCCGTCACTTCTATTTTTATGTTGTAAATCTATTTTCTTTTTTTCAGCCGTTTTTTCGTCATCTAATGATTTTAACCAATCATTTCGAGAATCTTTATATGAATCACCACATGAATTACAACAATTGTAATCAATTTGACTGTGTGAATCATACGGTGTTTGGCAATTCTCGCACATATCTTCTCCACAACTTTCACACGTAAACTCCGATTCAGCACCACATAAATGACATTTCATATCTTTTGTTTATCTACAAATATACGATTTTTTTCTGAAAACAACAAATATAATTGAACATAAAATTTATATATACATTGTATGATTTATATAAAACTTTTCGAGGATTATTCCACTATAACAGAAGAACAAATACTCGATTGTATCAAAAACAAAGGCGCTATTGAAATTAATATAATAGAGGATTATATTGGTGATACATCTGGTAATTGGACTCCTGTTAGTGTGGATGGTGATGTTGTAACAGTTGAAAAGGATGGTAAATTTTACGATGTAAAATTAAAAAATATTAAAAAAATAGTATATGGCAAACTTTAGTATAAATACAAATTCTGGTGGTTTAATAGAATTAAACTTAGTTTCAGATAGATTTTCTGGACAGAAACTTTATTTACATGTTGACCAATCAACAAATCTTAATAATGGCGAAGGCGATTGCTCAATCATAATGAATAATGATGAAGTAAAAGATTTAATAGCCATGTTGAATGGCTATTTAACCTTTACCGAGGGTGTAACTCATATTGTGCTAGCGGGTCCTTTATTAGATCCATCAGTTATTATAACCGTGCGTGATCCTAATGATCCTGATCAAGCTCTTTCGTAAGAACCTTCCTGCGAAGTTAATTTGATATGCGTACCCCTATCATACTCAGTTCTACTTAATAGGCAAGTATCTCTATTAAAGTATTTGAATGTATCCATATATGGAAATTGACTGTAATCCATATTTTTCAATTGAACATCAATGTTTTTCTCGGAATTAAATTCAAAACAATCCCAACCATTCTTTCTGGCATAATTTACAAATATATTCATGTCTGAATAATTTGCAGAATAAATCCTATCCATATACCTTGTACCGTCAGCCAATGTCCATATCAATGCTCTCATAGAAATTTGATCTTCTGTTTCTTTGAAAACCAACATTTGACATACTTCTGGGTTATTAACATATATCTCAAAGTAGGAATGACATTTAGATTTTTTCATACAGGATTCATGTAAACACGCATTGCCCGGAAAATACTTAGATTCATCATACCAATCCGCAATGTGCGTACCACTTAATAAAACAAGTTTGGAATCAAATTCTTTATCGAAAATCTTTTTAGTAGCAGATTTATAATGGTTTACAACTTCTTCTACAAGATCATCTTCAGTTCTCACACCATTTCTCCAATAAGAGTGTCCGACAGGAAAATAACACTGCATAAATTCATCATAGGAGGCTCTGTTTTCTTCTAACAATTTTTTGATAAATCTACCAACTTTTACTTGGGTTCTGTTAGAAGTCCATGCTACACTACTACCTAATCTCATGTCATAATCACAGAAATTATCAAAATCGCCGTGATACGTGCCAGTGCTGTTAGAATCAAATCCTATTTTGTGAATCTGTTTTAATTTGGCTTCAGAGATAAAGGAAACTTTATCACCTTCTGCGAAATCTATAAAAGAAAACTTTGCGCTTTTAGTTCTGTTGGCTAACCAATGCGAAATAGGATTCTTAGTATTGTTTTTTATTTCACCGAATAAAAAATTCAAGGCATTTGAAAAATAAACATTCATTTTTTTCTCTAATTTATGGTTTTTGGATTAATTTTTAATTTTCTCTCATCCATTCTGCCCCTTATATAAGCTTTTTGGATTTCTTCTTGTACCTTCTCAACATCACAATATTGAGTCTATTATTTATCGGATTAAATTCATTTTCCTATTATCCGATGCTATTTAATATTTAATAATTCTTTTATTTTATTAGCCATTTTCCTCTCACCTTCCTTTTCTCTGTTTTTTAACCCAGATAATGTATAACAAGGATGAGTTTTAGCATAATAAGCTATTATTTCAGGCACCTCAAAATATATAACATATTCGGAAGAATAAGATTTTTCTATATCCACTATTTGAATATATGGTGGACATCCTTTAAAATGATCATTTTCCGTTTCAGGTGAAAATACTACGGCGCTACAATAATAATTTTCTTTATCCGAATAATTAGTTATTTCAGATAATGGTCTAAATATAGTTTTTATATTAGGTTTCATTAATTTTTAATTTACAATTATCAAAATGCCATCTTTTACCATTTGCTTTATCAACTAATTTACCGCAATTCGGACATTCGGTTTTTATTGTTTCTATACCTTTATTCCAAGCTTCCTGTAATCCTTTTTTGCCTTTATTCCACGGTTCTATTCCTTTTAATTTTTCCCTTCTTTCTTCGGTTATAGGTTGTTTTAAACCTTTATTCCAAGCTTCCTGTAAGCCTTTTTTACCTTTATTCCATGGAACCTGTGAATCTTTTTTATCTTTATTCCAAGGTGTGTTATATATCTTGAAAGTATGATTTTCGTCATTTTTATATCTCTCCTTTTGGAAAATTGAGATTACTTCCTTTTGCTCATCAGTAGGTATATAAAATGCCTCACCAAATCTTTTCCCTATTTCACCATTTGAATATCCTCTTTTTAAGGAATCAGATATTTTCTTTTTTGATTCATCCGATAATATCCCTGCACTTTGTCCACCTGTTTTAAGGTTATAATTTAAATCACTCTTAACCCACTCTTCATTAACCCATTCTTTTTCTCTTTCAAGAACTTTATCATAGGATTCACAAAATTCCAAAATTATTCTTTCAAAATTTTCTTTGCCGTATTTCTTTATAGCTTTTTCAAGAATAATTCCGCTTCCTAAATACCCATCTTCCATTTTGGAAGTTTTATGCACTCCTCGGTATTTCTTACCATTAACTAAGTTAGTTGTTTCATATACAAAATAATAAATCATAGTGTATATATAAAAATCCGCTGCTTCCCCTCTTGATTATGTTTTTAATAATAAATCGCTTGCGCTTGTCGCGGAAAAACCCAATGGCTTTACCCAAACTCTATACCCGATCCCCTTCAGCCAAGGAACGTATGCTTTGTAACTTTCGTTAGATTTGTTCTTAGCAAATCCTCTGAAATCTATTTTTCCTTCAAATGGGTTATAATCTAAGTGTAAATCAATCAATTTGAAATCTCTTGACCTATCAATATCGGTTAATGATAAATTACTTATAACTCTTTCTTCATTTGAAGAATCAACGTGCGCAAATTCACCATTACACTTAGCTAAGTGGAATTTATATCTCTTTTGTTCGAAATCGGATAAATCTTTACGTGTATGAAAAGATGACAATTCATCATTTAACCACTCACCTATTTCATATACGAATTCTGCTTCTTTAGCCAATCTATCTTGATTGTCTCTTACCTTATTAAGGTTTTCTCTGAAATAAATGACATGAGCGCCATTTTTAATGGAGATAGAATAAAACATAAGAGTAATTGCATAAACAGTTTTTCTCCTACGTTGAACAGAATCACAACCTAATGAAATAGTAGCCAGCGGATTTTCATCAATATATTTTTTAATATATTCTATAACATCAGGTATCTGTTCTCCGCCGAATTTTTTGAATCTGCTTCTTAAACCTAACTTTTTTGCGCTTATTACTTCCTCTGCCATTATTATTCTATTTTTTCTATAATTAAAATTGATTTACTTACAATCTCAGGTGGAAAGATAACGGCTCCGTTATCTGTCCACATGCTGAAACTTGTATCCGTAACCCAAAAAACTTTAGACATTTCTACCAATTCTGAAAATTGTTCCTCGGTCACTTCCATCATTTCTGATTGATATGTACCGAGGAAATTAACAATTTTCATTCTTATTCCAAACATCTTACTTCTTTGCTTTGATTGTTACTACACCATCAGTATTCTTTCTGTTAATACTTCTAGTTTTTATTAATACATCCTTGTATTGTCTCAAGAATTTCTTAATATTTGGTGTTTCTACACCATTCGATGGTACATCCAATATGCCCAACAGGTAATCTACCAGTTCATCTTGCCCAACTCTCTTTAGGAATTTAGTGATATTCTCCCTCTGGAAGTCTGTCATTGGCTCAATGTCCTTAGTTTTAAGTGCTTGAATCAACTCGGAATTCTTATCCCTATTCATCTTAGACAATTCAACTTCCACATCATCATACCTGTCAATAATATCGTTAATATTGATATTAAGCATTTCCTCACAATACTGGATAAATCTTTTTGCGGAATTACCAATGTACGAACTACCAACTACATACAAATCATGCGCCCAATCTCTTGGTGTAGATTCCATACCATAGTTACATACGATGTAATCGCTCAGGAATGTCCAAGTTCTTGGAGAAGCGTAAGCTTTCGGCCCATCATCTGTTGGATCTCTGTAAAGGAACTCAGGGTAGGATTTAATGAAAGATACAATCACTTCATGTACATTGTCATCACCGTAACCAGTGATCCACTCATTTACAGAAAGTGTATGCTTCATATGTATCAAACGTCCATTTAACGCTGTATCAAATTCTTCAACGTCTGTACCATCTTCATCGCCTAAGTTACCCGAAGCAATCATTAATACACCCTCATTAAATTTGAAATCAGTACCAATGGCTCTTTCCAAGAGAATTTGAAGTGCGGCATTTCTAACCTGCAAGGTAGCACGGTTCAACTCTTCAAAGTGAATTATAGTAGGTCTTTTGTTAGCTTCAATTGCCCAACGTGGAACAACGAAATCCAAACATTTAATACCATCTATTTCTACTTTGTCTGGGAACAAACCTACGTCAGTTTCGTCTACCATCGCAAGACGGACGTCATGATAGGCATATCCCATCTTATCTGCAATATTCCTTGTTATAGCTGATTTAGCGACACCAGGTTTAGATGTAATATACAATACTCCTGACTTGGGCCACATTTGCTTAAAATACTGTACTTCTTTCTTTGTTAGTCCTTTTAATTTTGTTTTAAGTGCGTCGGTCATCACCGTTCTTGTTGCAATCATATTTAATATTTAGTTTACTTTTTAACATTTAAGTTAATAAAGTAATTTCACTCTTTCGACAACACAAAGATACTTAAAATTTTGTTAAAAACAAAAGAAATTTGAGATATTATTTTTTCTTATAAAAGAATTTGCTCAAGTATGTGCCAAAGTAAGCACCCATACCTGCTGGTATAAGCATCCAGTGATTAGACATGAATAATATAGTTGTGAATCCTGCAAATACAACTATTAAGGAGCAATATAGCCCTGCGTGGTGTTCATTTTCGTCTCTTAAATTATGGATATATAAAGCCCATAAAAATTCTGTGATAGTCATTGCCGCAAAGGTAAGAAATATCTTACCTATTAGCATTAGCATCATTATTATTTCACCCTGTAATATAAATGGATTTCTCATATATTTTACCACCAATAGCTTATTACGCCAAATTTAATTTCATAAGGAACTTTCTTTTCGGTTAAGAAAGTTAAGAATTTATCGTAAGTCCTTTCGAAGCAACCAATTGCAGCTTCTTTATTGGGAATTTCCTTCTCAAAAGATTCATCATCTTCGCCAGCCGAAATCATATAATCCTTTAATTCTTTTCCATTAGGAATCATTATTTCGTCCATATTAAAGAATAAATCTTCCTTACCAAATGTACACATTAAATCATAAGGATTTTCCTTTATGACTACGGTATTTGTATTTGTACTTTCCCATATCACTTCTTCGGTAGGTGATCCACAAATCTGGCAAAATTTACCAATAAGATTTTTCTTATGTGATTTACAGTTAACATCAGAACAACCATTTGCCTTATTAGTCTTTGTTTTGGTTGTAGTGGTTGATGTTTCGGGCATTTTGCCTAAACTCAAATATGGTCCGATATTAACACAATGTCTTGTTCCCATGATATTTTATATTAGTATTTGAAAGTGAAATTTGCTTTAGCCTCTATTACTTTTTTCCTAAACTCCGCTTCTAATCTTGTCATCAATTCCGCTTTTGATATTACTGATATACACACAGGTAGAGCGGATAGAGTAAGAGACATATTTCTATATTTTCCGTTAGTTATTTCCATTTGTTCAACAGCAACTTCATACCGATGCCACCCGTATTCTTCTTGTATTAAGATATTTATATCTGTAACATAATTTTTACCTACTTGATACATTACACCAGATTTAGAAACACCTATTTCCACATCAGAGTATTGCTTATCTACTTCTTTTAAGAAAACAGTAAGCGCATCTTCCATATCTTTTGCCCACGAACTCTGTTCGTAATGTTTTACCGCTTTTAGATGATGCTTATCATACCACCCATGACATTGGCGCATTACTGGTACTCCATCAACAATATTTGCATCAATAAGAGTATCGGTGCGTTTACTTATCGAAATGCTTGTTTCGAAGGTAAACCCATATCTATTAATCCGATTATTCTTATCATTCCTATTTACGCTGATACTCATCATATCAATTTCGGAATTCCATATACTATGTGTAGTTCCTCTACCATCATACATAATACTTGCGCTATATAATCCGGTTTCAAGTTTTTTTGGCTTATCACTCATAACGCCATGTAACTGGAAATACTTTACAATATCACCATTACCGGAATTCGCCTTTTCTGTTTGAATACGTAAATGTTCTTTTTTACTCCATTCATATACAATAGAGTCTATACTACGGACGTTATCTTCTTTCTTGGATCTCAAGTAGACCCATTTATCACGGTATACTTCCACAATATCGTATTGTCTTTCAAATTTATATCCTGCGGCTTGCAGTTCTTTTACTTTTGCTATTTTTTCTAATAAATCCATAGCATGTACGATTTCCATTATATTTTGCGACATATTATTTTCTTCTTTTAATAAGTTCTATATCCCGTTGAATATGGAATAATGTAGCACGAATAGCCATTAAAATTTTGTCATTATCTTGATCTCCGGTTGTTTCAACATCTTCTTCTTCACTCATTTCTTCGGCTAATTCTTCAAGATCGTCTCCTAATTCTTCAATGTCATCACTTATTTCTTCGATATTATCTTGTATAATCTCGATTTTCTCCTTTGATGTATTCAAAGACATTTGGATAAAAATTGATAAATATATAGCCTCAAGCGAGACTATAGTAGTCAGGACTAATAACATTCTTTCAAATGTAGTATAACCTAAATAAGGTATAGTAAAGGATACTATAAATAGTAAAGTGTGAATTATTACAGAAGTAGTTGAGCCAATCCAGTTTGTTATTTTTGAGGCTCCTTTCTGTATGATAGTTTTTTGTAAGTTTTTGAAACCCATTTTAATGTTTTTAATGTTTAATCACCATCCTCGTATTGATCTTCGAATTCTTCTTCTAAGTGGTCGACCCGTTCATAAATGAACCTATGATGTATAACACCAAATTCTTGTAACAAAACTAAAAAAGCACCTATTGATAGATTCGCATATATTATGCTAAATACTACTGCACCATTTTGTGTACAAATCAAAAAATGATTTTTGAATTCAAAAACTATTTGAGCATTACCACTATTCTCACCGTATCCTATATACGTACCATCTTCTTCTAGTAGAAATGCAATTTTTTCTAGTAAATTTATTATTTTAATCATTATCTTTTTTTATTTGAGAAAAATACGTGAACAATTCATCCCAATCTTCCTCAACCTCAAATCCGAACTTATCATCCAAGCCAACAGAGAAGTATAATTTAGAATCAAAATCTGCATATACCGTTGATACACATTCTGGATTTTCGTTTATGTAATCAAATTTAATACCATCATTTATAAAAAACTCTTTATAAATTTTATTGAGTTCCGGTAATGAACAACTCCAAAGTATTAAACATACATTTTTATTATCCGACATCAACTGTAATGTCTCTTTTGCCTTTTTGTAATATTCCGTACTCAATTCCTTAGACCATGTAGGTTTTAATATCGTTTCGTGTATATCTACTGCAACGAATATCTGTGGGAAATTTCTTTTCCGCATCACATCAAACGCCTTTTCAAACTGCCTAACTATTCTGTTCATCTTTATGCTTTTAAAGTATCAATTAAATCCATTCTGAATATGGTCGTGGATCACTTTCATCCCAGCAACTACCACCACTTACACCACCAGTAGTATACCGCATATATACAACAGGTTCTTTTATGTGTATAGGTACATAATTAGGTTCGCTGTAAATACCTTGGTCATAAGGGCATTTGCTGTTTACTAATTTTATTAGTACATCTAATTCTTCCTTATTCATATTTCTTGGTTTTGAAATTATACTTCAACATATGCGAACAAACTTCGTCTGTCCATTTTTTATCCAAACATACCATGTATGCACTTTTACATTTTAACGAAAATTCTTTGATAGTATTATATTTTAACGCCTCATTAGCACAATTATCTTTTGTCCATTTGACTATATTATTACCGACACTCCCACATTTAGCTTTATTCAAAATAATCCAACCATTATTTTTATAATCTTGTAGTTTGATTTCTTCAAGTTTTGAAGCATCAGCCACAGGCATATAATCGGTTAACGTGACAAGTATAGGAATTATTCCTGTTTTTCTAACATGTTCTATAACAGAACTTTTATTCCATGTGTAATCTTCGGTATGTTCTTCAAATCTTTTTTCGGAATTATGCGATAATCCAATATATACGCTGTTATCGGAAAATTCTAAAGCATATATACACCTCTTATATAAGTCTCCTACAATAGTCATGTGACTGCATATTTCTTCTAACCATCCGTTTTTACGAGAAATATTATAAGCGGTGCTATATTTTTTATAAAATTCCGATTTTGTTTTATAATTGGAAGCTTCATTTTTACAATTTTCATATGTCCAATAACCAACAGATTTTATTTTTAATAAAAAAGAAATGTCTTTCAACCAACCATTCTTACGACAAGCTGCATAAGCACCTTGATTTAATTTCCTAAAATCTACGCCATTTTGATATTTTAATGCTTCTTTAATGCAGTTTTCTTTTGTCCAAAATCCTTTCGGTTTTATTTCCATATACTTTAATAATTTTTAATTATTAGAATATATATTAATTTTCTTCATCTACCTTAGATTATTTACCATTTTACCTTCCCTTATTGCTGAACTACTAATTCCATCATCTTCATAATCAATACACTCAATATGTTCATTATATAAATTGGTTTCTTCTAACCTATTATAATTTAACCTATTATATAGTAAAAACTTACAATTTTTATTAGCCTTAAATCTCTTCTCAATATAATCTTCTATAAAAAGTTTAATTTCACTATTATTACAATAATGTAAATATCCGCCTTTTATATAATCGTAATCAGTGGTATAAATCCGATTTATTGTATCGGTACCTATAGGCATTAAGAATTCTTTATTTAAAGACCATTTATTTAATAAATTAAATGTTTCATAAAACGAAAAACTTTTACAAACAATTAGAGGATGATTATAATGATTTATTGATTTAATCCTATCCTTTATTTCTTCAGTTGTAATATGCGGCTTATCATATCTAAAAGTGCTTATTAAGAATGAAGCAGCAGAATTTGGATATTTTTCCAAACTTTTATTCATAATTGTTAAATGCCCAGTGTGTAGTGGGTTATAAGAACCTTTGGATATAATATGAATTTCGCTCCTTCTCATTAAATCTACAAATCTAATTGGTTTATTATTTTCAAATACTAAAAAATAATCATCTTTGGATTTTTCCAATTGACTTATTAATAAATCATAATTAACTTCATTATTTAAATATGCTTGATCTAATATAGCACAAGGTAAATCAGCATTGCTAGCTGAAACAGTATAGGTATAGGTGGGTATCGTGCCAGTAGTAGTTAGGTTGAGGTAATTGGTTGTATTGGCATTATGCGGCTCTTTTGCTTTGGTGACATTTACCCCGGCAATGGCGCTTGTATAGGTATCAATTTCATTTATATTACCTGATATTGCAGAATGTAATATACATATACCAATTTCGCCTATAGAATCTATCAAAGATAATCTTTTATAGCCTGCATTAGGTTGAAATGAATAATGTAAATAATGTTTAACATTATTTATTTTATCATATAAACCAAACCATCCATTAGGATTTTCGTTATTTAACTGCCATGAAGATGCTAAAACGAAATTGATATTTTTTCTTTCACCTTCTACGTTAAGAACCGCTTCAATAAATTCTTTTGAAACGCTTCTTGGAAATTCGCCGTATAGTTCTTCTTCGTATAATTTAGAATATGGTTGTTCAGCACGAAATATTGTCTTACTCGCACCAGCTACATCCAATAATTTATGAATTGTTGCAGTTGAACTACCTGTTTCAATTACTGAACCATATAGGTGAGATTCGTGTATTTCTTTAATCTTGCTCATATTATCTTTATACAAAGATACGACTTTTTTGTCAATTTATCAAACAAATTTTGTTAAAGTTTTGAAGTAAATTTAACAATGTCCTTAACTGTAATTGGATCATTTTCGTTAACACGAATATAAGTTTTACCTTCGTCATAATATTCTTCCAAAATTCTTCCGTCTTTTAAATGGATATTTACAGTAATAAACCATTTTTCTGGATTGGGCAATTTGGCTAACTCAGAAAGTTGAGATTTCGTTAATTCCAAACTTCTCCTCTTTTCATAACCGTTTTCATCATAATCAAATTCACAACAAGGATACGGTCTACCTCTATCATCAAGAGATATCCAATATTCCTTCTTGTCATTGACCCAACGCCAATCTTTTCCTTCTACACCTTCAGGTAATTCTATTTCCCAAGCATCTTCCACCGAAGCATTAGTGCCTATCCAATGCCAATTGCATGAGCATCCGTCATTATTTTCGTCTGATATACAATCATCGCAATAATAAGGATTTTCACTACTATCTGAAGCTGGCATATAAGTATATACCGCTGTCTTCCCACAATCGCATTTCTGTAAATTATCCATAGTGTTTATTTTAAAAAATTAATTATTCCATTCATGAACCCCAGGCAATTGTTCGAGTTCAAACTCCGTGCTAACAAATGGGCTTACTTTGTTTCAAGTACATATTTTACGGTAATTAATTGCCGCTTACCAACCATTCATACTATCGAAGCTTTTGGAGTAATTAAATTTCTTTCTTTATTTCGTTTATTTTCTGTAAAAGGTCGTAATATTCCCTTTTCTTCAGCCTTTAATTCTTCTTTCCTGTTGTTTTCATCTATGTCCTCTTGTGGAGTTTGATAAATTCTTAAAGCAGTTAAAGGATAGCCAATATGGTCGCAATGATATTCAATAGATACATAATTAGCACCTAATGTCTTAAATTCTTGTAATTTATTAATTAACCTATCAATTTCAATAGGATAGCCATCACGATTATAATTACCAATTTGTTGGTACCAACCATCACCGTCTTCGTTTTCTTCTTCACTTGTTATATCAGGAAAAATTCCCTTGTATAAGTCAAAATCTATCTCCGAAAATTCGTATTCGGTGAGACTTTTTATCGTGTAGTATTTGTTATCTTCCATATTAATAATCCGAAAATGTATTGTTTCTATAAAAATGCAACCATTATCAAAATGTGATCTTTCGTTTTTCTTTGCGTATTTTTCCCAATCATTTGGTTCTAAACCAGACCTACATAAGCAACATCTTATAGCTGCTTCCAGTGAAGAAAAAACTCCTACTACACAATCCCAACCTAATTCGGGATCAGTAACAATATATACTTGGCTCATTATTTTTTAATTATGCGGTTAAGAATACCTTTATATAATTCCTCTTCTGAGTAATTATCTTTCCATAACTTATCTTCATCCTCTGTCTCCTCATTATGAACATCTTCCGAACCATAAGCACATTTCTGTTCTTTATTCCAAACATTTCCTTCTTTAGGAACAAATGCACGTAAACCTAATTCTGAATTGTAAAATATGTAACAAACAGGTATTTCCCAATCCCCGCCAGCAGCACATAGGTATATGTGAAAATTAGGAACTAATTCTTTGTAACCTACGGGGTAACCAAATCCTTCTGTTTCATTAAAAGAGGTATAATTCTCCCAGTCAAAATTTACTTTGGCTAAATCTTTTTCAATCGAATCGGACATTTCCCAAGGAAATTCTTCACCATTCATTAATTCTTTAACTTTTATTAAAAAGTCTTCCTTTGTTGTTTCTGTATAATATCTCATTTACCAACGATTGTCAAATAAAACTAAATCTTTTGATGTAAATCCTTTTGCTCTCAATTCATCACACATCGTTATAAAATATTGATATGTTCCTTCATCTATTGTGTCTGGTAATGTAAATCCTACATAACCATTTTCTCTATCCATAGTGTACTCGGACACACACTCCCAAAATAACGGAGTGAATTCGTCACGGTATTCATTTAAGTTAGTTGCGTTTTTTTCCATTATTCGCCACGACTTTTTCTGTCCAAAAATTTCTTTTCACCACTTGACAACGATTCGATACCAAATTCGCTTATTTTATCAAGAATATCATCCATAGCTAAAGGTGCTTGCTGTTCAACAGGTACTCCATTTTCATCTTCTTCATCTTCTAAAGGAGCTAGCAAATGTTCGAATTCTCTAAGAGATTCCTTAACAATTGGATCTTGTAAAATTTCCTGTTCCATAAGCATTGTTATCTTAAGAACCTCATGCGAAAGTTCATTAATATACTTAGGTATTTCCAAATCAAATGATCTATCAAATCTTATGTAAAAACCAGCTTTCATAGAAACATTAATCTTTATCTTTGGTAAATCAGCTTTGACTCTTTCTTCGTATACCAATTTTAACTTTTCAGCATAATCAATATCTTTTTGGATAGCTTCCTCTTCTGTTTTAGCCTTTTTGCTAAAGAAACCCCAAGAAATCATCCAATTGATTTTTTCTTCCGGCTTATCCGAATATGTGCTTCTAGAATTTCTCAATTCTTCCAAAAATGTATTGTATGTTTCTGGAAACCACTCCTTCATGTCTTTGTTTTTTACTTCAAATGTAATCATAATTTATTATTTAGATAGGTTTTATTGTTAAAAAATTTTTATATATAATCTATGCCCGCAAAATCGCCAAAACAGCTTAAATTTATTTTTGCTAAAAGAAACCAGTATAAATCTAAAAAGAAAACACCGAAATCTTTCAAATGGGTTTGGGGTAAAGAATGGGCGCACTTAGAGTCCATTATGAGTTTTGATGAGTTTAACCAAACTCACCCAGTATGATAATCTTCATCAAACCAATCTCTAATAGGTATAGTTATTTTCTTTGGTTCAAATTCCTCTTTTAATTTAAGATATTCTTTTCTCCTTTGTTCTTTAAGAGCATTTTCGAGATTTTCCTTTTCTTTCTTTCTCTTTATAATTTCGGTATCATATTCTTTCTCAAAAATATCATATAATTCTAAAGTATTGTAAGGTTTAGGATAATCACTTCCGATTAACCACCAACTAAAAGTACCACCACTATAATGATTGTCAAATATCCAATCAGTGAAAGCAATTGCTTTTTCATTTCTATGTCCTTTTACAGAATAATCTTTAACCATAATTTTTTAATTTAACCACCATTAACATCATCTTCCGATAAGCAACCTATTCCGGTATAAGGATCTTTCTCATCCTCTAATATCAAGTTTATTTTTCTTTCTCTACGTTCCGCAGTTGTTTCGTGTGTGATATTACTTTCTTGTACCTCACATTCTCTAGGAAGAAAAATTGGATAACTATTTGTATTTTTAAAATCTTCAATTAAGGCATTCTTCGCACCAACAGATAATCCATTACTTTTTATAAAAACTACTTTCTTCATATTACCAAGAATGATCTATTAATACACTTTCGCCCTTTATTGCACCATTTTCACATAACCAGTCAGAAATTATATCTTGACCTTTTTGAATTACATATTTTACTCCGTTTGATACCCATTCTTCTAAGATAGGCTCATCTGTAATAGGTTGCAAGTTTATGTTTTTCAAGAAAGAAAATCCGTAAATACTTATACACAAACTTTCATCCACTACTTCAATTGGCGTTCCGCTATCATATACATCATATATTACATAACATCCATTACCAATATCATCATATTTATCAAAAAATGCCTCATTTACCTTTCCGGGTAAATCAGAAAATACTTTCATTTCCTTATATTTCTTCATTATTTACTTATTTTTAACTTATCAATCTTATCCCTTATACTAACAGCCAATTCGTAATCTTCTTCCTCTACTGCATCATTTAGCATCTTTGATAGATTTTCTACAGTTTGAACTGGTGCTTTTTCTTTTCTTTTAGGTGAATTTTTCTTCCTAATTGGTTGCTGAATTTCATTTGTCTTAACAACATTACCTGTGTTGTCAATATCAACAGATGATTTATTCATTACTTCCTCATTAACATATATAGGACAGTTATATAATACAGCCATTGATAATGCGTCACCTACTGTGCATTCTATGTCCAATATATCTATCGAATTTGATGTAGTAAATTTTGAATAAAAAATACCTTCTAATACGTTATGTATCATAACTTCCTGAATATCAATTTGATATGCGTCCGTCATTGTTTTGAACAAATCTTGTGTCATTGGTCTAGGTGTCTTAATACCTTCCATTCTACACGCTATATATTGTGCATCAGCAGCTTTAATAATTATTGGTAATTTCCTATTGGAATCTAATTCGGATAAAACGATTACGTAACTGCCAATTTGGCTCTTAGCGTAGGATAACATTTCTATTTTAACTTCTACTTTATTCATATGAATTTTTATACTCAAATCTTGTAAAGTTTATTAACTTTTCATCTTTTTATAAAGATACAACATTTTAAGCAATTTTACAAAAATTTTAACATATTTATTTATTTTGATTCAATTTACGGATTCTATGCTGTAAAAGACTATGTGTAAACCTACGCTCATCATTTTTTTGTAATTTAGGATAAATATTTTCTACTTGTTCTTCGGTTAATTGTGAATAGTCAAATGTATGGTAAAATTTCACGAACCCTCCATTATTGAAAATAACTCCTTCAGGTAATTTACCAAAATCACAATCCATATTAACATTTCCTTCATTATTAAACACAATATTGTAATCCACATTTTCCGAAAATTCAATGGCATCAATTATTATATGACCTTTGTTATTAAATTCAAAATTGGTTGGTAAACAAGGTAATGTAGTCATTCTAACATCACCATTATTTTCGAAATGTACATTTTCATTTAATTCCTGAACATCAAACATATCAACATCACCGTCATTCTTAAAAATTGCCGGATATTTGAAATCCTTAATATTATCTGCTGATACAAATCCTTTATTATTAAATACAACAGCACAGTTAAATCTCTGTAAATAATCTAATTCGACCATTCCTTTATTATTGAATTCTTTAACACATATTTCTTTTGATCTTTCAATAACAACATCACCTATATTATTAAACTCAACACCATCTGATATTTTCTGAACATATTTTAAATTTACATTGCCTTCATTATTAAATTTAACATTTTCTGGTAAAACTTTACAATGACTTAAACTTATATTACCCTTTTCGTGAAATATTATTCCTTTTAATTTATCATAAAAATCATCATTACCAACCATTATATCAGGCGATATCCCAGTAAGCAAAGCCTTTTTTTAAATTTTCGGTATCCATTACACTATACTCATATGAAGCAAAGAAAGTGACATCAGGATCAGCATTCTGAGCACCTATTATTCTTTTTCGTAAATAGGTTTTTAGAAGATTTGGGCTTAATTTATTTACCTGATGTTCCGGAATACACATACCTGTATCTACATATTGTCTTATGATTTCTGAATTAGTCATAAACTATATATTATAGGAACAATTTATAAAGTAATATATATTGGAAATTAATCAAAAATATGTCTTTACCACACTATTCACAATTGCAAATGACTGAAGTACCAACTAAATTGAAAGAACCAATATATGCTAATCTTTTTGTATTGGAAGCAAGAGATAAAGATAATTTGGATTGTACTATATTAGTAGAACAAATTGCATCTTTCTCTATAAAAGATAATTTGGAATTAAAATTCAATCTTAATCAAGGAAATGTATCGTCACTATTAAGTAGCGGTATGAAAGCAAAAACATTCGTAATAAAATCACACGATAAGGAAGGCACTGTACAATTTCAATTGGATTTCGAAGTTAATTATAGAAATTTTATGGGTATTGAAGGTGGATATGATTCCAGTGCAATTATGGAACTTACCATGACTTATTCCATAACATCACTTTACCTAACCGAAGTTGTTATGTCTGCTGAAAATTTCACAAACAAGATAAGACTAAAGTAAAAAAAATAAACGAAAAAAGCCTGAAAGAAATTTCAGGCTTTTTTCATTCAGGGTGATATATAGGGGCTGCAATTACGGAATTTCTTGGTAATCAGCATCTACTGTACCAGCATCATTAGGTGTATCAGTAGGTGTTGTAGTATCAGGATTTGAACTGTTCTTATACATTTCCGTGCTTACTTTATTCCAAACATCGTTTAGTTTAGTAATCGAACTGTCTATTACAGATACATCACCAGATTTATGTGCTTCTTTAAGTCCTTCCAAAGCTGAATTCAATTCAGTCTTATCAGAATCGCTTATTTTATCGCCATGCTCTTTTATTTGCTTTTCAGTCTGGAAAATCAAAGTATCCGCTTGATTTAACTTATCAACCTTCTCTTTTTCAATCCTATCGCTTTCAGCATTCAATTCAGCATCCCTTTTCATCTTCTCGATTTCATCAGGAGTAAGTTTTGAACCACCTTCAATTCTTATTGACTGAACCTTACCAGTAGCCTTGTCTTTAGATGTTACAGTTAAAACTGAGTTTGAATCCAAATCAAGAGTAACTTCAATCTGAGGAACACCACGAGGCGCAGGCATTATACCATCTAAGTGGAACTTACCTAAAGAACGATTATCTTTAGCCATTGGTCTTTCACCTTGAAGTACGTGTATTTCAACAGAACCCTGATTATCAGAGGCAGTTGAGAAGGTTTCACTTTTCTTTGTAGGAATTGTTGTATTAGCTTCGATAAGCTTAGTAAATACACCACCCATTGTTTCAATACCCAAAGATAACGGAGTAACATCCAATAACAGAACATCTGTTATATCGCCTGTTAATACCGAACCTTGTATAGCAGCACCGATAGCAACAACTTCATCAGGATTAACTGATTTGTTAGCTTTCTTACCACCAAAGAACTTTTCAACTTCGTTCTGTATCATTGGGATTCTCGTAGAACCACCTACTAATATAATTTCATCTATGTTAGCAACAGTCATGTTAGCAGATTTTAACGCCGATTTACAACAGTTAATAGCACGATCAACTAAATCTGAAATCATTGCCTCAAATTTAGCCCTTGTTAATTTCTTAGCAAAGTGAATTGGTGCACCATCTCTTGCCGTTACATAAGGCAAATTGATTTCTGTTTCAACCGCAGATGATAGTTCGATTTTTGCCTTTTCAGCAGCTTCTTTGAACCTCTGGATAGCCATAGCATCCTTAGAGATATCCATGTTATTATCTTTCTTGAATTCATCTAGAATCCAGTCCATTATTTTCTGGTCAAAGTCATCACCACCTAAGCGAGTATCACCGTCAGTAGACTTAACTTCAAATACACCATCACCGATTTCAAGTATTGAAACGTCATGTGTACCACCACCACAATCGAACACACAAATTGTTTGTTCTTTGTCTTTTTTGTCCAAGCCATATGCTAATGCAGCGGCAGTTGGTTCGTTTATAATTCTTAGTACATTAAGACCGGCAATTTTACCAGCTTCTAATGTTGCAGTCCTTTCAGCATCACCGAAATAAGCAGGAACTGTTATTACAGCATCTTTAACCTCACTGCCTAAGAAATCTTCAGCAGACTTCTTTAGATTAGTTAAAATCATTGCGCTTATTTCCTGTGGAGTATAAACTCTACCATCAATATCAACACACGCCATGTTACTACCATTTGCTACCACCTTAAATGGTATATGCTTGATTTCATCAGCACATACAGAAAAATCCTTACCCATAAACCTCTTTATAGAGTATATAGTTTTTGTAGGATTTGTGACAGCTTGCCTTTTAGCAGGGTCACCAATTTTTCTTTCACCATTAGCGGTGAATGCTACTACCGAAGGTGTTGTTCGTTTTCCTTCCGAATTTGTTACTATAACGGGAGAACCTGCTTCCATTACACATACCGCCGAGTTTGTTGTTCCTAAATCAATCCCAAGGACGTAATTTTTTGTACTCATAATTTTAGTTTTCGTTTTTAGTTTTGTTTTACAAAGATACGTTAATTATCTTTAACAAACAAAGTTATTTTAATTAAATATAATCAAATTCTATACCAATTTAATATTTCAGACAAATTAGCATATTATTATTATTAGGTATAGACCAAGGAACAACTCATAATTTAATATATAAATTATGAGATACATTTATTCGCTTTCTGATCCAAATACAAATGAGATAAGATACATAGGACAAACTGATAATATAAATAGAAGATATAATGATCATTTGGCTAATACTATTAATGAAAATAGTACAGAATACAATACACATAAAAGCCGTTGGATTAGAAAATTGATGCTTAATAATTTGTACCCGATTATATCTATAATTGAAACAACTAACACATTAATAGACTCCAATATTCGAGAGAAATTTTATATTAAAAAATTAACTGATGAAGGTGTAAAGTTAACTAACTCATATTGTTCAGATGTTACTGAATTTTCGTCTGAAACAAGAGACAAAATGTCAGTAGCCAAAAAAGGTAAAAAATTGGAAGAGATAGTTGGGGAAGAAAAAGCGGCTGAACTAAAAATCTATTATTCTAATAGAATAACACAAAATAATCCTAATAAATCTAACGATACCTTAGTAAAAGAAAAAATAAGCGATACATTAAAAGATTATTTTAAAGATAAAAATAATCATTGGGCTTATGGCAAAGAAATGACAGATAGTATGTGTAATAATTTACGACAATCACACTTAAATAATTACAAAAATGTGGGAAATAGAAATAAAAGAACAGAAGAGGAAAAGGAAAATTTAAGAAATAAAATGATTGGTAGAAAATTACAAAGATGTAAAATTATCCAACAAGATTTAGATGGAAATTTTATAAAAATATGGAATTCTATTAGAGAAATATGTAGAGAATTAATGGATTATAATAGATCAACATTAAATAAAAATATAAATAAAGGTAGAAGTTACGCTGGATTTAATTGGGTTAAAGAATTACCATCCACATAAAAGTATTTCTTCACCCATTTTTGCTCCATTATCTAATAATATATCAGATACTGGGTCATCACCTTTTTACTAATAATTTCATTTAAAAAAGTTTTTCTCCTTCGTAAACAATATCAATTGATTTGACCGTATGTACACCATCTTCACCAGTTGGAACAAATTGATTGAAGAAATCAATTTGTTCTTCTGTTAGGATACCTTCATACATATCTTTGGGTATTCC
>Ga0209777_10002330_pt1 | contig 25272 bp, 13 predicted proteins | sample FrelakmetHBP12HB_FD_187147 | JGI IMG/M metagenome (GOLD analysis project Ga0209777, IMG submission 187147) | Freshwater lake sediment microbial communities from the University of Notre Dame, USA, for methane emissions studies -HBP12 HB (SPAdes)... | ecosystem: Environmental > Aquatic >... | reverse complement strand
GGCCGCGCCAACGTAATTGTTGGCCACGATGTTCAATTCCGAAGGATCGGCAGGCAAAGCGATATGCTCGCTGCCTGGCGGGGTTTGGTAGCCGCTGTACCAGCCGGACTTGAGCAGAGGCTGCCCGTCATCACCCATGATGTCCATGTTGGCATAAGCCATGTCCCATTCCGGGTGACGTCGCAGGCAGTCCACCATGCGGGCAAGGTAATCCGGCTTGAGACGGTTGTCAGCGCTCGTCCAGGTCAGGAATTCGCCCTTGGCGGCACGGAACCCGGTGTTTAGTGCTGTTGGCAGGCGTTGGTTCGCCTGGTGAATGACGCGCACGCGCGGATCCTGCCTGGCATATTCATCAAGGATCTGTGGGGTGGCATCCGTCGAGCCATCATCGACTGCGATTAGCTCCAAGTCATGGAATGTCTGCCCCAGGACGCTGTCGATGGACTCGCGCACATAATCTGAGCCGTTGTAAACTGGCAGGACGATCGAAACCAAGCCGGCCTTGGCGGGGAAGTGGAGAGCATCCAGGCGTTGGCTGTACAGGGCATGGTAGGAGCGTTTGAAGCGCGGGAAAACATAAGCCTGCCAGGAGATCATCGGGGGGGTGGGCCAGTGGAAGTGCCTGAGGGAGAGCAGGAATCTCAGTACCCGGGATACCATCCTAGCTTGGACACTCCCGACCGGGAGGATCGCCACCCGCATTTTTCGTAACCACATCACCAACTTCCAGGCTCGGCTGTGATGGATCTCCCATAATTGTCCATTTAAGTTCTGCAGCGTCCAGTCTCTCTCCCGGACCTGATCCTGCAAAGCGCCAATTTGCTGGTTCCGCTCTCCCGCCTGGTCTTGCAGACTGTAGATCGACTGGTCCCGCTCTGCTACCTGTGCGTTCAATGTGTCGATCTGCTGATCCCGCTCTGCCATTTGGCGGGCTTGACCAAGCATCAGTTGTCGGAGGAAATCTATATCTTCTGCATGCCTTTTGGTCGAAGCACCTTTCAGTAAGCTGATGGCGAGTCTTGCGTTGTCTTTGGCAAGTTTCTCCAGGGCTCCTGCTCTCGTCATCAGGTGGCGGCGGATTTGCTTCCTCTTGCTCCAGGCAAGTTCCAATGCTGTCCATAGTTGTTCACTGGTCAGGGATTTTAATTCGAGCGCATACGCTCCCATTCCCAGGCTGACCATCAGGTTTGCCACTTTGGGGTCATAGATCACCCCTACGGCTGGGACGCCAGCCTTGGCAGCAAATATCAAGGAGTGCAGGCGCATCCCAATGACCATGTCGCATTGTGCCAGGATGCCGGCAATTGCTTCAGGAGAATAGTTACCATTCAATATTGTCGCCCTCGTGGAGGTGCGCATTTGGGCGACCACCTCTTCTGCAACAGCTACATCATCCCCAAGAAGGTATCCGGATAGATGTTGAAAGGGGATGAATACTAATGAACAGCCGCTGCTCTCCACGAACATATCCAACCCGGCCGCGATCTGTTTTTGCCATGCTTCAGGCTCGATGTTCACGTTCCAGTTCCGCAGGCACACACCTACCAGAGGCTTATCATCGCGGCGTGCTGCGGCTTTGAGCAAAGCCTCCCGGGCTGCTTCTTTATCTGCTGCGAGGCTGAATGCAGGATCGGCTGTAATTTTGACATGCTTGAATTTTGGATTGAGGGACTGGAGCAAATTTCTGGACTCAATATCCCTCACGGTGGCAATGTTGGCTTCTTCGAAGGCGAAGCGCGTGAGTCTTTTTCCCTCCTCGTAGAGCAGAGGCCCTACACCAACCGCATAGATCATGCAGGGTTTTTTGATTAATGCTGCCAACAATGGAAAGCTGCTGAAAAAGGGAATACCGGTAAGGTTCCGGGTTAGCATCGTGTCTGCTTGCACTCCCCAGTAGTCATGAAAAAGTCCCCCACCTCCGAGAATGATCAGGTCGCTCTCTTTGCCGGCATCCAGGATTGCGGGAATATCGGTCCATGGAATGGCCCGGACATGGTGTTGGATTGCGGTCTCATTTGGCCTTATGGAAACCACGATAAATTCCAGGTTTCGTCGTTGCTTGCGTAGGTCAGCCAGCATCGCGCTCAAGATGGCTTCGTCGCCGGTATTTCCGTCTCCGTAGTAACCGCATATCAGTATCGTGGGCATTTCGGGTACCTGAGGCTCGTGTTTTGAAATATTCTTTGAATCAAGCTATGTCCTTGGACATAAATCATGTTTAATTATAACATGCTCAATTTTTTCTAATAATTAGGGGTTGCACCTTGAACACGGTTTTCACAAACACGGATTTTGGGGTGTTGGCGGACGGCAAAGCCGCCCGCCAACACCCCAAAATCTTCTTCTAGCCGAGGCGGCGTCAAGCCGCCACCGGCAGTTTCGGTGCCACGGGGTGCCGAAACCCCCGCTTTGGGGCGAGATAGGAGTGAGAATTCCCAGGCTTTCCGACTTTTTGAAAGCCCTGACACCTAGAGGTGCAAACCTTTGCAAGCGGCCTCGGCAAACGTATAATCTGCCCGCAAGAATATCGATCAGAAACCGCAACGCCGCTGCCTCCAGAAATGACACCCACCCTTCCTCCTGCTGCCGTCTCGCCAACTCCCACACCCTGATACAATTGGAGAAATATCTTCGCGTTTTTTTCTTTTGAGGAATAGTAGAGATGTTACCCGGAAATTTTCAAAGCAATGCTAATACATACCAGGAGAATGCCATGATTAGGTTATTGCCCTATCTGTTGCTCACCGCTTTTCTGGTTGGTTGTACTTTTACAAACCCCTTTGCCAGCCAGACCTATACAGGACCAACCGAGAACATCGTTTGCCAGCAAACGGATCTGCCAGGTTCATATGCAGTGGTCACCGCGTTATCAGGAGCACGGTCAAACCAGAAATTGATTACCGACAGCACCGATACTGCAGGAATCAACCAGTACATCGCTACCACCGGCCGGCTCGATGGTTGGGAAAACCGTTATATACTGGTCGAACCTTCCACGCAGTTACCCGGTTTCATCCTGTGCGAGGCTGTTACATTCAAAACCAGTGATGGAGCCAAGCAGGCTTTGAATTGGCCCGATACGCCGGATTGGCAAATGGTTCAAACGGATCGTAAGATCGGAGATCAACTTTTAGTGAAATGGGTTGAGTTCAAAAGTCCCGATAACGCCTCCTGGCACGACTACCGGGTTGAATTTATTTACCACAATATCCTCGGCGTTGTCCACACGTATGCGCCGGCGGATATCGCCACGGCAGATTACGCCTTGAACATTGCAGAGAAGATGCTGGGTTACTTCAAGAATCCCCCGGAGGGAGTGTTCGTCACCCCAACTTCGCCCGTGGGAGGGAACATCACCCCAACTGCCCCCTGACGCGCCAGTGTGATGTTTATTGCGCAGACTGGGTGGCTGGTCACACCCACCGGCTTAGAACGAACTGTTGTACAAAGGTCAATCGCCTCTCGATGATTGCATTCTGAGAGTGCTCATCATGAATAAGTCGTGCTGTCACACACCATTCGGTATTCGGAGGCTGAGATGCACAAGAAAGATTTGATTGCGTTGACACGAAGAATTCTATATGGAATGATATTGCTGGCAGGCCTCCTGGCCGCCTTTGGCGCTGGAAATTTACCCCCCGCCCGTGCACAGGGCAACGTTGCGAATACGCCACCTGGGGCGCTTGTCAGCCTGAGTGCTGACAAGGTGTCCTTTGGCGCAGCGGACCCGGTCACCCTGCAAGTGACCATCACCAACCCTGGAGCTGACTCCATCAGGGTGCTCGGTTGGTTCACTCCCGCCGAAGGTGTTTCAGAACCGCTCTTCACCGTCACGCGCGCTGGCGAGCCGGTCGCCTATCTGGGCGCAGTCTACAAGCGCGCCGCCCCAACCGGACAGGATTACATCACGTTGGCGGCTGGCGGGAGCCTGACCCGCGCGGTCGACCTTTCCGCTTATTACGACCTCTCGGTTTCGGGAAATTACTCGGTGAGATACGATGTTCTTTCGCCGGATCTGTACGCAGGGGGGAATGATCAGGCTGCCAGTCTGGTATCGAACACGTTAGATCTATTCGTTGAAGGTCGCGCTGCTCATATGCCGCCAGCGATACAAGCTGAGTCGGTAAGCGGCTCGAACACCTTTAACGGTTGTTCCGCCTCACAGCAGACCGACCTGGTCAATGCCCGTAATGGCACCAGCGCCTATGCCGCGGGTGCGGTGGCTTATTTTAACGCTCACAAGCAGGGCGAGCGCTATACCACCTGGTTCGGTGTGTATGACCTCAGCCGGTACAACACGGTTTCCAGCCATTTCAGCGCCATCAGTAATGCAGTGGACACCGCCAATCCGATGAATTTTGATTGCACGAGTACAGATCCTTCGTATTATGCCTATGTTTACCCCGACTCGCCTTACAATATCTATTTGGGTGGGGCGTTTTGGACTGCTCCCATGACCGGCACCGACTCGAAATCCGGGACGCTCATCCATGAAATATCCCACTTCACTGTGGTGGCTGGGACCCAGGACTATGTCTATGGGCAAAGCAGGGCTAAGGACCTGGCGATCAGCAATCCCGAAGAAGCTATTAATAATGCTGACAGCCACGAATATTTCGCCGAGAATAACCCGCCCCTGGAAACTGCACCCACATTCACCATCTCAGGTAATGCAGGCGTGGCGGGCGCAACCATCACCTACACCGGCGGCTCCACGACGGCGGATGGCAGTGGTCTCTATTCCTTCACGGTGACCTCCGGCTGGTCCGGTACGGTTACGCCCTCCAAGACAGGCTACACCTTTACGCCCCCTGATCGCACCTACTCCAATGTGGTTGCAGACCAGACCGCCCAGGATTACACCGCTACTGCAGATACCTTCACCATCTCGGGCAATGCCGGTGTGGCAGGAGCAACCCTCACCTACACCGGCGGTTCCACGGTGGCGGATGGCGGCGGTCTCTACATCTTCACGGTGCCAGCCGGTTGGTCCGGCACGGTCACGCCCTCCAAGACCGACTACACCTTCACACCGGTCAGCAGGAACTACACGAATGTAGTTTCAAACCAAACCGCACAAGACTACACCGCCACTGCCATCGTGCCCACCTTCGCCATATCGGGCAATGCCGGTGTGGCGGGTGCAACCCTTACCTACACAGGCGGCTATGCTATTGCGGATGGCAGTGGCTTCTACACTTTCACAGTGCTGACCGGTTGGTCTGGCACGGTCACGCCCTCCAAGGCAGGCTTCACCTTCACGCCGCCTGATCGCACCTACTTGAATGTGACCACAGACAAGGCCGCGCAGGACTTTATCGCTGTTCCTGCTGCTGTCTTCGCCGATGTGCCAGATACCTATTGGGCTTGGGATTGGATCGAGCGCCTGTACAACGCCGGTATCACCACTGGCTGCAGCGCCAGTCCGCTTCTCTACTGCCCGGAGGACTTGGTCACCCGCGCCCAGATAGCCGTCTTCCTGGAACGCGGCATGAATGGCTCGGTTTACACCCCGCCTGCCGGGACCGGGATCGTTTTCGCCGATGTGCCTCTCTCCTACTGGGCGGTGGACTGGATCGAGAAATTCTACGCCGATGGCATTACCTCCGGTTGCCTGGCCTCACCGCTGAGTTACTGCCCGGATGGCTCGGTCACCCGCGCTCAGATGGCGGTCTTCCTCCTGCGTGCCAAGCACGGCGCCGCCTACATCCCTCCTGTTGCAACGGGTATCTTTTCGGATGTTCCCACCACCTACTGGGCTGCAAATTGGATCGAGCAATTGTCTACCGAGGGCATCACCACCGGTTGCGGCACCGATCCGCTCATCTACTGCCCGGACAGTCCTGTCACCCGCGCCCAGATGGCCAAGTTCCTGGTGCTGACGTTCAATCTGCCCTGATCAGGGTGGGGGAGTTCATCCCGGGTTACGGTTTTCGCAAACCCGGGGTTTGGGGTGTTGGCGGACGGTTTTGCCGTCCGCCAACACCCCAAGATCTTCGAGTAGTAAAATTCCATGAATTGCAAGCAATTCAAAAACTACATGTTCACAGATTGATGGAAGAAGCAGTAAAATGGTTGATATACCTCGAATAGATGAATTCCTGGTTTCTTTGCATCCTCGGAAACTTTTTCTTTAGGAGACTCCTATGCACATCGGCTCTTGTAATCCTTTCCGAAAAGCACTGTCTTTGTTTGTTCTCGTGGCCTCGTTGCTTATCCTGGCTCTGGCCACCAGCGGATTTGGGCCTGTACCGGATAAGGCTGGTACCCTGGCTGCCTCGGGAAGGAGCAGTGGGGATGTCAATCAAACACAGATCGCCGCACCTGAGGCCCAAACAGATCAAATCATCATCAAATACAAACCTGAATCGAAGGCGTTCCTCCTCCCCGCCCAGGCTGATCAAATGGAGCGGTTAAGCAATGCAGCCGGCGTTCCTCTGGAATATGAACGTGCAATGTCGGATGATTCGCATGTGCTGCGTCTGCCTGGTCGCCTTCCACTGGAACAGGTGCAGGCGATTGCAGCGCAATTGATGGCTCTGCCGGAAGTGCAGTATGCTGAGCCGGACCAGATTCTTTACCCTGATTTAACCCCCAACGATCCTCAATATACAAATCAATGGAATTACTTTGAGGCTTGGGGGATCGATCTCCCCGCGGCATGGGACATTACAACCGGATCGAGCAGTATCGTGGTGGCGGATATAGACACCGGCATTACGAATCACGCCGACCTGAGCGGACGAACTGTGGCGGGGTATGATTTTATAGATGATCCTCAGGTCGCCAATGATGGTGATGGCCGCGATAGCGATCCGCACGATCCCGGCGATTGGATAACTTCTGCAGAAAGCGCCTCCGGTTATTTTCAGGGTTGCGCGGTCACAAACAGCAGTTGGCACGGCACATTCACCGCCGGGCAGATTGGGGCGATCGGTAACAACGGCCTGGGCGTGGCAGGCATCAACTGGAACTCAAAGATCCTGCCTGTGCGTGTCCTGGGCAAATGCGGCGGTTATGATTCAGATATCATCGATGGGATGCGCTGGGCTGCGGGTTTGTCAGTGCCTGGCGTCCCTGACAATGCCAACCCCGCCAAAGTGCTCAACTTGAGCCTGGGTGGGCCCGGAGCGTGTGACTCGACCTGGCAAAATGCGATTAATGCCATTACTGCCGCCGGTGCGGTGACGGTGGTTTCAGCCGGAAATTCTAATGCAGATCCCGCCAATTACGTCCCTGCCGGTTGCAATGGGGTCATCACTGTGGCCGCCACAAATCGCAGTGGTTCGCGCGCCTATTACAGCAACCATGGGGCGGGTGTGGAGATCAGCGCTCCGGGCGGTTCAATGAGTAGTTCAAATGACCCCAATGGCATCTTTTCCACTCTGAACACGGGCACCACTCATCCGGTTTCAGATACATATGGGTACTACCAGGGCACCAGTATGGCTGCGCCTCAGGTCACCGGGGTGGTCTCTTTGATGTTTTCGGTTAACCCCTCCCTGACCCCCGCCAAGGTGCTGGAGATTCTCCAAAGCACGGCCAAATCTTTCGATCGTGGCGGCAACTGTAACACATCCATCTGTGGCAGTGGGATTGTGGATGCCGCGGCAGCCGTAACGGCTGCACTGCCTCCCGGACCATTTGCCAAGAGCAGCCCCGCCAATAGTGTCACCGGTCAATCAACCAGCCTGACTCTCTCCTGGGGTACCAGTAGCGGTGCCACCTCGTACGAGTACTGCTACGACACCACTAATGATAATGCCTGCTCCACCTGGCTCTCGGCCGGCACAACTGCTTCGGCGAACCTCTCCGGGTTGACCCCCGCCACCACCTACTACTGGCAGGTACGTGCCAATAATACCTATAGTTCCACTTATGCCGATGGGAGCAACACAGCCTACTGGTCGTTCACAACCGGCGCAGGTACCCCACCGGGGGCATTTGCGAAGGCTGGCCCGTCGAACAGCGCCACTGGTCAATCAACCAGCCCGACTCTCTCCTGGGGTGCCAGCAGCGGTGCCACCTCGTATGAGTATTGCTACGACAACACCAATGACAATGCCTGTTCCACCTGGGTCTCCACCGGCACAACTGCTTCGGCGAACCTCTCCGGGTTGACCCCCCTCACCACTTACTACTGGCAGGCGCGTGCCAATAATACCTATGGTTCCACTTATGCCGACGGGAGCAGCACAGCCTACTGGTCGTTCACAACCGGTGCAGGTGCTCCTCCGGGGGTATTTGCAAAAACTGGCCCATCGAACGGTGCCACCGGTCAATCAACCAGCCTAACTCTCTCCTGGGGCACTAGCAGCAGCGCCACCTCGTACGAGTATTGCTACGACACCACCAATGACAATGTCTGCTCCGCTTGGGTCTCCGCGGGCACGAATACTTCGGCAAATCTATCCGGGTTGAGTTTCAACACCCCTTACTACTGGCAGGTGCGCGCCTCCAACTTGAATGGCACCACCTACGCCGACGGGAGCAGCACGGCCTTCTGGTCGTTCACAACCGCCATTGACAACCTTTTGCAAGATCCCAGCTTCGAGGCTTACACCCCCAATCCTTACTGGACGGAAGCTTCCACAAATTTTGGGACGCCCCTGTGCACAATTGCGAAGTGTGGTGACGGCAGTGGATCTGCTGGGCCGCGCACAGGCTCCGTGTGGAGTTGGTTCGGTGGCACAACCTCTTCCTATGAGGCAGGCTCACTATCGCAAAGCGTCGTTTTTTCCCATGGCTCTGCCTATCTCCAATTCTATCTCTGGATCGGTTTGGCCGCTCCAGGCAGCGGCACATCTGACGTATTCACTGCCAAAATCGATGGAGTGACGGTATTTTCAACGAATGCCACTCAGATCAGCTTTTACTCCACCTACACTCCGGTAATTGTGAATGTCAGCGCTTTTGCAAACGGCGCCGCGCACACTGTAACGTTTTCCTCGGTAACCACCGGGCAGGTTGTTAACTTTAACCTGGACGATGTGGCTCTCACACCAATTCCTACTGCCACCTTCGCCGATGTTCCGGCCACCTATTGGGCCTGGGATTGGATCGACCGTCTGTATAATGCCCACCTCACCACCGGCTGTTCGACCTCTCCCTTGCGGTACTGCCCGGATGACTCGGTCAGCCGCGCCCAGATGGCTGTCTTCCTCGAGCGAGGCCTGCATGGCGCCGCCTACACCCCGCCCGCTGGCACCGGGACCGTCTTTGCTGATGTGCCTCTCTCTAACTGGGCGGTCAACTGGATCGAGAAATTCTATGCGGATGGCATCACCAGCGGCTGCGGAACCAGTCCACTTATTTACTGCCCGGATGCCGCGGTCACCCGCGCCCAGATGGCGGTCTTCCTCATGCGTGCCGAGCACGGCGCCCTCTACACCCCGCCTGCTGCGACGGGCATCTTTGCAGATGTTCCCACCACCTATTGGGCGGCGGGTTGGATCGAGCAGTTGCATGCCGAGGGCATCACCGCCGGCTGCGGCAGCGGAAACTACTGCCCCGAAGACCCGGTCACCCGCGCCGAGATGGCCAAGTTCCTGGTGCTCACCTTTACCTTGCCCTGAACCGGGTTGGGGGAGTACATCCCTGATTTCTGCCCTCCTTGCTGGAAAGATGGGAAATTTACGATAAAGAATCCCCTGCGCCTCAAGGTGCGGGGGATTTCTCTTGACTGGGAAGCCATTCTATTCCTTGAGCAGGGATTGGGCATGGTGTTGAATATTAGTACTTTAGGATAACTTGGATTTTCATTTATAACCTTGCGCCTTTTCACCTTTTTGGATAATATAAGTCGAGAGAGTTTTTCACCTCTCCTCCTTGATCTTTCTTCAGGAGCCTTAACAATAAAATTACTGGAGGATGAAAAGATGAAACCTAATCAAATTGCATTTAGGATCGCGGCTATCCTTGTCCTGGTCTTGCTGCTTCTGCCGGCCTTGCCGGCGCGGACAGCCCAGGCCGCCGCGGAGTATTCTTCTTCTGCTCCATCGCCGACCAATGTTTGTGCAGGCAGCGGGTACATGCGTTCCCTGGTCCTGACCCAGGCCTTGCCGCGCGGTGACGATTTATCCGGCGGGCCATTTGCCCTCGGTTTCACCATTAACTATTACGGCACAAGCTACAATAATGTCTACATCGATACCAACGGCGAACTGACTTTTGGTGACTCTACGGGCCAATACTATACAACGAATGGCATAACCGATGTCTCCCTGCCCGCCATTGTCCCCTTCCTGGCTGATGCGGATACCAGGGCGGTAGGCAGTCCAAACCTGATCTATTATGACCAGGTCACGGTCGATGGCCACCCGGCCTTTGCTGTCCATTGGGAGCAGGTGGGATATTATAACCAGCATATTGACAAGACCAATGACTTCATGGTCATCCTGATTGATCGCTCCGACCGCGCCGCCGGCGATTTTGACATTGAATTCAATTACGGCCAGGTCCAGTGGGGATCCTATGTTACCATCGGCCTTGCGGACGGCTTTGCCGGTCTCGATGATTACCAGGCACCCGGTTCGGTGGTCTACAATTCTTTCCTCGATTCGAATGCAACCACCGGCGCTGTGCATACCGCCCTCAACTCTCCCAATTGCGGCCAGTGGGTTTTCCCGGTTGCCGCCGGCCTTCCCGCGGTGGCAAGGTGGACGGTCACCAGTCTGGATGCTGTCGGCTGCAACAGTGGTTATCATACTGGTGACATACATTTCACGACAGAGCTAAGCGGTGTGACCTTCCCGACCACCTTGCGCTTCCGTACGCTGGTGGATGCCGGCGGAATCCGCTACATGGACGAGGATGCAGGAAATCCAACTGCTAACGACCTCGAGCCTTGGCAATTGTATTATGACAACTCTGGCGGTCCAGCCACGAATGCCTGGCCGCTTCCAAATGATACGCCCATCACGGTCCAGTTCATGTTGATCGATGGCGTTGGCGGTCCCACGGTGAACAATTATGAAATTCATTTGACCAAGTGCAACGGCGGGACGCTCATGGACTCCTTCAATGATGTGCCGGCCGGTTACTGGGCCGATTCCTGGATTTATCGCCTCGACGCCGCCGGCATCACCAACGGCTGCGGCCTCAACCCGCTGCTCTACTGCCCGGATGATAGTGTCACCCGTGCCCAGATGGCCAAATTCCTTGAGCTTGGCATTCACGGCTCCGGCTATACTCCGCCCCCCGGCACCGGCCTGGTCTTCGCCGATGTGCCTCTTTCCCAATGGGCGGACAACTGGATCGAGAAGCTCTACGCCGATGGCATCACCAGCGGCTGCAGCCTCAGTCCGCTCGGTTACTGCCCCGATGACTATGTTACCCGCGCCCAGATGGCCATTTTCCTGTTGCGCTCCGAGCATGGCGCCCTCTACACCCCGCCTGCCGCGACGGGCATCTTTGATGATGTTTCCACCACCTACTGGGCGGCGGCTTGGATCGAGCAGTTGTTTCATGAGGGCATCACCACCGGCTGCGGAACCAGCCCGCTGATGTACTGCCCGGATTACGATGTCACCCGCGCCGAGATGGCGGTCTTCCTGGTGAGAACCTTCGGCCTGCCATGACGCCCGGCTGGGAGGCGGGGAGTAACATTCCACCTCTCCTGCTTGCTGGAAAGATGGGATAATCTTAAGAAGTCCCTCTCACCTCTCGGTGCGGGGGATTTCTCATTACTGAACCTTGTACCTTTTGCTTTGTGTCGTTGCGAGACCAGTGTTCCATGCCGGTCGAAGCAATCTCCTCTCCCTGATTGAGGATAGGCTGGGGGTGGGGTTAAAATCTCATCCTTTGAGAAGGTCCTGAATCTAGTATCTTTGTCTCTTGCATTTATCTGCTATTCTTTGTATCATATACATAGAGAGCATTCTGCCTCTCCTCCTTGATCTCACTTCAGGAGCCTATCCAATTCTAGTTCTGGAGGATGAATACATGAAACCTTATCAAACTGCACTTAGAATTATGACCGCTTTCGTCCTGGCCTTGCTGTTCCTGCCGGCCTTGCCCGCCCGGACCGTCCAGGCCGCGGTGGAGCAGTCGGCTACAATACCGACGACTTCTTGCACGGGCAGCGGCTACATGCGCTCCCTGACCCTGACCCAGTTCGTACCTCGCAACGATGATGACTATGTAGGGCCCGTTTCTCTGGGTTTCACCATTAACTTCTTTGGAACGAACTACAGTGATGTGTACGTCGATAACAATGGCAGGCTCACTTTTGGTGGCGGCTCGGGTACGTATACCCCCTCTGGCATGGACGGTTTGGACCTCCCCACTGTTGCCCCCTTCTTTGCCGATGTGGATACCCGGCCGGAAGGCAATCCAAACCTGGTCTATTTTGATCAGGTCACGGTGGATGGACACCCGGCCTTTGCGGTCCATTATGAGCAGGTGGGATATTACTCCTATGAACTCGATAAAATCGATGATTTCATGGTCATCCTGATCAATCGTTCCGACCGCGCTGCCGGCGATTTTGACATTGAGTACAACTACGGCCAGATTCAGTGGGAGACCGGCGACGTTAGCGGCGGTTCAGGCGGCCTGGGGGGTACCTCTGCCGCCATCGGTTATTCAGACGGCACGGTGGGTAATGTTTATTTTGAGGCCCCCGGCTCGCTGGTGCCCGGTTCCTTCCTTGATTCGAACTCGTCCACCGGCGCTGTGCATACCTCCGTCAACTCTACCCACTGCGGCCAGTGGATCTTCCCGGTCCTCCTGGGCACTCCGCCTGGTACGGAAAAATGGACGGTCACCAGCTTGGATTCGATCGGTTGTAACAATGGGGATCCCGAGTTCACCATGAATTTGAGCGGTGTGACCTGGCCGAACAACCTGGGGATGCGAACGCTGGTGGATGCCGGCGGAACCCGCTACATGGACGAGACATTTGCCATGCACCAGGATTGGGTCAACGGCCCCCATACTTGGGGATTGTATTATGACAATAGTGGTGGGACGGCTGCAACTACGAATCCCTGGCCGATTCCCAATAATACACCCATCGTGGTCGAGTTCCAGTTGACCGATGGGGTTGACGGCGCGCCGGTTTATATTTCTGTTGCCGCAATAACCAAATGCAACGGCGGGACGCTCATGGATACCTTTGGCGACGTGCTGCCAGCCTATTGGGCCGAGTCTTGGATCTATCGCCTCGCCGCCGCCGGCGTTACCAACGGCTGCAGCCTCACTCCGGTGCTCTATTGCCCGGAGGATTCTGTCACCCGCGAACAGATGGCAAAGTTCCTGGAAGTCGGCAAGCATGGTGCCGGCTACATCCCGCCTGCCGGTACTGGCGCGGTCTTCGGCGATGTGCCTCTCTCCAATTGGGCCGTCAGCTGGATCGAGAAACTTTATGCCGACGGCATCACCAACGGATGCAGCACAAGCCCGCTGCTCTACTGCCCCGGAGATTCGGTCACCCGCGACCAGATGGCCAAGTTCCTCCTGATTGCCAAGCACGGTTACGGGTACACCCCGCCTGCCGTGGGAGGCAGCACAGGCTTCGGGGATGTAGCCACCAGCTATTGGGCTGCCCCCTGGATCAAGCAGTTGGCTGCTGAGGGCATCACCTCCGGCTGCGGCGGCGGCAACTACTGCCCGGGCCAGGTGGTCACCCGTGCCCAAATGGCTAAATTCCTGGTGCTGACCTTTGGTCTGCCCTGAAACTGGGCTGGGAGGCGTGGAATGACATTCCTCCTCCACCCCTGCTTACTGAAGACATGAGAATAGTTGTTCAAAGAAAAAATCCCCCGCATCGCATGGTGCGGGGGATTTCTTTAACTCAGGGTTTGGGGTGTTGGCGGACGGCTTTGCCGTCCGCCAACACCCCAAGATCCTCTTCGAGCCGGGACGGCGTCGAAACCGCTGCCTTTGGGCGAGGTGGGGGTTGGGCTTCCCAGGCTTTCCGACATTGTGAAAGCCCTGCTCTGATTCAGGGTAAAACTAGACAATGACCGTGCTTTCAGGTATCATTAGCCCGCCTTACCCAATCCCACCCTCAAAAATCACCCACAGACATCGTTTTTTGTATGGACTGGATGGAAGGATAGTTTGCAGATTGAAAGATTCCCACGGCGTGCCCGGATACGCGACCTCGATCCGGGCAGTTGTGCGTAAACGGCTTATTGGCCCGGAGGCTGAATGGCGAAGTTAATTGATCAGATTACCAGTGACCTGCAAAAACAGATCGAATCCTTCGAACCGAAGGTCGGCATTTCTGACATCGGTACGGTACTGGAGGCGGGCGACGGGATTGCACGCGTCTCTGGACTGGCGAATGTCAAATCGCAGGAGTTGGTCCAGTTTGCCAACGGTGTGATGGGCATCGCCTTCAACCTGGAAAAAGAGGCTGTCGGCGTCATCATCATGGGGGAGTATTCCGGGATCGCCGAGGGCATGGATGTCCGGGCCACCGGGCGCATCGCCTCGGTCCCGGTTGGCGACGGGTTGATCGGGCGCGTGGTCAACGCCCTGGGCGAGCCGGTCGACGGCAAAGGCCCGGTCCAGGCCAGCGGTTACCGGCCTATCGAGCGCATTGCCGCCGGCGTGGTCCAGCGCCAGGACGTTGATACCCCCGTCCAGACCGGCATCAAGGCCATCGACTCGATGATCCCCATCGGGCGCGGCCAGCGTGAATTGATCATCGGCGACCGCCAGACCGGCAAGACGGCCATCGCCGTTGACACGATCATCAACCAGAAGGGCAAGGATCTGGTCTGCATCTACGTTGCCATCGGCCAGAAAAAGGCAGCCGTGGCGCGCACTGTAGCCCTGCTGGAGCGTCATGGGGCGATGGATCACACCATCGTGGTGATCGCCGCCGCCGATGAGTCCGCTGCGCTGCAATACATCGCTCCTTATGCCGGGTGTGCCATTGGTGAGGAGTTCATGGAGACCGGGCGTGACGCGCTGGTTGTCTATGATGACCTTTCGAAGCATGCCTGGGCTTACCGCCAGGTTTCGCTGCTCCTGCGCCGCCCGCCGGGGCGTGAAGCTTATCCAGGCGACATTTTCTATCTCCATTCCCGCCTGCTGGAGCGCGCCTCCCGCCTGGCGAACAAGTATGTCATTGTCCGGAAGGACTTCAAGGAAAACCTCGCCGCCGAAAAAGATTCTGTGGACGGGCGCATCTTCACCGGACCCCGCTCCGGGCACGACGCCGAGCAGGCCCTCAAAGCTTTGAAGGATCCCGACGGCCACAAGATCGTAAAACTGGCTGGTTCCGGCGGCTCCCTGACGGCACTGCCCATCATCGAGACCCTGCTCAGCGACGTTTCAGCTTATATCCCCACCAACGTCATCTCCATCACCGACGGACAGATCTACCTGGTCAACAACCTGTTCAACGCTGGGATCCGCCCGGCAGTGGATGTGGGCATCTCGGTCTCGCGCGTGGGCGGTTCGGCACAGGTGAAGGCCATGCGCCAGGTGGCTGGCAAGCTCCGCATGGACATGGCTGCCTACCGCGAACTGGCGGCCTTTGCCCTGATGTCTTCCGACCTGGACAAAGCCACCCAGGCCCAACTGAAGCGCGGCCAGCGCATGCAGGAGATCCTCAAGCAGCCCCAATACGAACCGATGTCTTTGGAGAATCAGGTGATCGTACTTTTTGCCGGTACCAACGGCTATGCCGACAAAGTGCCGGTCGAAAAGATGAGGAAGTGGGAAGTCGATCTGCTGCGCTATCTTTCCACCTCCCATCCGGAGCTTGCCGGGGATATCGCTGCCACCCACCGCATCACCAACGAAGATATAAGAAAACTGCGCGCTGCACTGGCAGCTTTCCAGGCGGCCGGGCAAGGATAAAGAAAAAAATATGGCTTCAGCTCGTGAAATGCGGATGCGCATCCGCAGTGTCAAGAACATCTCGCAAGTGACGCGTGCCCTCGAAGCAGTCTCAGCCAGCAAGGTCCGCAAGGCGATGGCGGCTGTCTCGGCGACGCGCGCTTACGCTTCCAAGGCTTGGCAGGTGCTCACGCATATCGCCAGGCAGCCGGGGCGGGAGAACCTGCATCCGCTTTTGACGCGCAGGCCCCAGATCCGTAATGTGCTCGTGCTGGTTGTCAGCGGCGATCGGGGACTGGCGGGCGCCTACAATACCAATGTCATCCGCTATGTCATCCAGAGTTTCGATCAATCCGGGACCCCCGTGCGGTATATCGCCGTCGGGCGCAAAGGACGGGATATGCTGATGCGGCGGCGCAGGCAGGTGATTGCCGAGTTCAGCAACCTGCCGGCCGCACCGTCTTTTGCAGATGTCTCGGCGATTGGCCGCATGGCCGTGGATGAGTTTCTTAAAGGCGAAGCGGACGAGGTTTACCTGGTCTACACCGACTTTATCAACATGGCCAGGCAGGAGGTGGTCCTCAAAAAACTATTGCCGCTGGAAGTAGGCGATGAAACTGGGCGGGTGCAGGATTTTGCACACCTGCGCCTGACGGCTGCTTATATTTATGAACCGGCCGAGCGCGAAATCCTGGACGAAATTATCCCGCGCTTCACGGCTTTGCAGGTCTACCAGGCTATCCTGGAGTCGCTGGCGTCGGAACATGCTGCCCGCATGGTGGCCATGCGCAACGCCACCGACAATGCCATCGAGCTGGTCGGCGACCTGCAGCTTCAATATAACAAGGCCCGTCAGCAAACGATCACCAATGATCTCCTGGATATTGCCGGAGGTGCCGAAGCACTGGCCAAGGCGACGGCCCAGGATTAAATTACCGGAGGAAGCAAATGGCGAAAGCAACTGGCCGAGTGATCCAGATTCAGGGAAGTGTTGTGGACGTGGAGTTCCCCGAGGGGCAGCTCCCCGATGTTTTTGAAGCGCTTGAGATCACGCGCCCAGGCGGTGGAAACCTGGTGCTGGAAGTGGAGAAGCACCTGGGCAGGGACGTGGTGCGTTGTGTCTCGATGGACACCACCGATGGCTTGCAGCGCAGTCTCCCGGCCACGGCCACCGGCGCGCCCATCATGGTGCCGGTCGGGGTGGCCACCCTGGGCCGCATTTTTAACGTCCTGGGCCTCCCCGTGGACGAAAAAGGCGCCGTCGTTGCCGACCAGTTCTACCCCATTCACCGCCCCGCTCCGCTCTTCTCCGAGCAGTCCACCCGCACCGAGATCTTCGAAACCGGCATCAAGGTCATCGACCTGATCGCTCCCTTCACCAAGGGCGGCAAGACCGGCATCTTTGGCGGCGCCGGGGTGGGCAAGACCGTCGTCATCCAGGAACTCATCCGCTCGGTTGCCACGGTGCATCAGGGCAACTCGGTCTTCGCCGGGGTGGGTGAACGCAGCCGCGAGGGTACGCAGCTCTACCGCGAAATGCTCGAGTCGGGCGTGATGAAGGATACCGTCATGGTCTTCGGCCAGATGAACGAGCCGCCCGGCGTCCGCCTCCGTGTGGCGCTGACGGCCCTCTCGATGGCCGAGTATTTCCGTGACCAGGGCCGCGACGTGCTCCTGTTCATTGACAACATCTTCCGCTTCACCATGTCTGGTTCGGAGGTGTCGGCTCTGCTGGGCCGCATGCCCTCCGCAGTAGGTTACCAGCCCACGCTGGCCACGGAGATGGGCGAACTGCAGGAACGCATCACCTCCACCCGCCGCGGCTCCATCACCTCGATGCAGGCTGTCTACGTCCCGGCGGACGATTATTCGGACCCTGCGCCGGTTGCCACCTTCACCCACCTGGACGCCACCATCGCCCTGGAACGCTCCATCGTCGAAAAAGGAATCTATCCCGCCGTGGATCCGCTGGCTTCCACCAGCCGCATCCTCGACCCGAACATCGTTGGTGTGGAACATTACAACACTGCCCGCGAGTGCCAGCGCATCCTCCAGCGCTACAAGGATTTGCAGGATATCATCGCCATCCTCGGCATCGATGAGTTGAGCGAAGACGACAAGCTGGTGGTCTCGCGTGCCCGCAAGATCGAACGCTTCTTCTCTCAGCCGTTCTTCGTGGCGGAAGTATTCACTGGTACCTCCGGCAAGTATGTGCCCATCAAAGAGACCGTGCGCGGCTTCCGCGAAATCCTGGATGGCAAATGTGATGACCTGCCTGAACAGGCCTTCATGATGGCCGGTACCATTGAAGATGTGCGCGAGAAGGCCGAGAACCTGGCAAAGGCCGCTTAAGTGTTTACACGTTTGCACGTCTAAACGTCGAACGTGCCAACGTGTAAACTTGAAAACATGCGAACGTGAAAACGTGCCAACTTGAAAACGTGAAAACAAAAAAACATGCCTATTCGATGTGAAATTGTTTCCCAGGATCGCATGGTCTTTGAAGGGGATGCAGATATCGTCGTCCTGCCCGGTACGGACGGCGAGATGGGCATCCTGCCTCATCATGCCCCGTTGCTGACCACGCTCAAAATTGGTATCATTAAAGTGCGTTCCAGCGGAAAAGAAAAGATCTTTACGGTCGCTGGCGGCGTTGCCGAGGTCCAGCCGGATATTGTCACGGTCCTGGCCGATGCGGCAGAAAATGTTGAAGAGATCGACGTGGCGCGCGCCGAGGCCGCCCGCAAGCGCGCTGAAGAGATCCTTGCCAGGGGTGTTCCAACGGACTCGGATGCTTACTTGAAAATGGAGGCCGCTCTGCGCAAGTCCAACCTGCGGCTGGAGGCGGTCAGACGCTACCGTCACGCCCCTGCCAAACCTCCCCGGATTTCTGACTGAACCGAATCGAGATGATCTATGCCTAACATGTTCTCCTTTTATAAAGATTTGGGGATTGACCTCGGCACCATCCATACCCGGATTGCCGATGGCAGCGGCATTCTGGCGGATGAACCGACCATTGTGGCCATTGTCATCCAGGAGCAAAAAATCGTCGCTCTCGGGGTGGAAGCACAGGGAATGCAAGGCCGCGTCTCGGACGAAACCATTGAGGTCGCCAATCCCCTCAAGAACGGGGTGGTGGCGGACTATGAAATCACCGAGGCTTTGCTGCACTACCTTCTCCGGCGCGTCAGCGGGCCGATGCGCCTCTTCCGCCCGCGCGTGATGATCACCGTCCCCTATGGCGTGACCAGCGTGGAATTGCGCGCCGTCCACGAAGCGGTGCTCCAGGCGGGCAGCCGTGATGCCTATCTCATCCAGCAGCCTCTGGCGGCTGCTCTCGGCATAGACCTGCCCATCGGTTCGCCATCCGGGAATATGGTCATCTGCCTGGGCGGCGGGGTCACCCAGGCGGCGGTCATTTCGATGTATGGCATTGTTGCTGCGGATACAATGCGTTCCGGCGGCATCCAACTGGACGAGGCCATCATTACCTACGTGCGGAAAAAATACGGTGTCATCATCGGACCGACAACGGCGGAACAGTTGAAGATCAAGATCGGTGCGGCCGTTCCACAGGATAAAGAAGAAGGCTTGGAAGTCCAGGGACAGGATCAGGTCAGCGGTCTGCCGCGCCCGGTGACGATTACGACCGGTGAAGTGGTCGAAGCGCTTCAGGAGCCGCTCAACTATGTCGTTGAGACTTGTCGCCGCGTGCTCGAGAAGACACCGCCTGAACTGGTCTCCGATATCATCGACCGGGGCGTGGCGTTATGCGGCGGCGGTGCGCTGCTGCGCGGGACCGATAAACTTCTGACGAAAACCCTCGGCATTCCCGCCTACGTGGTGGATAACCCGACCACCTGTGTGGCGGAGGGAGCGTTCAAAGCGCTGGGATTGTATGCCATCCTGAAGCGCAACCTGCCCCCTGTCTAAACGTTGGGCCTGGCAGTTTTTCAAAACCTGTCAGGTCTGAATCAGGATTGGAGCCGCCCATGAACGATCCGCAAATTCCCGAAGCCTTTATCTCGGTCATCGGCCTGGGCGCACCGCGCGGCTACTTCCCGGTCAAGAGATGGAACCGCATGGGCAACCTGGTCATATTTTTTATACTATTTGCCGGTGCTGTGCTGGTCTTTTTATTTGGCGTTTACGAAACTTACCTGGCCTACCGGCAGCACGGCCCGGCCATGATCGACGACAAGTTGACTGGCCCGCTTGTGATCGCCTTTATCCTGTTTGTGTTTGGATTGCTGGCCGGCTTGGGCGCGTATGCCAACTGGAACAAAGGTGTGGCGGCCTACGAGCGCGGCTTTGCCTATAGAGACCGGAAAGGCATCCAGGTCTGGAGCTGGGAGAACGTAGTCTCGATGAAATCTGCCATCACACGCCATTACATCAACGGGATTTACACCGGCACAACGCATATCTACACGTTATACAATCGGCAGAACCAACGCCTGGTCCTGACCAATTCTATCGGCAAAGTCGAGGAACTGGCGAAGAGTATTGACCAGAACACCTTCCCGCTCCTGTATGGCCCTGCCGCCGACCAGTACAACGCCGGGGGGACAATTGCATTCGGGCCGGTGGCGATCAGCAAGACGGGCATTGCGATTGGCAAGAAGACTTATCCTTGGACGGATGTCAAGGAGGTTTCCATCCATCAGGGGATTTTGAAGGTTTCCAGGAAAGAGGGAGGCTGGTTCAGCGGAGCCAGAGCAGCAGCCTCGGCCATCCCCAATCTGCGCATTCTGTTGACGATCATTCACCAGGTGGTTGGTCTCAAGGCAGGTTAAGTGTCAGCGAAAGGAACTAAAAAAATCGGGCGACGCGAAGGCGTCGCCCGATGCTCTACAGGGTACTGCGTAAAAAGGTGAACCCAAATTGTTGTAATTACCTGCATTTTGATCGTTCAAAGTTCACGTATTTATGCAGGAAGCAGTAAATCAATTTGGGGTTATTTCTTCCGGGAGGCAAACAACTTAACTACCTCCGCCACGACCGAAGGCCCCAGCAATAACGGCAATATGACTTCCCATTGCTGCCAGCCAAGCGGCACGGTATTGAAGACATTGTTCAATCCCGGGATATAAACCACCCCAAGCAGCAGCGCCATGGACGACAGGAAGGCCAGGTTCATATTCCGGTTTTTAAAGACGCCGATTTTGAGGATTGGATAGCGCTCCGAGCGGGAGGTATAAGCCCGGAACAATTCGGAAGCCGAAAGGGTTACAAAGGCCATTGTCTCGGCCGATTCGATGTGGGTAGGGAACCATTTCAACCCGATGAAATACGCCGCCAGGGTCACGGAAGTGATGGCGATGGTTTGGGTGAGAATGCCGACTTGCATGAACCGGTTGATGATGGGTTCCTTCGGCGGGCGCGGCGGCTGGGACATGATATCCGGGTCACCCTTCTCGGTGCCGAGCGCCAGGGCGGGCGCGCCATCGGTGACCAGGTTCAACCAGAGCAGTTGGATGGCCGTCAGTGGAGAGTTTTTCGTTATCAGTGTCCCCAGGAAGATGCTCAGGATCTCGGCGATGTTGCAGGATAGCAGGTAGTAGACGAACTTGCGGATGTTGCTGTAGATCACGCGCCCCTGCTCGACCGCGTCCACGATGCTGGCGTAGTTGTCGTCGGTGAGCACCATGTCGGCTGTTTCCTTGGCCACGTCGGTGCCGGTGATACCCATGGCCACGCCGATGTTGGCGCGCTTGATGGCCGGTGCATCGTTGACACCGTCCCCGGTCATGGCAACTACTTCGCCGTTGGCCTGGAGGGCATCCACGATGCGCATTTTGTGTTCAGGAGAGACCCGGGCGAACACATCCACCTGCTCGATCTCGTCCTTCAGAATATCGTCGCTCATGCGGTCCAGTTCTGCGCCAGTCAGGACCTTATGACCGGGCCGCAAAAGCCCGATTTCCTGGGCAACCGCCCTGGCGGTGTTGGGGTAGTCGCCGGTGATCATGACCGTGCGGATGCCGGCATGGGCGGCTTTCTCCATGGCGTGTTTGACTTCCTCACGGGCGGGGTCGATCATCCCGACCATCCCGATGAATACCAGATCCTTTTCGAGCTCGTCCACCCCAACGGAATCAGCCTTGGGTGCCTCTTTTACCACCCTGTAGGCCAGCGCCAGCACGCGCAAGGCATCCTGGGTCATGGCGTCGTTGGCGTCCCGAATACGCTGGCGGATGGTCTCGCTCAAGTGCTTGGTCTTGTCATCGACTGTCTGGTAGCCGGTGCACAGGTCCAGGATCAGGTCAGGTGCGCCTTTGACGGCGATCACATCCCAGCCCTGTAGTTTATTATCTGTAAATGGAGAAACATCCTCTGAACTGGGATGCCGGATGTCATGGATGGTGACCATGCGTTTGCGTTCCGAGTCGAATGGCACCTCGCCTTCGCGCGGATAGGCCTTGTGCAAATCCACATGATAGGCATCCGCCTTGGCAGCCGCGATCAACAACGAACCTTCGGTCGGGTCACCTACGATCCGGTAGGACTGTTCTTCGCCTTCGACCACCTCGAGTTGGGCATCGTTGTTGAGGGCGCCCACCCAAAGAGCGGTCCCAACACCCGGATATTTCTGCAGATCTATCGATTTGCTGCCCACCTGGAACTCGCCCCGCCGGGAATAGCCCGAGCCGGTCACATTGACGAATAGTCCATCCACCCATATGCGCGTGACAGTCATTTCGTTCTGCGTGAGCGTGCCGGTCTTGTCCGAGCAGATGACGGTGGCCGAGCCGAGCGTCTCAACCGAAGAGAGCCGGCGGATGAGGGCGTGGCGGCGGATCATTTCGTGCATACCCAGCGCCAGGCTGATGGTTACCACTGCGGGCAGGCCTTCCGGCACGGCCGCGATGGCCAGGCTGACGGCAACGATGAAGAATTCGACCAGTTCGGTCTTGGCGGCTTTGAGATAGGCCAGGATTCCACCCCCGGCGGCTGTCAGAAGCCCCAAATCCGTATTTTCGATCACGGCCACAATGAAGACGATCCCGCAGACTGCCAGTGCACCCCAGCCTAGAGTCTTGCCGAGCTGGTCCAGGCGTTTCTGCAAGGGGGTTTCTTCCTGGTCCACACCTTCGAGCATCTTGGCGATCAGGCCGAGCTGGGTGCGCATGCCGGTGGCGATGACCACGCCGTGCCCACGCCCGTAAGTGACCATGGTGCCCATGAAGGCTGTATTCTTACGATCACCCAGCGGGATGTTCTTCTCCAGTTTCATGGCGGCATTCTTCAGCACCGCGAGCGACTCCCCCGTCAGGGCGGCCTCGTCAACCTGCAGGTTGGCTACCTCTAGCAGGCGCATGTCCGCTGGAACATGGTTGCCGGCTTCCAGAAAAACGATGTCACCCGGGACAAGATCCCGCGAAGAGATGGTGACGTGGTGCCCATCCCGCAGGACGCGCGCTTCAGGCGCAGCCAGTTTCTTGAGAGCTGCCAACGCCTCCTCGGCCCGTCTTTCCTGGACAATGCCCAGGATGGCGTTCAGCAGGACAATGGCGATGATGGCAGAGGCATCCACCCATTGACCCAGCAGGGCGGAAACGATGGAAGCCACGATGAGCAGCATTACGATAAAATTATTGAACTGTTCCCACAGAAGGCGCAGGAAGCTGGGACGGGGTGCCTCGGTCAGTTGGTTGGAGCCGTATTGCGCCATCCGCGTGGCAGCTTCTGCGTCGGTCAACCCGTTCTCGCGGACTTTGAGGTTCTCGAGAACTTCCTCTGTTGACAGGGCGTGCCAGGATTCTGTCTTCGGTGAAGCAGTGTCTTCCTGGGGTGGAATATTTTTCATTGGGTCAATCTCCAAAAGTGGATTAACGGACCTGGAACCCGGATCAGGCTAAAGGTTCGATTTTCGTGCCGGAGGGGATTACAACATTTTTAGGGATGACCACAATCCCATCCTGGACAACCCAATCCTCCTTCGTAATGTCGGTGCCGGATGGAAAGGGGCGGATGACTACGTCCGCGCCAAGACGGGCGTTCTTGTCAATAATGGCGCCTTCAATGTGACACCTCGATCCAATGCCGATGGGGGGTTTGGTCAGATCAGTCTCGGCCTCATCCAGATAATAGTCTGCGCCCATCAGGACGCTGTCTTTGATCTTTGTCCCGGCGGCGATGATGCTGCGCACGCCGATGACCGAATGGGTGATCTCTGCCTGGTGAATCTGGCAACCCTCGGCCAGCAGCACGTCTCTCAGGGTACTGTCCTCCACGATGGAACCGGGCAGGAAGCGTGAGTGCGTATAGACAGGCTGCCTGTTTTCGAAGAAATTAAAAGGCGGGTTCTGGCAGGTCAGTTCCAGGTTGGCCTCGTAGAAGGAACGGATTGTTCCGACATCCCGCCAATAGCCGTCGAAGTCGAAACCGTAGACGGCGCAGTGATGGATGGCGTGGGGAATGATGTCACCGCCGAAATCGTCAAAACGCGGATTGTTCCGCAGGAGCTCGATCAGGACCTGTGTGTTGAAGAGATAAATTCCCATCGAACCGAGGAAAGGACGCTGTTTGTCAGGGCGGCTGATAAATTCGGACAGGACTGCCGGATCTTTGGGCTTTTCGGCAAAATCGCTGATCCGGCCATCCTGGCCGCGTTTCAGGATGCCCAGGCGGGAGGCCTCCTCCCTCGGGACTGGTTGAACGGCGACGGTAATATCTGCTTTGTGCTCCCAGTGGAATTCAGCCATAGGGACGTAATCCATGCGGTAGAGGTGGTCTCCGGCCAGGATCAGCACATATTTTGCCCGTGAAGAGCGGATCTGGAAGATTTGCTTGCGGAGGGCGTCTGCCGTGCCCTGATACCAGTCGGCAGATTCGAGGGTTTGCTCGGCGGCCAGGATTTCGACAAATCCGGTGTGGAATTTATCGAAGTTATAGGTTTCGTTGATGTGGCGGTGCAGGGAATGGGAGTTGAATTGGGTCAGCACGTCAATCCGGTAGATCCCGGAGTTGATGCAGTTGCTGATGGGAATGTCGATCAAGCGATATTTTCCGGCGATGGGCACTGCTGGCTTGGAGCGTAATTTGGTCAATGGAAAGAGCCGCGAACCTCGTCCACCCCCCAGGATGACAGCCAAAATATCATTCATGGCAGGCATAGGCCTCTCCTTGATGCTGAATTTACGGATATCCTTATGATAATCCAGAAAAAGCGGGCACGCCAGTTTGTCTTCATTGCAGGTTTGCAGGATTCTCCCAAATAATCATAACAGAAACGCGAGACCACCTGGATGGCGGTCTCGCGAACGCTGGTAAGCGCACAGGCAACCGGGAGCTTGCTCCGTGTTGACGATCGCCTGTCCCGCAAAGGCGGGCGCTACTCCCCGACAAAGGGAACTTTTATTGATATAATGCCGAAGGTGGGACTTGAACCCACAATCCCGTCAGGGAACACGAGTTTGAGTCGTGCGCGTCTGCCAGTTCCGCCACTCCGGCCGGCGCCCAAATTTT
>Ga0209777_10002329_pt1 | contig 25316 bp, 33 predicted proteins | sample FrelakmetHBP12HB_FD_187147 | JGI IMG/M metagenome (GOLD analysis project Ga0209777, IMG submission 187147) | Freshwater lake sediment microbial communities from the University of Notre Dame, USA, for methane emissions studies -HBP12 HB (SPAdes)... | ecosystem: Environmental > Aquatic >... | reverse complement strand
GATCGAGCAGGGCAAGGAATGTAAGTTATCAAACATCAATAAATTAATCCAATTCTATGAAGGAAGATACAAATCAGGAGCAGGATCTGGAGAGCCAGATCTCTTCTCCACAGACTCCAGCGGAAGAGCTGGATCAGGCAGTGAGCCTCCTTGTGTTGACTCTGGTAAGCAAGGGGAAGACAGTAAAGCAGATCCAGAAATACATGAAGAAGAAATTCAACATTAAAATTGAATATCATGACATCACGAAAAGAAAAAGAGGAGATACTTCAGGCTCAGATCAGGGATCTCCGGAGAAAGATTGAACAGACTGAAGATGAGATCTGGCCTCTCAAGAATCCTCCAAGATTCAAGCAGGGGGATGAGTTACCAAAAATGTTAATGATGATAAATGTGATTTCATACGGAGCGGGTACACAGTCAACGGGGTTAATCCTAATGGCTTTAAATGGGGAATATGATTTACCCCGTCCAGATTTTGCCGTATTTGCAGACACTGGTGCAGAACCTGAATTTATATACGATTACTTTGAATACTTCCAAAAGTATTGTAAGAAACACTATGGATTTGATATTTATCTGACGAAGAAAAAAGGGGATACTCTTTTAGAAAAACTTTGCAATCCAGCAAAAGCATCGAGAAACGGATTTTATACTTCTTCAGTACCTCCTTTCTTTACTCTAAATGCTGACGGGACAAAGGGAATGTTAATGAGGCAATGTACTTCAGATTATAAGACAAATCCGACTTCGGTTTTAATTAATAAAACACTTGAGAAAAGGGTTAAGTATAATCTTTGGTTGGGAATGTCTTTTGATGAAAGGGAACGTATGCGGATTAGCACCAATAAAAGGAGAATAAATAAATATCCGCTTGTAGATAATTTTGTTGTCAGAAAAGGCACTATTGATTATGTGAAATCAAAAGGAATAAAAACACCACAGCGATCATCCTGTTTCTTTTGTCCTTTTCACTCTGATAGATATTGGAAGTGGTTAAAGAAAGAACATAAGACTGAATTTATAAAGGCTTGTGAATTGGAGCAAACCATACAGTCAAAGCAAAATCATAATTCTATTTTAAAATCAATTCCATTTCTCCATAGATCATGCAAACCATTGGACTCGATAGACTTTGATGCCGATACTCAACTGGATATGTTTCCTGAACTTATTGATGAATGTGAGGGTTATTGTGGAATATAATAAAACCGATATGCAAGATCGCAGAAAATCATTTATTGAAAGTAATAACAAAGACAATGACAACAAAAGACAAGAAAATTATTGAAGATTCGGAAGCCAGAGGCATCCCTATCTTTGTGCTGACAGCAAAGGATCTGATCTCTGTCAGTGCTATTGACCACTACAGGGATCTGTGCAAGGCCAATAAATGTGATCAGGCTCATATCTCTGGGATAGGGGCAAGGATTGATGAATTCAGGAAGTGGAGAACAGGGCATCCTGATGAAATCAAACTTCCTGACTAAAGCCCGAAAGAAGCGATTTAAGACCCTCAGGCCTCTGGTAAGGCAACCCATCCTCCAGAGGCCTGATGTTTTGAACAGCCCCCAGAAGGATTAAAATGAGGGCAAATTCAGCTTGGGGGGATAATAGGGGGGTGCTTAAAATAATGCTTGAATTTTTTTTATTGTTTCTTCAATTTCAGTAACACTTTTGCAGTAAATTACAGGAAGGCCAAAAGAATGATATTTTTTATATTGTCTTGTATTCTGATTTATTGGCTTGCCAGCTCTTCCATTCTTGAATTCAACAATTGCAATTATCTTGCTTCCATTAAGGACAACCATATCAAATCTGCAGTTTTCACAGCCATATTCAAGATAAGTCCTTATCCCCAGAAGCTTTAATTTATGATAGCATTCTGCCTGAATATTCGCTTCTGATATCCTGTATCTTTTGAGTCTAAATTCCATAGTACAAAATTAAGCCAGAAATATTCAAGAATTCACATATGTTGATATCATTGTTAATAACTTCTCTTGTGGAGTTATTTTTTTTTGATTACAATTCAGCTCATGGCTTAAAAAGCACAAATAAGTGTTAAGATTATGTTAATGAACTTATAACATTCTCACAATGGCAGCTCATTATGGCAATCTTTATGCCCTTGGTAATAACGGAGGAAGACCTCCGATGTATGCATCTGCTGCAGATCTTGAAAAGAAAATCACTGAATTTTTTGAATGGATTGATGAGAATGAAGAAGTCCCAACTATCACAGGATTAACTCTTTATCTTGGATTTGCTGATCATAGGAGTTTTCTTGACTATGGGGAAAGAAATAACGGACATGAAGAGTTTGCACCTGTTATCAAAAGAGCAAGGGACATGATCATGAGCCATCATGAGAAGAGGCTCTCCGGTACAACTCCCACAGGTTCAATCTTTTGGCTTAAAAATTTTGGCTGGAAGGATACCCAGCAAATTGATCATACAAACAATGGGAATAGTTTTGATAATCTGTCTGATGCTGAACTTCTCACAAGAATCAATCAGCTCCTTGCCCCCAGAGAGAAAGACTGAAGTCCTGCAGCTTGTTAATGCTGCAAGATACAGATGGACTCTGAATGCAAGGCCTGCCCAGCTCATCCCTGAAGGTGACTGGACAGTCTGGCTTGTCAAGACAGGCAGGGGATGGGGCAAGACAAGAACAGGGGCTGAGACAGTCAGGATCTGGAAGAATCAATATCCCATAATTACATTCATAGGTGCAACTGCTGGGGATGCAAGAGACATCATGGTTGAGGGAGAATCAGGAATCCTGAAGTGCTCTCCTTCATGGGATATGCCCAAATATGAGCCATCCAAGAGGAAAATCAGCTGGAAGAATGGGGCATATGCCCTGATCTTCACTGCAGATGAGCCAGACAGGCTCAGGGGATTCCAGTCTCATGCAGGCTGGTGTGATGAACTGGCAGCATGGAGGTATGGTCAGGATACTTGGGATATGTTCATGATGGGGCTCAGGCTTGGAACTCATCCAAGAGTGATTGCCACAACCACTCCCAGACCCACAAAGATGATCAAGGATCTGGTCAAAGATCCCAATACATTTGTCACATCAGGATCAACTTATGAGAATACTGGGAATCTTGCCCCAGCCTTCTTGAATACCATCCTCACAAAATATGAAGGCACAAGACTTGGCAGGCAGGAGCTCAATGCTGAGATCTTATCTGAGATTGAGGGTGCTCTCTGGACTTTGAGGATGATTGATAGGGATAGGGTCAAGACCCATCCAGATCTTGTGAAGCTTGCAGTGGCAATTGATCCATCAGTCACATCAAACAAGGACTCTGATGAATGCGGAATCATCATGGGGGGCATGGCTGCTGATGGCCAGATTTATATCAAGGAGGATCTCTCTGACATCATGACCCCTCTTGTCTGGGCAGGGAAGGCAGTTGATACCTATCACAGGGTCAAGGCTGACCGGATTCTGGCTGAGACAAACAATGGAGGGGATCTGGTTGAGACAGTGATCCATCAGATTGATCACAATGCTGCATATGAGTCAGTCTGGGCATCCAGAGGGAAGGTCACAAGGGCAGAGCCAGTGCAGGCACTTTATGAACAGAGAAGAGTCCATCATGTAGGATCTCTCCCCAAGCTGGAGGATGAGATGACCACATGGACTCCCAAGGATGGCAAGAGCCCCAATAGGATTGATGCCCTTGTCTGGCTTGTGACATGGCTCATGGATCTTGATGGATCTGGAGGAGGAGAAGTTGTTTAAAATCAATGATATGGCAAAGCAAAAGAAAGAACAAACCACAAACATCAAAGAGGATGAAATGATCAAGGATGAGGATCTTCTCAAGGTCATCAGACCCTTTGCTGAATGGGCATGGGGCAGCAAGGAGACAGCCCAGATTGTGATTGACAAATATTTCAAGCAAGTGATCAATAAGTAAGAAGATGGCAGGAATTCTGAGCTCCTTAGCTTCAAGGTTCTTTCCTTCAAGGATCTCCAAAGGCAGTGCCCTTGATGAGTATGTCATGAGGCAGATTGCCAATATTGCTGTCTATCCTGATTATGCATCAGACACATACCTTCATGGATACACAAAGAACGGGGATGTCTTCACTGTCATCAATAAGATCACTGAGCCAGCAAGCAATGTACCTATCTTCCAGTATGACAAGGATGGCAAGATCAATGAGAAGGGAAGGATGATCCAGCTCCTGAATAAGCCTAATCCATACATGGACAGATCGGAATTGATTGAAGCAGCACTGACATTCTTCCTGATCTTTGGGGATCAATACACTTCCTTTGAAAGTGTGCCAAACGGACTCAATGCAAACCTTCCCATCAGGCTTGATGTGCTTCCTCCCCAGTGGATGGAGCTTGTGCTGGGCACTTATCTTGATCCAATTGCAGGATACAAGTTCCTGATGAGTGGCAATGTCATTGATTACGAAAAGGAGAGGGTTTTGCACTGGAAGGAATTCAATCCTGATTATGATAATCAGGGCACAGGACATTTGAAGGGCATGAGCAGGCTGAAGCCAATACTGAAATCAGTCACAGGATCTGGATCAGCCTATGATGCCCTTGTGGCTGCCTTCCAGCATCATGGGGCAATGGGAATCTTGACCCTTCTGGGAGAGGATGGCAAACCGAATCCTGCAGGAAAGACCCTGATGCAGAGGATCAAGGAGCAATATAAGGATGAGTATTCTGGATCAAATAAGAATGGATCAATTGTTATAACTAACAGGGATCACAAGTGGTCAAACTTTGGCCTGACAATAGTGGAATTGGCAGTGCTGGATGCCCTTGGCGCATTTGGAGGGAAGATCTGTGATGCCTATAATGTGCCAGCTGTGCTCATGTTCGGATCTAAGGATAAGACATACCTGAATTATAGGGAGGCAAAGAAAGCTCTTTACACTGATGCAATCATGCCAAATCTGGATGCATACCTGAGAAAGATGACAAGATGGCTTGCCCCGTTCTTTGGGGAAGAGGATCAGGTGATCAGGGCTGACTATTCAGGCATTGATGTCCTGCAGCAGGATAATGCAGCACTTGTGCAGTGGATGGTCTTGAGCAGATCCTTCAAGAAGAATGAGATCCGCAAGGCCACCGGGGCAGAGGAGCTGCCAGATCCGGCAATGGACAAGGTATATGAACTATCAACCACAGTGCCACTTGATGAAGTGGGGATGATGCCCACTCAGCCCAAGGTTGATCAGGTGCTTGGAGCTCCTGATGGGGCTGTGGCAGGAGGTTAAAACATAGGATATGAAACTATCTGTAAATGATAGCAAAAGAAGTTCTTTGACACTATTTTATTGGAAGCTTTGTAAAAGAGTCCTCTCCCAGATCCAGCAGCCAGTCATTGACATGGCTGAGCATATAGATCCTGAGCATCTAAAGACAAGAGTGGCTGGCCTCATGAAGGGGGATAAGATGAAGGAGATGATTGACAGCCTCTGGATCAGTGTGGGATCAACCTTCGCATCAGAGATGAGCAGGAAGATGCTCCTCATGAAGCTGGGAATTCACAAGCAGGAAAGATCTGAGATCCAGCTGAAGCAAGATCTCTCTTCAATTGACTACTGGGAGGATTATTTCAGGAGGTATACAAGGGAGAGATCCCAGAAAATCACAGAGGAGATCATGGACGGTCAGGCAAGGATTGTGAATGACCTGATTGACAAGGTGCTTGAGGAGGGGAAGCTGGGAGGACTGGGGATTCCTGAGATAGGAAGGCAGATGAGGACAGATCTCATGGATGGCCTGACTGAGATCAACAAGTATCAGGCAGAGAGGATTGCAAGGACAGAGGTGCTGGGTGCAAGTGACAAAGGATCATTTGAGGCAGCAAGAGAGTCTGGGGTCAACCCCAAGAAGCTCTGGAGCACATCAGGACTGCCAAATATCAGGGAGACACATATCCAGTATGAGGAAGAGGATCTGAAGACAGGGGGAAGGGATATGGATGAGGAGTATGCAGCTGGCCTGCAATACCCCCATGACCCAGATGGAGCACCTGAGGAGATCATCAACTGCAGATGTACAATCATTTATGATGTTGATGAAGGGGCAGGAAGGGGAGCTTATTTTTGAAGAAGAATGATAAGAACTGGCAAATATAGTGAGGCTGAACTCCAGCAAGTCCTCCAGAAGGTCTGGAAGAAGATCCTTGAGAGGCTGGACATGGATATCTGTCAGGCAAGGATAGTGCAAAAGATTGATTTTAACATACTTAAAAATTAAGATAATGGAAGACAAGACAGCTCTGGAGTCGGTCAGGGCATCACTGGGGATGTCAGTTGAGGAATTCTATGCCATTCCCAGAGATCCTCCAAGTGACAGCAAACTTCCCATCTATGATGCGAGTCATGTCCGCAATGCAATGGCAAGATTCAACCAGCTCACTGATGTGACTGATGCTGAGAAAGCCAAGGCAAGAAGGAAGATCATAGCCAGAGCCAAGCATTTTGGCATTGATACAACATCTTTTGAGAAGGAGACTGGGAAGTCAGATAATATCATCTTCCAGATCAAGAGCAACTTTGAACTCAAGGATGCGGATCTGAAGACCAGCACAATCACAGGGTATTGTGCAATCTTTAACAATATTGATTCAGACAAGGACATGACAATGCCTCAGGCATTTGACAAGACCCTTGCTGAGAGGGGAGTGGGATCTCAGAAGCTCAGGATCAAGCATCTCTGGCAGCATGATTCAATGAATCCCATTGGCATTCCCCAAGTCCTCAGGCCAGATGCAAAGGGGCTCTATTTTGAGAGCAAAATAGGGAAGGATCAGTATTCTCAGGACAGGCTTCAGCAGCATATTGATGGGATCATCTCTGAAATGTCATTTGGATATAATGTCCTGAGGAGTGAAGACCAGAAGGATGGTGATGGCAACCTTATCTGCAGGAAGCTCCTTGAACTGAAACTCTGGGAATATTCCTCAGTCACATGGGGGGCAAATTCCCTGACATCCATTATCTCCGCAAAGGGAGAGGTCAAGGATATTTATGCAAACCTATATAAGAGGCTTGATGCCCTGAATAGGGGGCTCAAGAATGGAAGATATACTGATGAATCCTGTGAGGCATTTGAGGCAGAGATCCTCAAGATCCAGAGCATCATGAAAGAAATAGAATCACTCAAAGTCACTGATGAGCCGCTGGTTGACAGCACCCAGAAGGAGGATGAGCCGATTGTTGAAAATACCAAAGTATTGGAATCTATTTTACTAATCTTAAAAAATCATTAATCATGCCGGAAATTGACATTAAAGCACTGACTGATCAGATTCAGGCAGAGGTCAAGAAGTTCAGTGAAGCAAATGTTGCAACGCAGGAGCTCCTGAAGGGAAAGGCTTCAGTGGATCAGGTCACAGAGCTTGTGAATAAAGCAAATGCAGGAGAGATAAGCATTAAGAAGCTCAGCGAGCAACTTGATGCCATCCAGCTCCAGCTGAAGGATAAGCCCCTTGGCAAACCTGTCTCTCTTTTTGGAGACTTCGAGAAGTTCTATAAGGAGAACAAGGGCAAGGTTGTTGAGGGAGGCAAAGTGAAATCAGGTGCAAGCATTGAGTTTGAGATCAAGGGAGATCCAAGAAGGATGCTCAAGGCCAGCACAATTGACACTTATACTGAGCTTGCAGACAGCTCAATGGCTACAGCGGTCATTGTGCCCATGAGGGTTGCCGGAGTTGAAAAATTACCGGACAGGCAGGTGCTCATGCTGGATGTTGTTGCCAGAGGGGTGACAAATTCAAACAGGGTTACATGGGTCGAGAGGACAGCAAGGACTGCAGCAGCAGCTGCATTGGCTGAAGCAGCTCAATATGCCCAGAGTGACCTAACATACAGTATGTATAGCTCAGAGGTTGAGAAGATAGGGACTCACATCAAGGTCACAAATGAGTCACTTGAGGACTGGGATGAGATGCTGACCCAGATCAAGAATGAACTTCTCCCGATGGTTGAGAGGATTCTTGAGGATGAACTCTATGAAGGGACTGGCACAACTCCGCATCTTGATGGGATCATCACAACTGCATCAGCTTATTCAAGCACCTCACTGCAGAACAAGATCACTGCAGCAAACAACTTTGATGCTATCAGGGCAGCTTGCAACCAGATTGCTGAATACAACTACATCCCGAATGCTGCATTTGTAACTCCTGCAGAATTCGCAATGATGGAGATGACAAAAGACAAGAATGGTCAGTATGTCATGCCTCCCTTTGTTACTGCTGGAGGGATGAATGTATCAGGCATCAGGATATATCCGAGCAACCTGATAGGATCAGGCAAGGTGCTTGTAGGTGACTTTAACAAGGTCACACTCTATCTCAAGAGAGGAATTGAGATCAAGGTATGGGATCAGGATTCAACTGATCCAGAATATGATCTGAAGACCATCACTGCATCATGCAGGGCAGCTGTTAAATTCCCGACAGCCCACATTTATGCCTTTGTCTATGATGATCTTTCAGACATCCTGAGTGATATTACAGCTGCATAGGAATAATCAAAAATAGGAGGACAATAGCAATGAAAAAATTTGTAGCATTTATCACAATCCTGCTTGCATTCTCAATGGGGATGCAGGCTCAGACTTCAGGCACGACTTATGTCCTGCCTGCAGGGGTAACTTCTTACACTGCATTTAATTATGCCACTCACACAGCAACTTGCATCAAGGATACAATAGGAGGGACAGCAACCAAGTACTGGATCTTTGATCTTGCCAAGCCAACGCTGAACTATTACCAGCTTGTGGTTGAGTATGACACATCTCTTGCCTATTCTCTGACCACTGCCAGAACTGTGGGCAACCATGTGACTGTCACAACCTATGGGAGTATTGACAAATCTTACTGGGTCAAGCTTGATACTGTGCTCTTCCATCCCACAACCATGTGGCTGCCAGCAGCACAACAGGCCGGTACAACTCCAGCTGTGGCTTCCCTTGCTGATGTATCAACCGGAGTGCTTTGGAGATATATCAAAGTCTCTTGTACAGGATCTGATGCAGGCAAAGCTGCTGTGATCACAAGGCTGATGATTAAAATCGGACAGAGGTATTGAGAACACTCATAAAATTGCAGGAATAATACAAGGGATCTGGGGAGATCTCAGATCCCTTCTTTTTTAATAATCAAAAAATCAAATCATGAAAAAAGTAAAATTCTTAAAAGATTTTGTACATGGCAACAAGAAGGTTGACAAGAAGGGTACAACCAAGACTGTGACCAGTATGCATGCCACATTCCTTGAGAAGAACAAATTTGCCACAGTTGTTGACAAAGAGGACAAGGAAGACAAGGAAGCTGCAGGAAGAAGCACCAAATAAAGGGAGGGCGGAAGATGGAGCTGTCAGTATTAACATCAACCTTTGCGGAGACTGTCACTGTCACCGAGATGAAGGAACTCATGGGATATCTTGGAACTGATCAGGATGTCAGGATTGCTAAGCTGATCAAGGTTGCGAGGCAGTGGCTTGAAAATAGGACAGCTCTATCTTGTATCCCCAAGGAATACAAGGCGTATTTTGAGAAGGGAGACAGGGATAGTCGTGGATTTTATGAGCTTCCCATATCTCCAGTGCTGGCAGATCCAGCTTTAATTGTTGAGGTTTGTGGAGAGACAACCACATTTGAACAGAAGGGGCTTAATGTTGTGAAGGTCAAGCCTGATTCATCCTTTGGCACAATCAGAGTGGGAGGATCTGCTGAGACATGGTATATGGAAGTAACATTCACAGCTGGCAAGCCAAATGAGACTGCAAATGAATGCATAAGAAGGATTACTGCATCAATGTTCAATGAGCCTCAGGATGGTTCAGAGGTTGCTATTTCAAGGCTGCCATTTGATACCCTGAGATTGATTGAATCCATTGATCAAAATACAGGATTATGAGAACAGGGAAGCTCTTCTATAGCATTGTAATCAAGACCCTGACATCATCTCTGGACAGCCATCAGGATGCTTCAGAGGTCTGGGATGCAGGAGTAAGTGCAAGAGCTTCAGTTACTCAGATTGATGGCACAAGATACCTGAATGAGCAGGAGCTCATTGACAAGGAGGTTTATGAGATTGAGCTCTGGGATAACGGCTGGAGCAGTAACATCAAAATTGAATACAACGGAAAGACATTATATCCCATCAGGCCTCCTGCAAGGAATGCAGACAAGTCTGGAAGGGCAGTATTTAAAATAATAGCAGCAACAAAAGCATGATAAGAGGTAAGGCAACGGTGACAGGGCTTGGAGATCTCTTCAAGAAATTCCATGAGCTTTCAGGTAGTTGTGACAAGGCTATCAAGAAGGCAGTGGATAGGACTGCCCTTGCCATTGAAACTGATGCCAAGAACAAGCTCAAGAGTGATGGGCACATCATCACAGGAAGGCTCAGGGCATCCATTCATGCGGAGATTAAAGAAGGCCAGTCATTTACATATACTGACAATGGAGGGAAAAGCTTTGATGGAGCTATTGATGAGAGCTTTGGAGAGCTGGAGGCCATTGCTGGGACAAATGTGGAATATGCCCCATATATTGAATATGGCACAAGATTTTTCTCTGGAGATTCTTTTCTGGGTTGGGCTGCCCAGAAGCAGGAGAAGCTCCTGAGGTTGAGAGTTGAGGATGAGCTTAGTAAGTTACTGAAAAAAGGATGAGCACAGAACTTGTTGATATCAGCTATGATCTTATTGATGGCATTGTCACAGTGCTTTCAGGTCATGTGACCTATGGAGGGGTGACATATCCTGTCTATAAATCAATACCAAAGCCATCAGCTGAGATCTATGTCCATGTCCATGATGTCCTTCACTCTGAGGATGGGACAAAGGATGGATTCATGTATTCAGGCACTGTGCTTGTGGAGGTTGTTGATGAGAGCAGGATGCAGGCAGACAAGAAGCTGGCCTATGCCATCCTTAATGTGGTCAGAAGATTACTGAAGACAAGTAAGGGGTCAACCTTCTCAATTGGATCAACTTTGACCTTGATAGTATTCTCATTCAATGTCAAGAATGAATTTACTGAACAGGCAGCAAATGGTATTTCAAGAAGCAGGATAATAGATAGTTATAACTTTTTAATAGAGTAAGAAGATGGCAAAAATTAACGGAACACTTTATGCAGTTTACAGTGGCTCGGACAAGGTACTGAGCCTGACAAACTGCTCTCTCAATCTTGAACAGGATCTCCCTGATGTAACAAACAAGGAGAGTGCTGGATGGGCAGAGCATATCAATGGCCTGAGGAACTGGTCAATTGACTTTGAAGGCAAGTATGATGAATCGGGATCTGGCATCACTCCTAATGAGATCATGGCTGCCATCATTGGAAGGTCAGCCGATACTGTTATTCATTTCATGCCCACAACTGGAGCAACCAAGGCATGGCAAGGGAATGGCACATTCCAGAGCATTAAGCTCTCTGCAGATCAGGAGCAGGGGATAAGCTATTCTGGAAGCATCAAAGGAAACGGAGCTCTGGCATTAACAGTATAAGGCCATGAGCAAGATCAATGCAACACTCCTTCTGCTCTATGCAGATGGGGTTGTCATTGCTGCTCAGAAGGGGTGTTCTGTCTCTGTGGAGCAGGATCTTCCTGATGCCAGCAATAAGGAATCTGGAGGATGGGCTGAGCATATAAACGGGCTCAGGAATGCCTCTGTGGACTTTGATGCATTATTCTCCACAACTGGGATCTCAGCCGGGGAGTTAATGGCCTATATCACAGGAAGGACATCATTGCTTCTCACAATTGTGGGAGGAGTGGCCTTCCCTATGGTCGCTGAGGTTGATATGGCTTCAATCAAGATAGATGCCCCTCAGGAAGGTGTGATGTCTCTGAGTGGAAGCATGAAGGTTCAGGGGGCTTTTTACCAGCTCAAGGGAACTTCAGCAGATCTACTGACAGATCCTGACTCAGGAGGGACTGATTACGATACCCATACAGATGCAAATAAAGCCTTCAGCTCACTGATCAATCTTGCAGGGACTGCATATGCAAAGAGCAATTCATTCTCTGTCAGCAATGGAGATGTGATCAAGGTTGTTTTATTTGTGACACTGAATTCAGGGCAGCTTCCTGATGTAGCCATCTTCCAAGTGGGAGGGTCTGCAATCTCCAATGTGGTCACATTAACAGCTGGGCTCAATATTGTGACCCTTACTGTGACAAGTACCCAGACTGGATGCCTGAATATCAGCAATACAGGGGCATCAAACCTGTCAACTTCCCCGATTTATGTATTCAAATTTGTTGCATCATGAGAGCAGATATTGTCTGGTTAAGAATGCCCTTCAAGTACGGGATAATCTTCAGGGAGAAGAAAGTCCCATTCTTATTCAAGATCATGACTCTTGAGATGACCTGTGATGACTTGGGGGTTGAATTCGGGGAACTTTTTGGCAGGGAGAATGCTGAGGTTGATGTCTATGCATCCCTGCTATGGAATGGATATATGGCAGCCTGTAAGGAGCTTTATAAGAAGCCAAGGTATTCAGAGATCAAGGGATCATTCTGGGCTGAATATATGAACGCTGAAGCAAGGAAGATCTTCATGGAAGAGATGAAGAAACTTCTTGGTTATTTGAAGGATATGGCTCAGGCCAATGATGAGGCATTAAAAAAAAAGTAAGCCTCAGGGAGTTTAAGATATTTGCCTGTGGGGAGCTGGGCTGGCCTGAGGAGAGATGGAGGCTCTCCACTTTGACAGAATATTATCTGGCAGTTGATGGATACTGGAGGAATTGGGAGAGGAATACTGCATGGCTCATGAGAGAACTTGTTTTTGCAATGATCAATGGCAATCCATATATCAAGGATAAACCAAGCAGCCCAAGGGATATCTTCAAAATAAAGGATGACAAGATCCAGAGGCAGGACAAGATGGAGAAGAAAGTATCCCCTGAGGAGCTTGAAGAAGTTAGGAAAAAATTAATACAGTTCAGGGATGGGACTACTTAATAAGATCTGGGTCAAAATATCTGGGGACAGCACTGAGCTTCAGGGCACTCTCAAAAGTTCCGAGAAATCTGTGAGCTCTTGGGCAAAGAGGATTGCCGGATTCATAGGGATTGCATTTGGGTCTAAGGCCTTGGTTGACTTCTCAGTGGAATGCATGAAGCTTGCAGCTGAGACTGAAGGCATCAAGACTGCATTCTCCAAGATGGGAGGAGAGACAAAGAAGATCCTTGAGGAGATGGGGAAGGCCACAAGGGGAGTGATCCCTGAGGCTGAACTCATGCAGATGTACCTGAAAGCCCAGTCTCTTGGCATCCCATTCAAGGATCTTGGAACTTATCTCACATTTGCAACAAACCAGGCAATCAGGCTGGGCAAGCCAGTGGCTGAATTTGCAGGCCTGATGATCAATGCTGTGGGCAGACAGTCATCAAGAGGTCTTGTGCAGATAGGTCTTGCAACAAAGGAAGCAAACTCAGCATTCCAGACCTCTGACGGGCTTATTGGGCTTGTGAATGACAAGCTCAAGCAGATGGGGGATGTTGCTGATACAGCCTCCATCAGGATGGAGAGAGTGGGGACTAAATGGACTGAGGCAAAGGAGGCATGGGGCACATTCATCAATAATTCCCCAGCTGTTCAGTCACTTGTCAAATGGCTTGGTGACATTGCAACAATATTTGCTGACAAGGATCTCAGCATCTGGCAGAAGCTTAATGGAACTCCAGACCAGTATGCTGCATTCAAGAAGAATCAGGAAGAGACAAATAAGAATGCTGCTCAGGCAAATAGGGACTGGATGAATAAGAACTTCCCGTCCTCAATGGGCTTCCTTGACAATCTTGCAAACAAGCCTGCAGCTCCAGAGAAGGAGAAGATCAAGACAATTGAAGATCTGACAAAGGAGATCTCACAAGCAGAAGAAGGGATCAAGGGGATGAATGCTGCTGATGTTGTGGGAATATCTCTTGAGCAGGCAAGGATTGCAAATCTGAAGCAATACCTGAGCCTCCTTCAGGCAGGAATGATGAATCCAAATATCTTATCAGGGGCAACAAAGAAAGTCACTCCTGATATGCTGAATATTGAAGGAGGGGCTTTATTCAATAATACCGGACTCACTAAGGCACTTCAGGCTGGAATGTGGGAAAAACTTGGAGGGGTCAATGGCAAGGGACAGGTAGGGACTCCTCTTGCCCCAATGAAGGAGGCAGTGGCAAAGGATCTCAATGAGGTTGAGAAACTTTTTCAGGATGGAAAGAAGGCACTTGTGGATCTTGCAATGGATACAGTACAGAATCTATTTGCAGCAATGTCCTCAGGGAATTGGGGAGATTTTGGCAAGAGCCTCCTTGAGGGGATTGCAGACTTCTTATCAATGATGGGTAAACTCCTTATCTCATATGCAATGGCATCAATGGCATTCATGAAGACACTCCAAAATCCTGCCATGTGGCCTGTGGCCTTGGCAGCCGGAATTTCAATGATTGCAATTGCCGGACTGATTAAAGGGGCAATCTCCAAGGGCTCTCAAAGTTATTCATCAGGAGCAATGTCCACAGGAGGAGGGGCATCAATGGGAGCAACCACTCAAAATCTGAAGGTTATTGTGGAGGGCAAGATACAAGGCAAGGATATTTATATCTCCAGCAGGAGATATGCAGATTCAAACAGCAGGAGCACATAATGGCATGGGGAACTAAATACAGGTGTGAATATTATGATGTCAAAGGACTATCATGGAAGTGGGACTTTGAACTTGATGGCTATTCAAGTACAATCACTGCCATGAAGGCCTCTGGATCTCCGGCCAGTTATGAATGCCTGAGTGATGGGGATGATATTCTTGACAATCCGGTCAGGGGTACAAAGGCCACACTCAGGGTCATGGCATCAAGCCTCTTCCAGTATTCGGAATTCTATACAATGTCAGATCTCCAGATGAGGTGCTCAATCTATTATGGAGCAGGAGATACTCTTTATTTCAGGGGATACATTCTTCCATGTAGCTTCTCAGAGCCATACAATGACTATCCTTATGAAGTCTCAATTACAGCTGTCTGTGGTCTGGCAGCCCTCAAGAACTTCAAATATGAGATCTCAGATGGAGTCCCATATACTGGCAGGAAATTTGAGAGCCAGATCCTCCTTGACATCCTTGGGAAGATCAATGTGACTTCCTTCAAGGAGATTGTCAATATCTATGAGGAGGACATGGATTCTGGGACATCAGATTCCCCGATGGATCAGGAGTATATTGAATGTTCTGATTTTGATCCAAAGAATGATACCTGTTATGATGTGCTGGAGAAGATCATCAGCAAATGGAATGCCCTCATCAGGCAGAGATATGGGGTCTTCACAATTTACAGGCCTCTTGAGATGGTTACTACAGCATATGTCAGGACATTCACTGGAGCAACCACAAAATCAGGATCAACTATATCAACAGTAACATCCATCAAAAGATCCTCATCTCCCTCAGCAGATCTCAGGGATATAAATGGAGGATCTCTCATGATGCTCCCAGCTGCCAAGAAGATCACACTCAATCATGATTATGGATGGAAGGATAGCTGGATCACAGGCTGGGAGATGAAGGGAGAGGACTTTGTTGCCGGAGCATTCAAGGGGTGGACTGCCATAGGGGCAACGGATATTGCACCTCTCTCCACGATTCTTGCAGGAGAGAAAGATGGTTGTTATATAGATAACTGGGATAGTTCCCTGCCGTATGCCTATGGGATTGAGGCAACCTTTGGAGCAAATTCAGTTGCCAGTTGGGGAGGAGCAGTCAATACTCTTGGATTTGAATTTGACTTTCTTTTCTTCAATAGTGGAGCATCCCCCATCACTGGTCATGGATGCCTTATTGAAATCACTCAGGGAGCTTATTTCATGGCAATCGGGGCAGATGAATTCTGTGACTGGCTGACCGGAGTGTCAGTTGTGCCCATGCCATTTATCAAGGATGCCCCTGTGGGAAGTTCTGGATGGAGTACATTCAAGAAGACTGTCCTTGGCCTTCCTAATAGCGGAGACATCACAATAAAAGTCTATTGTGCAGATAATGCCAATTTGAGAGTGGCTGTCAAGAATATCAAGTTCTATGCTTATTCAATGGAGACATCCCAGATGGTTTACCTGACCAAGCTTCAGGGAAGAGGAGGCAGGCATGAAGCCCCGAATCTCAGCCAGACCGGATACATGAAGATAGTTCAATCAGTTAATATCATCAATATCCTAAGCAGGCAATATGTCATTGACAATGCAGCAAACAAGGAAGAGATCCAGAGGGACTATGTGCTGGGGGATGTGACAAAATTATCTTCCCCTCCAGTGCTTGGGGATGTGAACTTTGAGAATATCATTGAGCAGTTTGCCGGAGCTCTTGGCATGAAGGGAGATATTACCGGATATACTGGGGCGGTTGCAAGGGTTGACAGGGTGACAAAAGGAGCTTACCCATTCAATTGCAATGTGGGATGCAATGGTTATTCCCATGTGATGGTCTGGAATACAAACCCAGCCACGACTGTGGCAGGATTTATTTCAAGTTATGGGGGAAGTTTTGGATCTGTGATCCTAACTGATAATTACGATGGCACTTTTGATTTCACAGCCAATGTGGCCGGAGTTGATTTTGCAGCTGCCACAATAGATGGCTCAACAAATTCAGCTGCCAATATTATCCCCAATGATGTGGGAGATCCTGTTTATGCCATTGCTCCCACTAAGGCATGGAATACAAGAGGAGGATCTGAAGGAGATCCCTTGCTGGAACTCATTGGGGGAGAAATAGGACTCCAGACAAGCAGGCCAAGATGCATGCTGCAGCTTCCTGTGTATGATCTTGATGAGAATGACCTTGATCCCCATGTTGATCCTCTGGGTTGCTTTGTTGATGATCTTAATCTCTATGGGGGCATTGCCAGAAAATTCATCTTCAATGCAGGGACATTTGACATGAAGAATAGGAAGTGGGATATTGATATGATTGAAGTAATACAGTGACAAGATGGGGGAGATAATTCTAAGCGGTTTAAAGAAGATAGCTGAGGCATGGAAAGGGATTGTTGCTATCGGAGCAATAGCTGGGATCATTGGAGGAGGAGCAATCTTCCTTGACCATTGGAAAGCAAAGAACATCACAAATGAAAAGAATGACCTCAGGACAGAACAGGTGCTCCAGAATCAGGGGGCAAAGCTCGACTCATTGCTTTTATATGTTCGCGGAGTGAAGTATGATGTCAAGAACATAAGCAAAGATCAGGGTAAGATAATCAAGAGCTTTGCCGACCATCTTGCAAATGACAAGTCAGTGACAAAAGACGACCTCCGTAAGTTCATGGAGCAGTTCATTGACGAGCAAAAAAAAAGTTCAGATTACAGTATGTTACAGACTCAATCAAATCGAAACAGGTGAAACACAACTTCATCATTAAGAAAAAATGAAAGTAGGAATTATTATAGCATTTATATTTTTTGGAATCATTGGGCTTGTATTTCTACACTCAATTTACAAGCTCTGTAACTCTATAAGACATGGAAAAAAGTAACTATGACAACCTGCCTTTAAGCGAAAAAACGGAAGAAGGACTGTCTCGCACCCCTGATAATATAAAATGGGTAAAGCTTTTATTTGACAGACAGGATGAGGTAAATGCGGAAGCCTTGAAAGAAGCTATTAAAGAGCAGAACAAACATACTGAGAGGTTACTTGCTGATACATTTGACAACCGAGACAGGTTGCTTGCCGAGGCACTTGGAGAGGTTATAATAACTCAGAATAAGCACATGTTTAAGGCACTTGAGGAACAGAATAAACTCATTGGTCAGATAAACGACAACCTCAGGCAAATAAACATCAGGCTGGACTCCATTGAAGCAAGGCTCAATGATGGAGATATCAAGTTTGCACTTCTTGAGAAATATTCAAGTTTGCCGAATACCATTATAAGGATGGTTATTACTCTAATTATCGGACTTGGAATTGGCTGGATATTACATTCAAAGCTTTGATAGAAACAGAACAAAAGAAGTAAAAATATGAGCACAATAAACGGGACACTCTTTGCGGTGTATCATGACTCAAATAAGATCCTTTATGCCACTGGAGCTGTCCTGACAACTGAGCAGGATCTGGCAGACCTGACAACCAAGGACTCTGGGGGCAATGCTGATCATCTCAAGGGACTTAGAAAGTGGGAGATCTCTTTTGAGGGAAGATATGATGAGAGTGGGGTAGGTCTTGGGGCTGAGGAGATCATGGCTCTGGCTATTGCAGGGGCAACTCCAGCGACAATCAAATTCAAGCCCACTGATGACAGTGCTGATGGCTGGACAGGATCTGGCACAATAAATAATATAAAAATAGTCAGAGATACTGAGCAGGCAATGAATTACTCAGGATCTATTCAGGGATCTGGTCTGCTTGAGCAATTGACCCATGGGACAGCTCCAGTCTTTGTAAGTGCTGCAATAGTTCAGCTTCTACCCACAAAAGTTGTCATTACAATGGATCAGGCACTGGATGAGACATCCACTCCTGCCACAACTGACTTCACTCTGGCTGGCAAGACAATCTCTCTGGCTGAGGTGGTTGGATCAACTGTGATCCTCACAGTATCTGTGGCATATGCTTATGCAGATGCAGTCACAGTTTCATATACAAAGCCAGTATCAAATCAATTGAAGGGACTTGTGGGAGGGATAGCCACTGAATCCTTCTCAGGGCAGACAGTCTCAAACAATATTACCCATCCCCTTGTTATAAATGATGGCAATGGATTTGGATGGTACATACCAGCCACTGCTGATGATGTCTTGACAAGGGGAGGGGCTGATGAAGCTTGGTATGATATGCTTGTGGGGAAGAGCTCCAGAGGATCTGAAGAAGCTTCAGGGAATTGTGTTAAATATGGAGTTTATGAGATAACAGCAACTCAAACAAATCACTTTTTTACAGGTTGCGGAATAGGGGATATTTTTGCTGCTGCTGATGTTTACGCATTGGATTCTAATAATAAGGTTAAGAGAGTGCTTGGGAATCATTTAGCTCAAGGGACTTTATCCTTCAGGCCAGTTGCAGGATTATTTGATGGAGTAGATAACTATATGACAACCCCAGTGCTTACACTTAATCAGCCACACTTTATCTACATGGTGATGAGGCAAGTGACTTGGACATTAAATGACACAATTATTGATGGTACTTCAATCAATACAAATAGACTCTATCAGAGTGCCACGACTCCAAGAATCAGGGGATATGCTGGCACTATTGGGGCTGAGAATGCTGATCTTGTCGTAAATACTTGGAGCATTGTCAGGATTCTTTTCAATGGTGCTTCATCTAAACTTATAGTAAACGCAGGAACACCGATAACAGGGAATTTTGGAGCAAACAATGCAGGAGGTCTTACCATTGGAGTGCAAGGAAACTATGCCTCTACATTTAGCAATATTGAAGTCAAGGAGATAGTCTCCAGAAAACTTGCTGATTCTGCTGGGGATGAAGCATTGATTTATAATTATCTGAAGGCAAAGTATGGACTATAAAAATTAAAATTATGGAAGTTTACAACATTGAAAATGATACAGCAACAATAAATTTGACTGCTGGGGATGACATAGATATTGCCTTTTCTGTGGATCTGAATGGGTCTGCATATGATATGACAAGCATGAGGCTTGACATGACAATCAAGACTCTGGATGAAGTTACAACCATAGCAAGCTTCTCAACTGAAGGGGATACCCCTGCCATCACAATTGATGAAGATATCCTCATCATTAAGGCAGATCCCTTGAATGTCTTAGGAACTTTTCTGCATGACCTTCAAGTTATTGATAATACTGGGGCTATTATGACAATCCTAAAGGGAGTAATTAACATCACTGGACAAATCACATAATTTTAAAGCCATGAAGTTTTTATTAACTCATACAAATCCTAAGGTTTTTACTCTTGAGCTCCAGCAGACAAGAGTGCCAGTTGTGCCTTATTATCCAGATCTCTCTATGATGATAAGATCAAGATCAGGACTCTCCTTAGTGGATGATTATGGGTCTGTAAATACAATCCTGACTCCTGAATGGCTGGGGAATGGGGTTGGTTATTTTGCTGGAGACAAGACAAGGGCATCTGAGAGACTTTTTGATGGAGGCACATACACTATTTATTGTAAATATAGACTTGTCTCTGATGCCAGTGAATCAGGGGCAGAGAAAGGTCTATTTGAGTTTGGGCAATCAACAATCAACTCAACAAGCAGGGGTGTCCAGTTCAATATCTTCAATGGAATTCTTCATTTTAGTGCTGGAGATGGCACAAACAAATCTTATCTGAATATTACATATCCCACTTTATTCAATGCAACTTTCAGGGGGCAGGGATATTTTGAACTTTTCCTCAGGATTGATGGGATAGCCAAGACTATCAGTTGTGACTTTTATAAATCATCAGATGATTCAATTCTTGGCACAAGCATAGTAGATCTTGATATTTCGTCTTGGACTTTTAATAATGATGATAATGAGATTTATTTTAGGCCCTGCTACTCAGACCATATAGCTTCTCTCAACTTCAAGAAGTTCTCAGCCATCAAGTCTCTTGCTCAGTGCAGAGATGATTCTTATTTAACAGATCTCCAGATCCATCAGCCCCTCATCTATGATGGCACTGATGTTTCTGGGAATGCCCAGCACTTCAACGCAATGGCAGCCATGACTTTTGAGAGATCATATGGATCTGCCTCCTCTTGGTTGCTGGATCATGGTTGCTCAGTTTACACTCATATAGACAAATCAGCTGAACCTATAATAATTTGCAATAGCTATGCTGGCAGTAAAATATTAAGGACTTTGCAAATTGCATCAGCTACTGTTTACGGGGAAGTGGCAACTCCTGCAGCGAATCTACTAAACCATAATTTAACAGATAGCAAAATCAGATTCACAGATGCATTCTTTGACAGATCAAATGCAACAATCTGGAAGAGTATTGCAAGGGCTGACAAGAGAGCAGTAATTGCCTTGTCTGGAACTTCAGGCACAGCATCTGTCACAGTTAATGGAATAACAGCCACAGTCACATGGAGGACAAATTTGTTTTACACAGCCTATGACTTTGTTTATGCCAATGCCTATGCTTTTAATGAGATAGGGATTACCTTGATGCATAACAGTAACTCTCTTATCTTTGAGACAAAATATGACACAACAATCACAGAGGCATCAATCATAAACCTGAGCCTCACTCTTAATGGGACTGCTACAAAATTAAAAGATTATGATTCTTCAAATACTAAGGATTTTTATATCAGGGAGCTCAATCAAAGGAGTCTCATTAATATGCTGAATGTAGGTTATAAAGGGAAACTCTTTGTTGAGATGGATGATAATTCCATTGAGGAGGAAAGCAGAACATCTCTCCAGTCAATATTCCTTTACACTATTGACAAGTCAGGTATTAATCAGAAGAAAATATTCAATTTCACTGGTGACATCATTGCTGCTGTGCTTGATGAATACGGGGCTGTCACTTATGACTCTGATGGATATCTGAAGATAGGAGAGAAAAAATCAAGCAAACCTATGATGACTCTCAGGTATGATGATAGCCTTGCTGATTGCTTTACTGGATGGAAGCCTCTCATGGATGCTCTTGGGCTTGTTGGGGTGAATGCCATTTTGCCTCTGGATGTAGGGACTTCAGGTACTTACTTATCATGGGTACAGGTTCAGAGGCTTCTTGCAGCTGGATGGGAGATTTGTAATCATGGGGTGAACGAGAACTGGACTTTAATGACAAAGGCTCAGATTGAGGCTAAGCTCATACTTACTCAGGATCTGATTGAAAGCTATGGCATAACTTGCAAGACTCTCATTCCTCATGGAGTTAACAGGAATGCAGTTGACCTGAGGGATCTGGCAAGGCAGTACTATAGATCTTACAATGGGCATATCATTGCAGCAACTGAAGGAACGAATCCAGCTGCTATGAATTTTTATGACTGGCAGATCATCCTGGGAGATATTGCCTATTCCTATGGCTATGACATGACAACCCCTGAAGGAGTGGCTGCAGCTAAGGCTCAAATAGACATAGCAATTGCCCAAGATAGATATCTTGTATTCACTATGCACGCATACACTGCCCCTAAGGCAGCAGGCTGGAGTGAGGTAGTTGCTTATGCTATTGCCCAAGGGATTGATTTTGTCACTATTGATGAGGCTCTTAATAACTTTAAATATCTTTAGTATTAATTTAAAAATGAAAAAATGAAAAAAAATTTTAATGACTTTAGCACTGATCTCAATGTCAGCAATTATGATTGCTCAGTCTCCACCTAATCCTTCTCCAAGAGGGGATACATTGTGTCCTATTTTTGATGTATCAGCAGTCCCATTCTCTTCGCCTTACGAGGAATTAACAGAGGTTGCGGCCAGTATTACCTTGCCCATGCTTCACAACTGGACAAACGCAAATATTGATGTTTCATCTCCATCAATTTATCTATTGCGTGCCATACAGACTGCAGGGCAAACTTCGCCCTATCAGGTTAATGCAACTGATGCCCCCCACATATATGCTACCTTTAAGCTGAAAACAAGTGTACAGGAGGCTATTGTTACATATACTGTTACTCTAAATAAAGCAGGATGTCCTTCTGATACAAAGACAGTGACAATACATATACATAGGTAGATGGATGTTATTCTTCATTGCTCAGATAGTCCCTTTGGCAATGCTGCCATGATTGATACATGGCACGCAGAGAAAGGATTCAAGAATCAGGATGGTATTCACATTGGATATCACTATGTCATTCTCAATGGGCAACTCACTGCTAAAAAGCATCATGAGTATTTTGATGGATCTGTGGAGACAGGCAGGGCATTGGATGATGATGATCAGTTTGAGTTTGACGAGACTGCAGCTGCCACTCTGGGGAAGAATAATTGTGTCCAGATTTGTTTGATAGGCAAGTCAGCCACATTCACCCCAGCCCAGATCTCTTCACTCATGAAGCTTCTTGCCATGCTGAGATCTCAATATAATGGGATCACTGTTTATCAGCATTCAGATTTTGATCCAGTGAACAGGCCATTCTGTGCTGGCTTTACAAAAGACCAGATGAGATCATTCAATAAACCTTAAATAAAGAATCATGAAAAGTACATTTTTATCAATCAACTGGAAAGACTTTCTCAAGGGTCTCGTTGTGGCTGTAGTCACAGCGGTTCTGAGTGGAGTCTATGACATTATTAGTGCTGGGGGAGCTTTGACCATGAAGTCAATTGTGCTTCCTGCTGTGCTGGCCTTCATTGCGTATCTGCTGAAGAATCTCTTCACAAATTCACAGGATCAGCTTCTTGCCTTAGAGCCTCCCAAGGTTATTGACACTCAAGGGAAGTAAGCCATGAAAAAGATATTGATCCTTCTGTCAGCTCTCTTCCTGTCAGGATGTGGAAGCTGCCTATTGAGCCAGAATATCCCTCCCCAGAAGATTTATGCTGGGGCTGGATGCCAAGCTCCCCTGCCAAATTATCTGCTGAAAATAGCAGCCACAGATAACTGTGAGATCTCATCCCTGACCCAGACCCCAGCTGCAGGCTTCATGCTTACAGCTGCAGCGAAGACTGCCACTGTGACTGTGAAGGCAACTGATGCATCAGGGAACTTCAGGCAGATAGCATTTACTGTGACCCTGCTGGATACAATCAGGCCAGTCTTTACAGTAGATCCATCCCTTCTGACAGCTCAGGCTGAGCAGATGAAGGATGCCTATAATTTTGCAGACAAGCTCACAGCCTTTAATCTTGAGAATGTGGACAAGGCTATCTTTGATGAGTCCATCTTCCCTGAGGCTCAGTTCCCGAATCTCCGCAATGTATATGAGGACAGCACATACTTCAAGAGGAAGATGATCACATGGACATCCCCTGCCTTTGCCCTGACAGGGAAGGGAGGGAGATATACAACCTTCATCTCAGATCAGGATACAGTAATTATCCAGAAGAAGACCCCATGAAAGCAATCCTTTATTTAAGCCTATTCTTAGCCCTTCTGGGACACTCTGGATGTGTGACCTATAAGAAGTGCCTTGAGAAGTTCCCTCCTTCAAGGGATACCCTCAGGATTACTCAGGTGAAGGATTCCATCATATACAGGGATACCACAATTTATGTCAAGATCCAAGGTGAGACAAAGCATGATTCAGTTTTTGTCAAGATCCCAGAGGAGGGGAAGCTCTTCTCCTTTGATACACTCAGGCAGGATACTCCTCTTGCCTCAGCTGAGGCATGGATTGCTGACAGCTATCTCCAGCTGAAGCTGACCCAGAAAGATACAACCATATTGACTAAGCTCAGCAAGGCAATCATGGAAGCATATCACTGGAAGAGTGAATATGAGAAAGTCACTGAGACTCCAAAGGAGGTCAAGTACATTCCTAAGATCTATAAATATTCTCTCTGGATTGTCATTGTCCTGATCCTTGGCATAGGATTTTATCTCTTCAAGAAGTTTAATGTGATAGGAATTATCAAGACATTTATAAAGTAAAAAGCTGGTTGGTGAAGGGTCAATCATGCTTTTTTCATGGAGAGAGCTGCTCTGTTAATCGGGGCAGCTCTTGACATATGTAGAAAACTGCATTTGTAATTTAAGGCCATTTCTAAGCGATTTAAGACAATTACATTTATTACTGGTATTACACCATATCTGAGGGGGAGAACTCTCTTCTCGCTGATACCCAATAAGTTACAAGGTTTATTCGGGGCACATATGTAGATGTGTTCATATGTTGTTCATAAGGGTCTGTATCTGCCTGAGTATCAATGATCTTGCTATATACATATAAAATAAATGGGTTGAGGTGATTGTTATTCCAATTACAATTATTATATTTGTCAGGTCAAAGAGAACCAATTATAAACCAAAAACAGAAATTATGAAAACAACAGCGAAAGTGATCCTCCCTTCAATAACTGGGAAGATATTAAAAAGAAACAGCACCCACATTGCTATCAGGACAGCCACTGAGATCCAGATCTGGACAATGGGATTTGATGACATGGATGGGCTTCATGTTGAGCCTGAGTTTTGTTACTCAATCCCAAGAGAGAACAGTGATGATGTCTTTGCAATATTTGAGAGACTTGATGAAGACATGAGATGCCTGATACATGAGGCAGAAATTGAGTTTGCTGAGGTCAGGGATCATAATGGCAGGAGGTAAGTATGAAAACAAAAACAAACAAGAAGCAGGATGTCATTGTGATCAAAGACATCAATGACACTATTGAGATCCCGATGGGTC
>Ga0209777_10002328_pt1 | contig 25318 bp, 28 predicted proteins | sample FrelakmetHBP12HB_FD_187147 | JGI IMG/M metagenome (GOLD analysis project Ga0209777, IMG submission 187147) | Freshwater lake sediment microbial communities from the University of Notre Dame, USA, for methane emissions studies -HBP12 HB (SPAdes)... | ecosystem: Environmental > Aquatic >... | reverse complement strand
TCTCCAAGTTTTTCAAACAATATCCTGTATCCGATAGTACGCTGCTAGTGGCGGTTTCCGGCGGGCAGGATTCGGTTTGCCTGCTGCATTTGCTGGCAGGTTTGCGAACAGAATTGAATCTAAAGATACACGTGGCCCATTTGAACCACCAGTTACGTGCCAAAGAGTCCGATCTGGATGCCCAATATGTTTTTGATTTGTGTCATAAATTGGGTTTACCGGTGACTATCGGGCAGGCAGACGCTAAAGCGTATCAAACCGCTCATAAATTAAGCATGGAAGAAGCGGCACGTGAAGTCAGGTATCAATTCCTGACGGAAACAGCCAATTCGATAAAAACAAAAAACGTTGCCGTTGCCCACACGCGCGACGATAATGTGGAAACGATTTTGCTGCACATTTTAAGGGGAAGCGGTATCCGGGGGCTGGTAGGGTTGACGCCAATCAGTCAGCGCTCGATAAACCATAGAAGATTGAGAATATATCGGCCGTTGCTGAGTATTACACATGAAGAAACCGGTGTGTATTGCCGGATTCACAAACTAAAGCCCCGGCTCGATAAGACTAATTTTACGCTTGAACCGCTGCGTAATCGAGTGCGGTTGGAATTGCTGCCAAAGTTGAAAACGTATAATTCTCGTATAGATGAAGCGCTTTTGCGAACGTCCCTAATTGCGGCTGACGATATGGATTTATTGGAATCGTTAGTACAAAAAAGCTGGCGTCGGGTGGCCAGTCAAAAAGACGGCGAGATACGTTTTGAACGTGAGAAAATGCGGGCTTTATCCGTGAGCTTACAGCGCGGTCTTCTGAGAATGGCCGTGGAAAAATTGGCCGGTACGCTGACGGACATCGAAGGGCGACACATTGAAGAGATGCTGTCTCTGCTCCAAAAACCGGCAGGTAAAAGTCTGGATTTACCCTATGGTTTAGTTTTCAAAACCGATTACCGGTATTTTGTTTTAAGAAAGACAGAGCATGCAGACACAAAATTGCCCTCGTTAAGCGGGGTATATGACATCCAACTGCCCGGTGTTACTGAAATTCCAGGATGGAGGATCAAAGCAAGATTCATCAAACCGACCGGAATCCAGCCAACAGATGGATTCACAGTTCACCTCGATGCCGACCTGACCGGAAAAAAATTATCCGTACGCTCACGCTGTCCCGGAGATCATTTCCAACCTTTGGGTATGAAGCGAATGAAAAAGGTGGGGGACTTCATGCTCGATGCCCATGTACCGTTATATTCGCGAAACCGGGTGCCGGTGGTTGTTTCGGAGAATCATCTGATATGGTTAGTAGGTTGGAGAATCGATGACCGTGTTAAGGTGACCTCCCAAACGAAACGGATTTTAAGACTGGTGTTTGTAAAGGAATAGCAACCGGATTTGTGTTTGGAGAAAGCTTCCCAACTTCATTAGGGCGACAATTCTGGATTAAATTTGGCAATTGATAACAAGATTTGATAAGATAAGTCTTTAGTGAGAGCAAATTCGGAGGATTAATTTATATGGCTGATGCAATTATTGAACAAGCAAAAAAAGAAGGCAGAAATTTACTGACCGAAATCGAAGCGAAAGCGCTTCTTAAGAAAGGCGGTATTAACGTTGTCGATACCCGCCTTGCCACCACCAAATCAGAATCAGTAACTATTGCCAAGGAACTCGGGTTCCCGGTAGTTCTGAAAATCGCTTCGGCGGATGTTGTCCATAAAACCGATGCCGGTGGCGTGAAACTTGGTTTGAAAACTGCTACCCAGGTAGAAAAAGCTTTCGACGAGATCATGAAATCCGTTAAGAAAGCCGTCCCTAACGCCAAAATCGATGGCGTTTCCGTTCAAACCCAGGCGAAACAAGGCGTTGAAGTTATCATTGGTATGTCCAAGGATGCCCAGTTCGGACCTGTGCTGATGTTCGGTTTGGGCGGCGTACTGGTGGAAATATTGAAAGACGTTTCTTTCCGCATCGTACCGTTAGTCAAACGCGATGCCAAAGAAATGATCCGTGAAATCAAAGGTTTCCCACTCTTGCAGGGTTACCGCGGTTCCGATCCGGTGGATGTGGAAAATTTGGAAGCAATGGTACTGAAGGTTTCGGAGTTTATCGAAAAGACCCCGGAAGTTAAAGAACTCGATCTTAACCCCATCTTTGCCTACAAAGACGGCGCCATTGCCGTCGATGCCCGCGTAATTTTGGAAAAATAATCAAATTAAATACTGTTGTATATAAAAGGGGGGTTGATATCAATCCCCCTTTTTGTTAATGAGTAAAGTAATCTGGTTTTTGCCATCAAGATGATATGGTAAATGAAAAGGGGCAAAATGAAGGTAGTAGGCATTTCCTGCAGTCCTCGCAAAAACGGCAACACCGATATTCTGGTGCAGGCGGCTCTGGAGAAAGCTAAAGAAGAAGGCGCCGAGATTGAGTTTATTACTCTGGCGGGGAAAACCATCAAACCCTGCGATGCCTGTTACGCCTGCCGCACCACCGGGCAATGCCATATCGATGACGATATGCAGGCGCTTTACGATAAAATAGCTGAAGCGGACGGGCTGGTCTTCGGGTCGCCGGTCTATTTCTGGAGCGTCTCCGCCCAGGCAAAAGCTTTGATTGACCGTACCTTCGCCTACTCCCCGCAGCGGAATTTGAAAAACAAACCTGCTGGCGCTGTTGTGTCGCAGGGCAGAGATGGCAGTTCCGCCGCTCTACAGACCTTTTATAGCTTCTTTATGGGGCACCGCATGATCATCGTGGGCAATGCCGCCGGCTTCGGCAACGAAAAAGGCATCGTGAAAAAAGACGAAGCCACCATGGCTCGAGCCGGGGCAGTCGGTAAAGCGGTGGTCAGGTTCTTGAAGACGGGGAAACTGTAACTTCACAAGATCAGTTGTTGGTGTTGTTTATTACATAACTGGAGGTAAGAAATGAACCTGCAACAATTTACTCTGGATATTTATACGCAACTGCAAAAGGAAATTGAAAAGGTAGTTACCGGTCTGACGCCGGAACAATTGAATTACCAACCTAAACCGGATACTAATAGCATCGGCTGGCTTATCTGGCATAGCACCCGCAGTCAGGATAGGATGAATGGCGATCTTTTTGGCGAAGACCAGCTCTGGGTGAGCGCGAACTGGCACATGAAATTCAACCGCTTGCCAGACCAGAAAGATACCGGTAACCGCCATACCCCGGCACAAGTACAGGCTTTCCGTGCTCCGGATGCACAGACACTCCTCGATTACTACCACGCTGTGTTTGAAAAAACTAAATTATATATCAACACCTGGCTCTCGGAAGCTGATTTGCAACGCGAGGTGTATAGTCCGACCTTTGAAACGACCGCTACCGTCGAGCAGCGCATACTGGGGACAATCAATAATTTTCAACACGTGGGGCAAGCCGGGTACGTGCGGGGTTTGCTTAGCGGCATCGGCTGGTACGGGCGTTAGTCAAAAGGCGCGGAATAGGCGATCATTGGTCTTTCAACTCATTGACAGCCTAAATTTCGAGCCCTATACTAATTTTAATTCGCCGGATAATATCAACATGGTGCTGTACCGATAGAATCTTGACTCGCGGGGTGTATTGCTTTGAAACGGGTTGTGGTTGTCACCGATAGCATCGCCTGCTTAACTCCGGAACAGGTGGCACAAAATAAAATTGAAATTGTGCCTCTTTATATGCGTTATGATGATCAAATTTTCCGCGATGGCGTTGACATCACCCCGACCCAAGCCTATGAACTATTTATGAAAAATCCGGATGTTTTCACCACGTCCGCCGCTACACCAGCCGATTTTCTGGCGGCCTTTCGTAAAACCGCGGCACAAACCGATTCTATCATCTGTATTACGGTATCTACGAAATTGAGTACGACTTACAATTCTGCCGTTCTGGGGAAAGAATATATTTTAAGAGAATTCCCTCAGTTGAATATTACGGTTATGGATTCCCAAACTGCCACCGCTTCCGAGGGAATGATCGTGTTAGCCGGTGCCAAAATTGCCTCATCCGGGGCTACTTTACCGGAGGTATTATTAACCGCCCAAAATACGAAGAGTAAGGTAAATTCTTTGGTGTTACTGGAGACGATAAAGTATGTTTATCGCTCCGGACGGGTGCCGAAAATCGCGGCTCAAGCCGGTTCGATACTAAATATCCATCCGTTGTTTTCAATTAAGGGTCGGGTGAATCTTATAGGTGTCGCGCGGACTTTCGATCGCGGGATTGACCGTATAATACGCAAAATTAAGACCGAGTTAGGCAATAAACCGGTTGATTTAGCCGTGATGCATGCCTATGCTTTGGAGCCGGCAGTGGCTCTCCTGGTCCGTTTAAAAAAGGAATTTAATTATCACGATATCTGGCTTACCGAATTCAGCCCATTGATGGGTTACGCTTGCGGGACCGGCACACTAGGGATTGCTTATACTGAAGCTGAGAGTTAATCTGACTCTGTCTTGAAAAATATATTTGAGTAGATTCTCCAATTCATAATTATCTCAAAAAATTCCAACTATTCATTTCATTTTAACTCTAGTTTTTAGCACTATTTATGCTTGGAAAATAGCTGTAATTAATTAGAATATACAAAAAAATATTAATTATCTAAAAAATACATCTAGAAAAATGGTTAAAAGGTGATATAATATTATTTACTGTGACTGCAATAAGAGCCGGTCTCGTATTCTTACCCCTTTACCCGTCCTCTCGTTCACGGGCGAACCGTAACCCGGTGACCGAACTATCGTTCGGCACTTTCATGGACAACGTCAATTTCAATTTGCATACAAATCCAATGAAATCCTGTCTATTTTCCCCGCCGATTTGTAGTATATAAAAACATAAACATAACATTTACTCTGGAGAGAATTATGGAAATAAAAGCTAGAATAGGCTCTATCAAACGAGTTCGGGCGGATGCCATTATCATGTGTGTTTATGAAAACACGAAACGTCCGCGCGGTGATCTTTCAACCATTAACAAAGCATTAAACGGCGCCATCAGCGATCTGATTCACAACGGAGAAATCAAGGGTAAACTCGGAGAGGTCACTATCATCCATAGCCTGGGGAAAATTACGGCGGATAGGGTCGTCACCATCGGCTTGGGAAAACGCACTGAATTAACTCTGGATAAAATCCGCAGCGCAACTTCCGATGTCTGCCGGGCATTAAAAAGCAAAGGTGTAAAACGGGCAGCTATCGTCGCTCTGGGAACTTGTACCGGGGTTTTGGCTCCGAAAGAGTCAGGGCAAGCCATTGCCGAGGGAGCGATTTTAGGTTCTTATGCATTTCGCAGACATATGACGGCTAAAGACGATTCCGGAATACTAGAGTCTTTAACAGTTATCGACCGCAGTCGCACCGTGGTCGCGGCTGCTCAACAGGGCATTAACGAAGGTATAGTTCTGGCGGAAGCCGCTAACTTGGCCAGAGACCTGGTGAATGAACCGGCAAACTTTATGACGCCAACTCATCTGGCAGCCGAAGCGACCAGAATCGCCGAGAAATACAAACTCGAGGTAGAGGTGTTCGAACGCGAAGAAATTAAAAAAATGGGGATGGGTGCCTTCTTAGGGGTGGCACAAGGCAGCCATCAACCGCCGAAATTTATCGTAATGAAATACAAAGGAACTGAAAGCAAGGACTTCGATATTGCTCTGATCGGCAAGGGTCTCACATTCGATTCCGGCGGCATTTCGCTTAAACCGGCGGAAAAAATGGGTGACATGAAAGGTGACATGGCTGGGGGTGCATCCGTTATCGGCGCAATGGGAGCCATCGGTCAGCTCAAACCCAAAGTAAATGTTATGGCAATCATTGCGGCGACGGAAAATATGCCCGGCGGCAGTGCTTTAAAACCCGCCGATGTATTGACTGCTATGAATGGTAAAACGATCGAAGTCGATAACACCGATGCGGAAGGGAGACTTACTCTGGCTGATGCTTTAAGCTATGCCAACAAACAAGGTGTAAAACGCATCGTGGATATCGCTACTTTAACCGGCGGATGTGTAGTAGCGCTAGGGGATGTTACAACCGGGGCTTTTACCAATAACCAGGAATTACTGGGGGCTGTTATCAAAGCCGGTGAGGCAGTCGGAGATAAAATCTGGCAGTTACCCCTTTTCGAGGAATATAAAGAACAGAACAAAAGCACCATTGCGGATATTAAGAATAGCGGCGGCAGACCTGCAAGCCCAATAACGGCGGCGTTATTCGTAGGTGAATTTGCCGGAGAAACTCCCTGGGTGCATCTCGATATTGCCGGGACCTCCGATATCGATAAAAACAGAGGCTATTACACCAAAGGCGCCACCGGTGTTCCGGCGCGAACATTAATCAAATTGGTACTCTCACTCAGTAAATGAAAGGAGACTGCGATAATGAAAATTAGATGGTTAGGTCATTCTTCTTTCCTGATTACATCGGATATGGGCACGAGAATTATCACAGATCCTTATACCACCGGAGGAAATCTGCATTACGGCGAAATTAAAGAATCCGCCGATGTGGTAACCGTTAGTCACGAACATTTCGATCACAATAATGTCGGTACTGTGACCGGTAAACCTCGGGTTTATAAAGGACCGGCTGCAGTGGAAATCAAAGGAATTAGGTTTTCCGGTCTTCCAACATACCACGACGACAATAAGGGTGCCCAACGCGGAACCAATATGGTTATCTGTATGGATGTCGATGGCGTGAGAGTGTGCCATATGGGCGATCAGGGACATAGACTTACTCCTCAGGAAGTAGAAAAAATCGGCAAAGTAGATGTCCTGTTAATCCCCGTCGGTGGCTTTTTTACAATTGATGCTGCAACAGCTACAAGCATAAGTAATAGCATTAACCCGAAAGTCATCATCCCGATGCATTTTAAAAACCAGGGATGTTCTTTTCCGGTGACTCCGGTTGATGATTTCCTCAAAGACAAAAAGAATGTTACCCGGTCAAATAAATCAGAGATAGAATTCAAGGCAGGTAAGGTACCCCCGGAAACACAGATCATCGTTTTACAACCGGCGCTGTAATATAAGCAATTACAGCTGGAAGGATTTGATTTGAAATTTACAGCTTCCGAATTTAAATTCCAGGCACCGGCAGTGGTCTCTCGGGCACGGCGCATTTTGATAAAACCAAGCGCCGGTTCCGAGTTGGCTTATCCGGTTACTACCAGCCGACGGATGGTAGCGACTATCATAGACGGAATACGTAAAGTAAGCGATGCAGATATATTGATTCTGGATGGTACAGTGGACGGCTCCTCAATAATGCCTAATTACAAATCTCTCGGCTATGATTTCCCGCGGGTGCTCACCTTGGATGTAAAAGACTGTGTTTGGGTTGAAGTCGATAATCCGTTGCCTAAACCCCTGGCTATGCCCACTTTCTGGATTCCGAATGTTATTCTATCCAGCGATTATCTGATCAGTGTGGCTCCGTTAAAAGAGGTAAAAGGACATGGGTGGTTGACCATAAAAAACCTGCTCTCTTTGTTGCCTTCTAAAAAATATGGCGGCGGACGTAACGGCTGGCGGGAACTCTATGCGTTGGGTATTGACCGCGTAATTGCCGACCTGTATTTTACTTTACCGTTCGACCTTGGTATTATTGAAGCTCAACAGAAACTCGTTACCGATGATGTTAACGAAGAAGGCCGAACCGAAAAAATCGGAGCCGTTTTCATGGGCGACCCTTTCCAGGTAGACCGCGAAGTCTCAGAGACATTGGAAATCAAGGCGGATTACCTGAACCTTATCAGACTGGCAGAATCAGGGCTGGATAATATCTAGCTTCCTTGCGTAAATGCTATCAGAGGAGGCGGCCACCGATGCTATCCGAAGACAAATGGGTAATCGATATCGACTGGCTAGAAGCCAACGACCGCTCTTTTTCCGTTATGGTGTCTAACTATCTTTGCACGAAGTGCCGGAAAAAACTGAAGATTGACCAGAACGAATCACAGCCTTCCGACATTTTGAAGAGTATTAAAAGCTGTTGTTCCAGAAGTAACGAATTTCTTTCCCCGATGCTCCCCTTGCAGGAGAGCGTTTTTCGGGTACTTTTGGCTAACGGCAACAAAGGCTTGACTCCGGATGAGATAAACCAGGATCTGGGTAACAGACGCGGAATCGATATTTATCGAACCACGCCGGAACTTTTAACTCGTCTCTTGGAAAACGACCGGCATTATGGTTTCAGAGTAGTGCAAACATAATAAGGCCTCAGGGAACGATTATAAAAACAGAGTACTTATTTGCGCTTTCCGTCCACGTAATGTAAAGATCATCGATACGCGCGCCAGGTGGTCCTTTTTTCAACAGCGCAAGAAGTTGTTCCAGATTAGCTTTGTCACCTTCTGCATAAACCTCGACAGAAAGATCGCGCCGGTTTTGTACGTAACCACTGAGTTGTAATTTTGTTGCCTGCCGTTGAACAAAAACCCGGTAATAAACACCCTGCACACGCCCGGTGACTACCGCTTTGATTGCTGCCGGTGTTTTAGAATTACCGGTCATTTACACACCACTACGCTTGTAAAAAGCAGGCTAAAAATCCTCTTTCTCTTTTTTACCGCGTTTGATAACTTCAACCTGGGGCGGCGGATTCTCGATATTGCCGACGGAGAGGATTTTTTTCGAATCCTTTTTGGGTTTCTTCTGTTCGCGGTGGCTAAAATCTTTACTCATAGTCTCCCTCAACTATTGGTGTTTTATGTAATTTAATTGCAGTTTAGCAGAGGCTAGTCAGCCTGTAAAGATGCATTTTTTATGTTTAGCAAGGTTTTTCACTCAATTTTTCCAGTGCCAGCCGCGCAGCTTCCATTTCAGCCAGCTTCTTAGCCCTGCCACTGCCGGTGGCCAGTATAATATCATTCAAGCGCGCCTCAACGATGAACCTTTTAGCGTGGTCAGGCCCTTCCATACCGACAAGATGGTAGTTGGGAGCGGGCTGTGAATGCGCCTGCAGGTATTCCTGTAAACGTGACTTATAATCGGTGATAACATCCTCGCTGAGAACAGTCTGAAATTCCGGATCGAGTAGTTTCAACACCAGAGATTCGGTGACGGCTAACCCTTGGTCAAGATACAAAGCCGCAATGACAGCTTCCAATGCCCGGGCCAGGTTTGCCGGTTTCTCCTGTCCTCCGCTGGTTTCCTCTCCTTTCCCGAGGTATAGATAGGCACCCAAATTAATATTCTTTGCCACCTGAGCTAGAGTTTCTTGCTTTACCAGGTAAGAGCGGATCTTGGTCATCTGCCCTTCCGGTAGTTCCGGAAAATTTCTATACAGGTTCTCCGCAACAATTAATCCCAAAACAGCATCGCCGAGAAATTCTAATCGTTCATTCGATATTGCTGCACCCGGGTTTTCATTGGCAAAAGAGCTATGGGTTAACGCCTGCGAAAGTAACGCGGGTTGGTTGAAAGACACACCTAATGTTTGCTGCAGAGTTGTGATGTTAGCCACGAGGTAATCTCCTTATGAAAACGTGCGTTATATTGATCGGTATGTTAGCCACAATCAGGATAAGGTTTTTATAACAGAGGTGTCAAATGTTAAAGGTAACTAATTGTTTAGTAATGTAGAATCATTCCCTTTTGTCTTTGTTTTTATCAATGAGTTCGTCATCTTCATAATCCGGTATGACCCCGAACCCAACGTCTTTTTTCCCAGGTTCAGATTTGGGAAATCTACCCAATAGGTAGTTCGCGATGCTGATTTTGGGTACCTGACGTACTTCTTTGATTTGGCGAAAGCCGATGGTCACCACTGCCAAACGCATCAAACCGGCAATTAAAAACAGGCTTTTCAACTGGAAACCCAGCAGCCATGGCAAATGGGAAGCTATCAGCCCACCGAATAACGAACCTCCACAGGCAGCAAGCCCGGCGAACATGGTAAATACGGCAAGATGTTGTGTTCTTTCTTCCGGTTTGGCTGCATCGAAAATAAAATTACTCATTGCCAGATTTAACCCTGTCATGTTAAAAGCCGAAACAACTTGAATGGACATAAGGTAGTAAATATTCGCCGAAAAAATATAAGAAATTGGCACTAATGGCATTAAAATAGTCACGATCTTAATAATTATGATATTACCGAATTTATCACCACGACGACCCCAAAATGGCTGTAAAAATACGGAAAATATTGCTCCTACGCCTGTAATAATAACGTATTGAATATAATTGAATTTTAGATCCCGTAATAAATAAACGCTAACAAAAGGCCCGGCTATATTCATAGTGAACATGGTAAGCGACATTACCATTATGAATTTGCCTAGGTTGGATTCTTTTAAATGTACGATAGTTTTAAGGATAGACTCGGAGTTCTTTTGTCTATGTTGCATCTGAGGCTCATACATTACTGAGAGGTAATATACAGCCAGCATGCGCAACACCAGAGCACCGCAGAAGATGATGCTAAAACCAGAAAATTGCTGATCGATCCTTTCAAAATGTTGCATAATGACCATCGCGATAAAACCTGTCACGATGGAGCAGGCATTGTTGATCATGTTACGCCGACTGAAATAAAGTCCGCGAATTCCTTCCCCGGCTAAGTCTGCCATCATACTTCCCCAGGCAGGACCGGCGATACTGCCGCCGATGGTTTTGAAAGTAAAAAACACAAGCAAAAAGAGGATACCGTGATCTTTGAATAAGAAAGGTATTATCAATATCGGCAGCCACATAAATGCATCGAGGATGACAGCTGGAATGATGATGCCTTTGCGGCTGCCGATTCTTTCGGTTAAATTCGGCGCAATCAATTGAGAAAACGCCATTAGAATATTAGGTACGCTGGTTAATAAACCTATTTGAAAGGTGGACGCCTGTAATTGAAGAGCAAAAGGGATAATGAAATTCTGACTTAAGCCCGCAGCTGCCGAACTGACAGCCCCGTCATACATACTAAAACGCAGGCTTCTTTTAATTTTCGAGATATTATTTGAGATCATTATGTCCTCTAGCGAGAACTCGGGAAACACGCTGCCACACTGCCAAAACTAGTCGAGGTCAAGGTGAAACATGAAAACTACGGGATATCAGTTTTCTACTGTTGCCTGCCCGGTTTCGTATTGGTAATGGTTCCTGACGATTTTGATGATGATGTCTCTTAATTTGGCCAGGGAATCAGCCAGGTCGCTTAACTCTTCGTCGGTCAGGTAATTCAACATTGCCCCGGTACCGCAACGTACTGTTTGTACCCAATCCTGGAAAATGTGTTTACCGGCATCGGTGAGTCCAATTTTAATCGAACGCCGATCGATCAGGTCAGCCTGACGCGAGACATAACCCAGTTTTTCCAGTTTATCCACCATGTGGGTCATTTGCGACCGCGGAAATTGCAACCAGTCGGCGACTTCCGACATGTGTGCCCCATTTGTATCGTTAAGCACTTTCATGATAGCAAAATGGGGTGGTGAAATATCTTCTTTTATCGCTGAAAAAACACTTTTCAATAAGATGTGGTTTATGCTTTTTCCAATTATCGGCGGGATAATTAACAGGTCATCCGATATCTGGCGAATCGTATCTTCTCTCATCAAACCCCGGCTTCATCATCGTTAAAGATGATTGAAAGATTGACTAACATATTATAACAACAACTAACTTGACGCAATGAATTAAAAACAATTAGGCCAGCATCCCACCATCGATTACCAATGTATGACCGGTAACGTAACTAGCCGCATCCGAGGCCAGGAATAAAGCCCCGCTCGCTATCTCCTGTGGATCCGCCATTCTTGCCATGGGGATGAAACGTTGCAGCATCAGATTTTGCATACTTAAAAAATCTACTGCCTCTGATTGTATTCCGAACTGAGCTTGTAGTCCAGACATCATTTTCTTAAATTCATTGGAGTCCATATCCCACATGCTGCGCGTCATATCGGTCTTGATGTAACCGGGGGCGATGGCGTTCACTCGGATGTTGTATTTGCCCAAGTCCCAGGCTAATCCGCGGGTTAACATCACAATCCCGGCTTTGGACGCGCCATAGGGACTACTGGCTTTGCGCACTGTTCCTAGTCCTTCTACGGATGCCAAATTAATGATGCTGCCGTTCTTTTTCTCGATCATCGATTTACTGACTGCCTGGCAACAGAGATACGTACCTTTCAGGTTGATATCGATCACGACATCCCAATCGGCTTCTTTGAGGTCAGAAATAGGCGGTGTCCCGGGGCTGATACCTGCATTATTGACGAGGATATCGATCTTACCGTAGGTCGCTAGGACTTTATTTACCATTTCCTGAACCTGTTCGCTTTTAGAGACGTCTGTGGTAACAGTAAGGCATTTTCGTCCCATTTTTTGTAATTCTGCGGTTAATTTTTTAAATTCATCGTTTTCATTGGCATAATCGCAGATGGCGATATCGGCGCCGGCTTCCGCTAACGCTAAGGCGATAGCTTTACCGATACCGCGTCTACCCCCCGTAACCAAAGCTACCCGGTTTTTTAATAAAAACTTATCCAAGGTCAACATTTTACATCCCTCAAATAAAAATCAAAATTCAGAGATTAATTAACTTTCATTCAGCTGCTTGATCATGGCTTCGAGAGTCGCCGTAGGCATACCGACATACGAGGCGACCATCTGTAAGGACATCCCGGCAGCACTGGCGATTTCCCAATCCTGAACCGGACGCCCGATATATTTTTCGAAGGTGGTTTTTGCTTGCGGTTTAACGCCCAGTACTTCGCTTACGGTGGTATCTTTAGTAAAAATCATCTTCGCCCTCCGTTATTTAATTTATTCAGGTTTCTATCGTTAGGCTTTTTGTCCTCTGATAGGTGCAACCCCATAACCACCCAGATCGATGGTGCCCGACAATTCTGTCGCCGTGACTTTGAGGTTAAATGTTAATGTAAGGTACCCGCCCATTGGGCTGGGCATCGTGCCGGAGAATTTCACGTTTTCACCGTCTACAGTGCCTGTGAAGTTAAGGTTACCGAATTGAGATTGAAATTCTCCCGTTAAAATTGTGCCTGCACTCTTGAAAGTAATGCTACCTGTGACTGTTCCCATAGGAGTATCTACCGTGACGTTGTATTTGCCATTGACTGTCATAACAATTCCTCCAATAGTTTCATTTTCCGGTTAAAAACCCCGGTTGTTGAAAAGCCGGATTGGGATATGTGTAAAAACCCTTGCCGGTTTTAACCCCCAATTCCCCTCGTTCGATATATGGTTTGACAACCTCTACAATTCCACCGAACATTGCAAAGGGTGACGTGCCGGGGGCACTTGAAACGCCGGCGCCGTAAATGACATCGAGACCCACCGCGTCCATACTGCCGAACGGTCCCGACGTTGCACCGGTGACGAGCATCCAGGCGCGGTCAACGTCTTCAGGGGTAGCAACACCATTGGCAACCGGAATTATTCCACCGATATACCACATACCCAACATAGTATTGTACAGATAGCCGCCCCATTCCTTTTTCATTACCAGGGGCACCAAACCGATGCTACGGACGAATCGGGTAACGATATCAATTGTCTCTTCAGATGCCTTGGTGCCTTTCATGACGTCAACTAGTGGCGCTAAGCCGCTATGGAAATGCATCGCCACGAATTTATCCGGATAATGTAGCGCCGGTTCAATATCGCTTACCCGCAAACTGGAAGTGTTTGTGGTCAGTATGGTTCCGGCTGCACAGAGTTTTTCAAATTGGGCGTGCACGCTTTTTTTAAGTGGAATTTGCTCCGGTACCGATTCGCTGGTGATATCCGCGCCTCTAGCAGCTTCCGCGGGGTCATTGGTATAAATGATGAGCGAGAGAGCTTTTTCAAGGCTTATTTTGTTCTCATCTGTTCCAAGCTTTATTTTTGTACTGTACTCACGATGCAGCAACGGTGCTCTTTTAATAGCTTCAGGAGATACATCATAAAGTGCCACTCTATAACCGTGAATTGCGGACACCAGGGAGATCTGCAACCCCATAGTGCCTGCACCGATCACACACATTTTTTTTATTTCTTTGATAGGCATTGTATCCTCCTATATTTCCGGGAGAACTATTCGAGGATTTTCACTGCGCCCATACCGCCTCCGGTCTGCGTAGCGATGGTGGTGTCAAAGACTTGTTTTATTTCCAGTGCGGCCAACTTATCGATAATGTGTCCCATAGTCGGTAATTGTTCGAAAGTAGCTTTGTTGAACCGAATAGTTGCTTTACCGGTTAAGACTTCGCGGATGGTAGACGCAGGTGCTCCTTCTCCGGTAGAGATAGTCAGGTAATCAGCATCGGTTTCGACCATCGATCCGGTTTTGAGGATGAATTTATGGCAAATACTGCCGGAATTGGGTGGGGCATTCTTTGCTGCTTCAGCCTTTTGTTTTAGTTCGGCGGGTGTCAGGGCGTGAATATCGGTGACATTGATATCGAGGAATGTAAAGCCTTGCCAGGCTGCGATGCTTTGCCAGGTATCATTCAACTTTCGGGCTGGGGGGAGCTCAGCGTAAATTTTCGGCCAACCCAGCGCCTCACGCCCCATCAGAATCGGTTCGGTCAAATTTTCCCAGACAACAGGTAAAAACTGGCCGTATGTCTTGCCGTTTTTACCGTTGTGAACAACGGGCAACATCACCATTAGAAGGTTGTAAGGCCGTCCCGCTAACCATTTGATACCTCCTTGATATATTACCGCCACTGTGACCACTGGCGGCCCGTAAATGGCGAGGTTTTTGCCGGGGGGGAGCATGGCTTCAAGCTGTTTTTGATCCGATAAGAAGCTTACCGATACCGCAGTTTGGGCATCGCTGATAGAAACTGAACCCTGAAAAGCCCTGGATGATAGTTCGCTCGTAATTAAAGAAGTCTGGGTAATATTGAGCTGCATGGCTTCAAAGGCTTGCTTCATCACCGAAAAATTGGTAGGCATAATCGCAATTGCGGCATTGACGTTTGGCTGGGATTTGGGCATGTTAATTTCTCCTTCTACTTAATATACTCCGCTAGTATTATATGTGTTCGTTTGAGAATAATTATAAATATAATAATTTAAAAAGTCAATTACTTTTCCGTAGCGCCTAAAAATTTAGATCGCAATTGGACTTAATATCGAGCAAAAACCTGTGGAAACAGGACTCGATAAGGTATAATATAGAGCGTAGGAAAAAATGGCTTCTCAAGTATTTTATCGCAAATACCGCTCCCACACATTCGCAGAACTCGTGGGTCAGGAATCGGTTACTCAGACGTTACTCAATGCGTTGAAAACCGGTCATATTTCGCATGCTTATTTGTTTTGCGGTCCGCGCGGCACCGGCAAAACCTCAACCGCACGATTGTTAGCCAAAGCCGTAAATTGTTTAACAACCGGCGGCAAGGGCGAACCCTGTAACACCTGCGAGATGTGTGTTGGTATTAATGAAGGCCGGGCTCTCGATGTGATTGAGATAGATGCCGCCAGTAACAATAGCGTCGATGACATCCGCCGTATTCGCGAGACTGTCAATATTACTCCCGGACAAGCGCGTTACAAGGTCTACATCGTGGATGAATTCCACATGCTTTCTACACCCGCCTCCAATGCCCTATTGAAGACTCTGGAAGAGCCGCCGCCAAACGTTATTTTTATTCTAGCAACCACAGAAGTGCATAAAATACTGCCAACTATCATGTCCCGTTGCCAGAGATTTGATTTTCACCGTTTAGCTCAAGCGGATATCGTCGGACGATTAGGGTACATCACCCGCGAAGAAAAGATCAACATCGAACCGGAAGCAATGAAGCTTGTGTCCAAATCAGCCTCCGGCAGTTTACGGGATGCTCAAAATCTGTTGGAGCAACTAGTGACTTTTTACGGCTCCGATATTAATTTCCAGCAGGTTCAGGAATTACTCGGTATCACCGGTGATAGCCGGGTAAAAGAATTGATCAAACAGATTATCCGAGACGATGTCAAAACCGCCATTAAAACAATCAATAGCGTTAACAACGATGGCCTGGATTTACGTAACTTTAAGCGTGAATTGGTGGAATATCTGCGCTGCTTGTTGCTGGTTAAAACCGGCTCCTCCGAAGCAATTGATGTTACTACGGAAGATATGAAGGAATTGAAGGAACTAGCCGAAAAAGCCGCGTTGCCCAAGATATTAAAAATAATTAAACTTTTCAGCCAGGCAGAAGTAGGCGCGGAAAATTATTCTGTCTTACCTTTCGAGTTGGTAATCATAGATAGCATACAAAAAGAAGAAGCGGTTGCACAAGCGATCCATCCGATGCCAAAACAAATAACTGAATCTACCACGCATACCCCGGCAGCGAGAGTAAATCGCCCGGTGGAACACAAACCATCGGCTACGCCTCCGAATCCCTTAACGGCTAACATTCCCGCGGCCACAACTGAGAGAAAAGAAAATCCGGTTAACATAGAAAATAAAAACGCTCCGGTCGCTCACTTTTCGCCCCTGGAGACAGGGGGTGTCTGCGAGCAATTAAAACAGGATTGGCGGAATATGCTGGAGCATGTACCCGTAGATGTCAGAAAGAGTCCGGTAATTGCGATTCTCCGGAGTGCCGGTGTGCAACCGATCACCTTTGAAAAAGAGACATTAACGCTTTCTTTCCGCTATCCGTATCTGAAAGAAAAATTGGAAGAAATAGAAAACCAGCGGGCAGCAGAAAGAATTTTCAGTAATTATATGGGGCACAACTGCAAAGTGCAGTGTGTTCTTGAAAATAATCATTTAGTAAAAGCCGCGCTGAAATTAGGCGCAGAAATTGTCGATGTGGAGGAAACATGAATCTCGATATGATCAGACAGGCACAACAACTCAAATCAAAGCTGGATCATGCCCAGAAAGAGTTGAAGAAAATGCAGATTGAAGCCGATTACGGCAAAGGCGCCATTAAAGTGGTCATGAATGGCGAGCAAAGAGTGCTTTCGGTTAAAATCGACCCGACCCTGGTAGACGTAAGTAATACCAAACAACTGGAGCTTTTTATTACGCGGGCGATGAATGAAGCCCAGGAAAAAGTCATAAAAATTGCCGCAGCTAACTTGAAGGAAGCCACCGGCGGTTTGAAAATCCCTGGACTATTCTAGATTTAATTATGCCTGGCTTAATTTATCGTTCACCCTCACCCGACCCTCTCCCCTCAGGGGAGAGGGAGTAGCATTTCTTAAGGAGTGCAATTGGCACAGAACAATACACCGGCATCGGACGCGATCAGCCGGTTGATTCAAGAATTAAATAAACTCCCGGGTATCGGGCCAAAGAGCGCGCAGCGTTTGGCATACTATTTGCTTAGAGCTCCGCAGGATCAGGCGGAAAGATTAGCTTCAGCTGTTATTTCACTAAAGCTGGAAATCAAATTGTGTTCCTGCTGCTTTAATGTCACCGATACCGACCCGTGTGCGTTGTGCCGTAATGAACAAAGGGATAAAACCAAAGTCTGCGTTGTCGAGCAACCGCAGGATATTCTGGCCATCGAGCATACCGGGGCTTATAAGGGTCTTTACCATGTTCTTCACGGCGCGATATCTCCCACTGAAGGCGTGGGTGCGAATGATGTTCGAATTAAAGAACTAACCGCACGCCTGACCAATAGCTCGGTCAAGGAAGTCATATTAGCCACCAATACCAATCTCGAAGGCGAACAGACGGCGATGTATCTAAATCAACTGCTAAGCCCTCTCGGTATCCGGGTAACGCGACTGGCACGCGGCCTTCCCTTCGGCACGGAATTGGAGTATGCTGATGATGCTACCCTCACACGTGCTCTCGAAGGCCGCAGCGAATTATAAATCCCGATCTCCCGGTCGATCCTGGAGGTAAACATGGCAAACAAATCCCCTTCAAATAACGTGCTCAAATTAATTGCCGGAAGAGCCAATCCTATACTTGCCGATGAAATCGCAACTATTCTCGGCCTACCCCTATGCGATATCCGTATCAGTACCTTTACCGATTCGGAAATACATGTGCAGGTGGAAGAGAGTCTACGGGGTAAAGACGTTTTTATTATTCAACCCACCTGCCCGCCGGTTAATGAAAATTTGATGGAATTACTGATAATGATCGATGCTTGCCGACGCGCTTCTGCCAGGCAGGTAACGGCTATCGTACCGTATTTCGGTTACGCCCGGCAGGACCACAAATCCACCGGTAGGGAACCTATCACAGCCAAACTGGTAGCGGACATTTTGAGCGTAGCCGGAGCCAACCGGGTCATCGCTGTAGATTTACATTCCGCTCCGATACAGGGATTCTTTAATATCCCCATGGATCACCTGACAGCAGTGCCGATTCTGGCGCAGTATTTTAAAAAGGCTAAATTTAAAAATGCGGTCATCGTCTCGCCCGACCTCGGAGGGACCAAATTAGCGGAAAAATACACGGATATACTACATCTTCCAATGGCAGTGATAGCAAAACGACGTCGAGGCATCGGCGGACGGGACGTGGAATTTTTTGTCTCCATGGGCCAGGTGAAAGGTAAGATCGCCATAATCACCGATGATGTAATTACCAGCGGCAGCACGACCAAACTGGTAGATATTCTGCTTGCTTCCGGCGCCGAAAAGGTCTATATGGCAGTTACTCACCCGGTACTGGCAGCTGCGGCGGTTGACAGGGTACGCAATTCACCGCTGAAACAACTTGTAGTCACCAATACCATCGACGTGCCGGAACCTAAACGCCTGAACGGAAAAATCAAAGTCGTTTCGATTGCGCCGTTGCTGGCAAAAGTCATCAATAATATCCATGAAAATATATCGGTCAGCCAGATATTTACCGAGCAGAATATCAACTTCCCGGTGTGACATGACTAACAATTCCAATGGCAATTATGACCAGGAATTCATAGCACAAAATTACGATGCTTTTTACGATCGACTGCACCGCCGTGACGTCGATTTCTACGTAGATTGTTCGCGGGAAGCGAAAGGAAGAACTCTGGAATTAGGATGCGGCACCGGGCGTGTGCTGATTCCCACGGCCATTGCCGGCTGCCGGATAACCGGATTAGATTTTGCCGTTCAAATGTTACAGGTATGCCGTGAAAAATTAAACCGTCAGAACCCGGAAGTGCAGTCTCGTGTACAATTAATACAGGGTGACATGACTAATTTTGATCTTAGAGAAAAGTATCGGTTGATCACTATTCCATTCCGTCCGTTTCAGCACTTAATCAACGTACCGGAACAAAAAGCCTGTCTTAACAACGTTCACCGTCACCTGACTGACGACGGTTTGCTGGTTTTCGATATTTTTCACCCTTCATTACCACGTTTAACCGATACAAAATACCTCATGGAAATGGATGTAGAACCGGAGATGGAATTGCCTGACGGCAGGATCATCAGGCGTACCAACCGTACGGCCGGCTTTCACCCCGTCGAACAATACAACGACATCGAATTGATACATTACATCCGGTACCCGGACGGGCGGCAGGAAAGAAGAGTGCACGCTTTTCCGATGCGATATTTCTTCCGTGCCGAGATGGAACACTTACTGGCGCTTTGCGGTTTTGAGATCGTAAACTTTTTCGGCAATTTCGACAAGACTCCGTTTACCGCAGATTCACCGGAGATGATTTTTATAGCCAAGAAGGCGGCATCATAATGTCTACGCCGCGTGAATATCAGACACCGGCAATTATTATCCGCAAGACCAAACTCGGGGAGGCTGACCGGATTCTCACCTTGTATACACCGGACCTGGGGAAAATAGATGCCGTAGCGAAGGGTGTACGCCGCCCCAAGAGTAAGATGGCCGGGCACCTCGAATTACTCACCTTCAGCCAGGTGACACTAGCGCGGGGACGCAGTCTGGATATTATCACCGGCAGTCAGACAATCGAGAGTTTTTTACCCTTGAAAAGCGACCTATGGTTAATGTCTTACGGTCTCTATATCATTGAACTGACAAATCAGTTTACGGCCGCAAACGTATCCGATGAAGCATTATTCCAGCTTTTATTGAATACATTGAGAAATCTTTGCCAATCGGAAAACCGTGAGATGCTTTTAAGATACTTCGAATTACACTTGTTGCAGGAATCTGGGTACCGCCCACAATTACGCGAATGCGTTGCCTGCCACCAACCGTTGCTGCCTGTGGTGAATTCCTTCAGTTCCAGCAGCGGTGGTGTCCTTTGCCCCTCCTGCGGCGCCAGACAGCCATTCTCTCATCCAATCAGCGTCAATGCCGTCAAGGTTTTACGCTTTATACAAGATAATACCCTGGAAGCGGTTTTGCGTTTAAAAATCAATCAGATTCTAACCCGTGAACTGGAGAGTGTAACCCGGGGATATCTAAAGTACCTGCTGGAGCGCGAGGTGAAATCCGCCAACTGGCTCGACGACCTGAGAGAGCAGATGAAAGTGATGATGCCGAAGAAAGGGGTGGCCCTCTCTGAAACTGCCAATCCCATAACCGAGGGTAACGAGAATCGGGATCAAGGGTAATCCAAACTATTCCAATTACGCCGGTATCGAGAAATTCGCCATTTAACGCTCATGCGATATATGGAATTTATGTCATTTGTGTTAATATATTGCTATCAATAAATAATGAGGGACGAACCATGCCGGCCAAAATCGACCGTATTTCAGCACAGAGACTGCAAAAACTGCAGAATATCCGGGCGCTGGGTATTGACCCTTACCCGCCACGGTATACCCGCACGCATTACACGCAGCAAGTCGTGGATTTACTAGCACAGGCAGAAAAGGATGCTAAGTCCGAGACTTCTGAAGTGACTGTCGCCGGTCGTATTATGGCCAACCGTACCATGGGCAAAATTTCCTTTATGGATGTGCGGGATGGTTTCGGGAAGATACAGTTATTCTTGAGTAAAAACGAATTGGATGAGCAGAGTCTGGCTTTGCTTAAAGAACTGGATATAGGAGATATAATCGGTGCGAAGGGCGTTGTCTTCCGCACCCGCAGCAATGAGCCCACTATCCGAGCGAAAACCCTGACAATACTTGCCAAAGCGATGCAACCGTTGCCTGAGAAATGGCATGGGTTAAGCGATGTGGAAATCCGTTATCGGCAGCGCTACCTGGACTTGCTTACCAATGAAGATGTGAGAAAAATATTCCAGACACGCAGCAAGGCTATCAGCGCGGTTCGCAGGTTCATGGACGGACGCGGGTTTATGGAAGTCGAAACGCCTATTTTACATATGGAAGAGGGCGGCGCCATTGCCAAGCCTTTCGTAACTCATCATAACGTGCTAGACAAAGATATGTACCTCCGCATTGAGACGGAACTGTACTTGAAACGGCTCATCGTAGGTGGATTTGAAAAGGTGTATGAAATCGGGCGGATTTTCCGTAACGAGGGTATCTCCTTCAAACACAATCCTGAATTTACATCGATGGAAAGCTATGAGGCGTACGCCGACTATAATGCCGTGATGGCGATGGTGGAAGAAATGGTTTCGTCAGTTGCCATGGAAGTAATCGGAACTACAGTCGTACCTCATGGAGAAGGCACTATCGAATTAAAAGCTCCCTGGCAACGGCTTTCTTTCCGGGAGGCAATCACCCAATACAGCGGCATCGATTTTGTGCAGTATCCCGGCGCGGATTTACTGCGGTTAAAAATGCGGGAAAAGGGGATGGATGTCGACCCTAAAAAAGACTGGGCGCATCTGGTGGACGATTTGCTTTCTACCTTCGTCGAGCCCAAATTGATTCAACCGACGTTTTTAATAGATTATCCAATATCTCTATCACCGTTAGCCAAGAAGAAACCAGGACAGGATCGAGTGGTGGAAAGGTTCGAAGCATTTTGCGGCGGTATCGAAATTGCGAATGCGTTCACAGAACTTAACGACCCTCTCGACCAGCGAGAACGTTTCACCCAGCAGTCAAAAGACAAACAGGCACAGGGTGAAGAAGGTACAATCGATGAGGACTTTTTGCTGGCCATGGAGCACGGCATGCCGCCAGCCGGCGGTCTAGGGGTAGGTATCGATAGGTTAATAATGATTCTTACGAATCATCAATCTATCAGAGAGGTGATTCTGTTCCCGACGATGAAGGATAAACCGGAAGATAACCCCACTGAAAAAGCCTAAATACGAATATCGAAAACCGAAACAAATTCGAATACAAAAATGACAAATTCAAAACTATATAACCTGGAAGAAAGGACAATTAGATTTGCCAAATCGGTCATAGATTTTACGAATCTGTTGCCAAAAACTATCCCAAATAACGAGATGGTGAAGCAGGTAGTTAGATCGTCTGGGTCGGTAGGTGCCATTATATTGAAGCTAATGAGTCCTTGGGCAAAAAGGATTTTGCTATGAGAATCCGGATTTGCCGTAAAGAAGCCAAGGAGAGCGCCTACTGGCTTAAGCTTGTGGAGTACAATGGTTCTGCCATCGAATCAAAACGCGACGCGCTTGTTAATGAAGCAACCGAGTTAATGAAAATATTCGGCTCAATATTGTTGAAGACGGAAAAATAGAATAACGATTATGAATTTGGATTTGTTTAGTTATTCGGATTTAGGATTTAGAAATTAACGTCATTCCAGCGGAAGCTGGAATCCAGAACGATTATAGTGAATCCCCGCTTTCGCGAGGATGACGAAGGAAGGCAAACATGTTAGACATAAAATTTATTAGAGAAAACGCGGAATTAGTGAAACAGGCAATTATTAACCGTCACGATACTGCTCCCATCGATGAAATACTGCAGGCAGACAGCCAACGCCGCCAAAAAATGACCGAACTCGAGGAATTGCGACGTTCCCACAAACAAGCATCGCGAGAAAGGCAAGCGAATGCCGCTGAAGAAGGCAGAGCCTTACGCAACAAGACTAAAGAACTTGAAGAAGAGGTGAAAAACCTCGACTTAAAGCTTAACGATTTGCTGATGAGGCTACCCAATATTCCCGATGTACGGGTGCCAATCGGTAAAGACGATAGTGAAAACCCGGTCGTAAAGACTTGGGGAGAACCGCGTAAATTCGATTTTACCCCGAAGGCGCACTGGGACCTTGGTCCGGCTCTGAATATCATAGATTTCGAACGAGGAGTGAAACTTTCCGGCACCCGATTTTACGTGCTGAGGGCAATGGGCGCCAGATTGCAGCGGGCATTAATCGCCTTCATGCTCGACCTGCATACTTTCCAGCACGGTTATACCGAAATTTACCCGCCGTTTATGGTCAAAAAAGAGGCGCTGCTCGGAGCAGGACAATTACCCAAATTTGCCGACACTCTGTATCACGATATCGAGGAAGACTATTGGTGGGTACCGACGGCTGAAGTGCCGGTAACCAATCTGCATGCCGGTGAAATCATCCCGCCCGGTCAGTTGCCGTTCCACTACGTCTCCTACACCGCCTGCTTCCGCCGTGAAAAAATGTCTGCCGGTAAAGATGTGCGGGGTATCAAGCGCGGGCATCAGTTTGACAAGGTAGAGATGTATAAATTTACCGAACCGGATAAATCGGATATGGAATTGGACAAGATGCTGCTTGATGCTGAAGATGTTTGCCAGAAACTGGTGTTACCTTACCGCATTACCCAACTATGCACCGGCGATATCGGGTTCGGGGCTAAATTATCTTTTGATGTCAATGTCTGGACGCCGGGCTGTCAGGAATGGCTCGAGGTCAGTTCCTGCTCCAACTGCGGCGATTTTCAGGCACGCCGTGCCAATATCCGTTACCGCCCCACCGTGGATGCCAAACCGCAATATGTTCACACACTCAATGGTTCCGGTTTAGCGTTACCACGAATTATGATCGCGATTATGGAAAACTACCAGCAGCCAGACGGGTCTATCTTAGTACCGGAAGTGCTGCAGGATTTTGTAAGAGCTAAAGTAATAAAGTGATGTAACCTAGGATACCCTGATTTATAGGCATAATCAGGTTATTGATTTTTTTCGAGGAATCTTTCAATGGGTGCCCGGAGGTCTTTACCCTCCAATTTCAATAGTTCGTGAGTCTCCGGATTGAACTTGACCTTGACTTCCATATCTGCAAACAAGCTCTCAAAGGTACTTGTTCGGTCGACAAATAATTTACTTGATGGAGTAACATGGAGAGGGGGAGTTATCGCCCCCGTTTCATCCTGTACACTAATGGTTTTGGCCTGCGAGTCAATTTCTATTATTTTGCCCTTAAGCACCTTCACACTATTTCCCGGCTGGTTTATTTCGATTTTCAATGCATTTTTGCTCGTAATGTCATAAATTACTTCAATCGTTTGACCCGGCACGAGTTGTATGAAAGATGCCAAGTCACCACTTGTAAATACAATAGAGGTAGTGCCGGTTACGTTAATAGAAAGCTGCCCTTTAGTATCTAATGTGATGACAATAGCCTTTTTGTTTGTACCAACGCTTTTTATAATTCCTTCAATATCCGCCGCATGGGTTTTTAAGTCAGTGACTTTACCATCTTTGCCTCTGGTGACGGTAACTACACTACCCGTCTCCAAGGCCACATTACCTGGCGCCTCTCGAATGTTTTCCACGTTAACATTTTTAAAGTTAAATTCAACCGCACTTCCATCGTTTAGTATGACAGTCACGTCTCCCGAAATACTGTCTATTTTCCCCAGCACACCCTGTAGATTTTGTGTACTACCTGAGGCGTTATATCCGGTACAAGAGCCTACAAGCAGTGGTAAAGCTGCTATCAGGATACCGGCGATAAAATGTAGTCTCGACTTGAACATATTTATCCCTTTGGCAGATTTTGGTGTCTAGTTGCGAGAGTGGGTAGGCAAGAATTGACAGGGAAGTGGTTTATAAATTTGAGGTTTCGTCGGCACCATCTTCTAGATCGGTCAATCTTAGTTAATTTAATATTGTGCTCGGAAAGGCATAGTGTCAATGGTACTTACGTCCATTACGATAGGGTACAAAATGGTCTTTAGTCCCGAAGACGGGTGAGTACTAGTGAAGTTTATTCTTGATGTTTCCCAATCGGAGGAGCTGGCGTGTTGTCGTACTTTTTTCCACCCTGATTTCTGCAGTACTTTTTCCGAGGCCGGATTAGATACGGCACTGGCTGTCAGCACCCGGCATTCGGGGAATGTGAAAGCCCAAATAGTCAGTGCCTTTAATGCCTCAGTCACGTATCCCTGATTACGGTAAGCCGCACCGATACCGTAACCAACTTCGGTCTTTCCATCGGCGTCGGGATAACCTTTAAAACCGATAAGTCCGATTCCTCGTCCTTCAGACTTGACCACTATCATCCAGTAAGATAACCAATCGTGCCGTTCGACAGCAATCTCCGCCATTTTAGCTAGCTTCATATTGATCGCGCGCGTCACGTTGATATCGATG
>Ga0209777_10002327_pt1 | contig 25322 bp, 28 predicted proteins | sample FrelakmetHBP12HB_FD_187147 | JGI IMG/M metagenome (GOLD analysis project Ga0209777, IMG submission 187147) | Freshwater lake sediment microbial communities from the University of Notre Dame, USA, for methane emissions studies -HBP12 HB (SPAdes)... | ecosystem: Environmental > Aquatic >... | reverse complement strand
CCCTTCTGGGTCCATTTTGTCTCCCGTTACGCTCATCACCATAAAAAAGTTGTATAATACGCCCGATGGGGCGGTGGCGGAATTGGCAGACGCTGCGGACTTAAAATCCGCCGGTGGTGACACCGTGAGGGTTCGACCCCCTCTCGCCCCATATGTAGCCATTTTAGACATTTTCCCGCAATAATCCCTATATCTAGGGGACATTTGACAGGAAAAAAATCATGAGAGTCCGCGGGGTGTCAAATTCTTGACTGAAACCCCGGATTTCAATTACCTCCGCCACAGTATACTATAAATAAAAAGATCACGCCCCGTTGTTGTGGGGCGTGATCTTTGTACTACCATAGGACAATTCGATAAGTAAATCCTTTCTGGGCTGAGAGTATGCAACCTTTAGGCAAACCCAAGAACCTCCGAGTTATCTACCGGCCCAGCCTTTCGGTGGGCAGCCTCGGTATCCTGATAGGTTTGCTTTAAATATCTTGACAGAACAGATATCCCTTCATGTCCCATCAATTTAGCTAAGGTATACACATCGATTCCATTCCGGAGCATCGCCAATGCGAAGCCACGGCGGAAATCATGCAGCGTTGGCACTTCCACCTGGGCGGAGGCTGCCCTACGGGAAAGCACTTCCCTCAATCCGTCATAGCTCAACCTGCTCGAGCCACAACGGGGGTGGGTGACCCACAATGCTCGATCCTTATCCTTTCGTGCTTTCAGGTATTTTCGTAAGGCAGTTCTGGACCGTTTGCCCAGGTAGACCTCACGGGGCTTACTACCCTTACCCTGTCGGATGAGGATCGTACCGCGTGCATTGTTGAGATCATCTAAATCCATAGCCAGGAATTCACTTGCCCTGGCTCCAGTATCCAGCAGGCAGATCAGCATGGCCTTATCCCTGACCCCAGTAAAGATTCCCAATGTGCATGTTTTTACCATCCGAGCAACGGTCTCGTCTGAAACGGGATCTAATGGCTCTGTAGGTAGTTTGGGACCTTTCACTTTGTGGATGGGATTGCTCCAGCCCTCCGGTTCTGCCTCGGCTTCATACCAGTTCATGAATGCACGCAGACTTCTGAAAGCAGCATGCCGACCACCAGCATTGTGATCCGTTTCTTCCAAGTACAGAAGAAACTGGCGGATCATCAAGGCAGTGATCTGGCTTATGCTTCCAACTGCATGCCCTTCACAGTAATCAAGAAAGAGTCTAAGTTTCTGCGTATAAAACCGCAGTGTTCCAGGTGCAAGGCCTTGTGCTTTCCGGTCGTGCAAGAAAGCTTCCAGCCATGGCAACAAACTATCCTCAACTATCGCAATCTGTCCAGCTTTCTGAGCATCAGCCACCAAAGACATTTTCCCATACCCTATTGATCTATCCATTACTCTTATATCATTGGTATTTAGCATCATTCCACGGTACTCCTTGGATTGATCACCAATTTAGGTAAAGGAAACACATTATCAGCCACGCACATACTGAGCCCGGCAGCCCTGATCTGCTTAGTACTCCTTGAAATGGTTTGTTTTACCATTCCCATTGCTTTCAGTTCTTTACTGGAGGCAATTTGCCTGGCCATTAAAAAGCCATTCAATCGCACTGCCTGTTCAGAACTATACTGATTCATCAATATTCTCAATGCCCCCAATGAATCAGCGGGTGCTTGATCCTTAATTCCAAGTTTTTGCAATAGACCGTTCAAATGGGAAACGACTCCTTCGGAAGTAAAATCCCCAATCGTGGCCAGAGATTTACCGACCAATTTCCCTATTTGATTTTTGTCCCTATATGAGGCTTCCATCCGGAGGATCCCATGAGCACTTACATTCTTGCACTCATCTTCCTTGTTATAAAAGCTCAAGGAAGCTCGCTTTGAGAAATATTGAACTCCTTGGGAAGGATAATACGGCTTGGTCTTTCTCCTGGGATATTCCAGTTTATACAACTGCCGTATCCACTCTGAGACATATGCTCCAACTTGGAAATTGTGACAAAGATCAATCCTATATAGGATTCCCTCATTCAGGTCTACCCTGGGTATATGTGAATACTGTCCGATGATCTGATTTCCTTTTTCGATCGCTCGGCTGGTAGAAAAGATCTCCTGAATATTGTTTCCATAAACCAGCTTGGGTAGCGACATTTCAATTAAAAGCAATGGTTCGGGTCGAGTGTTGACATTTTGCGGGTAATACTTAACACGGATTGAACCTTCCTCAAACCGAAGCCAAGATAAGCTCATAAACCTGGTTGTCCTGGTCGGTTCATACTTGCTATTCACTTTCAACTCCCATTTCTCCAACTGTTCATTACTTGGAGAAATTTTAAAGCCGAGTTTTACAGTGTCTAACAATGCCACATCCTTTCCGGATTGCTCCGAAAGTTTGCACTTCCCTCACGAGCTATTTTGCAGGTCTTTTCATTTTGTACAATCCCCCTCTAATCTCGCCTTTCCATACTTGCTACTTAATTTTCCCTTACGATTTACGACAGTTACAGATCTAATAGCTCCAAACTTAATTTTCAGAAAATGTGGCACTTACATAGGTTCATCCATGCATGTTTTTCTCTTTCTTGTTCCTGTGTCGTGAACGCACGCCATCTCCCTCGATAGGTTAATTCAAGTCGGCTAATAAGCCGCCGGGAGGGTGCGCTATTCAGTTATTAAGGTTCCAGGGCGCCAGGTTGATTTCATCTCAAGGATAAACGCCTTACTTTTAGTCTAGTGTGCGATTGAAAGAACTATGTATGATTCGGTATACATATGAATAGAAAATCCCTTACAGATTCGATAAGCTACAATGGCTTATTCGGACCCAAATTTAGCGGTAAGTTGAAATGTTATTCCAGGATGTTCGGCTATCTGGTTCCAATTCGGTGATGATCTCCGTAGCTGTCTTCCGTATTCTTTCAAGATGGTCGAGGATCGCCTTTGAATCAGCTCCATGCAGAGCCACGTAATTAGGACTGGATCTAGTATTAGTCAAATTGAAATGCCTGGCCACAACGAAAGCTACTGATTCAGCCTCCAATTCCCGGATGCTGGCCGAAACGGTTCGATCGGACCCTTGATGCAGCAGCTCGTGGGCGATTTCATGGATCAGCGTTGCCGTCCCGGCAGTAGGAGATAGATCAATAGCCCCACCCCTACTGACTCCCTGAACATCCCGCTCCAACCGCTTTTCAAATACAGATATTCCCCGACTGCCTGCGAACTTAATCAAACGATCCTTTAGAATGGCGTTTATTTCAAGGGATTTCCATTCTGGTGGCTCTGGGATGGGATCCCCATCCGTCTGGGTAACATCGAAGACATAAACGACCTTGAAGCCAACTAAAACCTTATCATCTTTCAATTTATCCCCGTCTTTATTGACTATCATAGGTGCCAGGATCGGAATCCCATGTTCCCCCTTTTTAACATACCGATTGAGACTTTGCCATTTATGAAATCCAGCCACAGCAGTCGCACTGGGTTTGGACATCAATATGAGCCACATATTGAATGAACTGTACTTATGGAACCTCGCACAGGCCTCCAGATAGCGCAACATCTCTTCAGATACTCTGGCAGCATCGGTCGCCTGGGCTAATTCTTCAATATGGGCTGTGATTTTGGCAAGTAGGCCATTACTTGTGATCTTAACTTGATCAGAAACACACATAGCGTTCATATTCGGTCTCCTTAATAAAGACTCTGCTTTGTCCTACCGTAGGACATAGCAGAGTCAAATGGATATATTAGTTTTCATTCAACGACCTTGAAGACCATCATATTCATGTTCGCCATTCTCAGGACCCAGCAGCGAGACGCATCATTATCTTCAAGAACAACATTCTGGGCCAGCTTAACTCCAAGCATATAGCGCTCCAGCACGCAAGACCCCAGATCTGCTAGCTTGACAATGCTAATATTCCCCCTGGAATCCATCAGCTTGATCATGTCGCTAAGTGGTCGTATTGCATTTCTTTGAATACTCATATTTTCTCCGAAGACATCTCTAAAAATCCTATATGGGATTCCAAAATTCTCGATGGAATGGCTCCGGACTTGCACTGATATTCGACCCATGCAAGTCCAGAGCTTTACCAGACTCAAGAGTGCACCCAAATTACCGCGACCCATTGATCTTCTGGCTGGTCATTGGGTTTTACATATTCGCCGGGTGCGAAGAACTTGATACTACGAACATCCATTAACCCCATCCGGTCTGCTTCCTGGATGGCTTTATTAACTTTCTTATCCAGTTTTTCGTGTGTTGTAGCTCTGCATTGTATAAATGTTCCACCCATTTCTTTGCTCCTTTCATTTTTTGTCCAATGGTAGGATTTTATGAAAACCCCAATCCACGCTCTTTGAGAGAAATATAGCTCTCTCGAGTGACCACAATATGGTCCAGGAGGTCGATATCCAGCAGCTTTCCCGCCTGAACCATGGCACGTGTCACGGTCACATCATCAGGAGATGGCGTTGCATCCCCACTTGGATGGTTGTGTCCCACGATGATCGCTGGGGCATTCTCGGCAACCGCCTGCCGGAACACTTCTCCAACACGTACCTGGGAGGAGTTCACACTGCCTCGGTAGAGCGCGACCAGGCTCATGATGCGATTACGAGTATCCATATTGATCACCCACATCTCCTCATGATCCAGGGACCCGATGAAGGGCATGAACAGCTGGGCTGCATCGGCCGGGCTGTTGATAATCGGCCTCTCCGTGGGATGGGTATACAGCTGGGCATTGAGCTCATCATGCAGCTGCCGCAGTTGCGCCAGCGTCTTCTCTACCCTGTGGTTCCGTTGCTTTCGTGGAACAGAAACTCCCCCTGTCAGATCGAGCAGGGGGAGTTGTGTTTCCAGTTCTGGGGAATCAGATTCCGAACTCATCGTTATCCTCCAATTGAATATTCGCCTCTTTCTCGCAGGATTCTCCATCCCATGCTCCCCGGATCTCCGATTCGGTCAGATACTCGCCACAATCCAGGCAGAGAGCCCGGACCAGGATATCGTCCGTGACCTCGCCTTCTACAAATCTACGCCCCCCGCTTAGGTCCACAACGACATTTTTATGCGGACAGGCCGAATAGAAGGTGTCCGTATCCGTAATGCGATCCGCATACCGATGGCTAATCATGGTTGCCTCCATTCTTTCTTACCTTGCCATAGCACCAGGTACCCTCCTCGGTCTTATGGGAAAACCAGGACTTTCCATCCTTTTCATGTTTCCTCATCTCACATTGATGAATAGGGCATAGCTTGCTTTCACCAGTCCCATTCTTATGAAAACCGGCATCAGGCAGAAATTGATGTTCGGTGAGATAAGTAAGCGCTAAACCTGCTTTCTCAAGCAGATCTTTGCCAGTCTCCCCGCGTAGCGTGATCTGGCAGACAAAGCCAGCAGGGGTGATGTAACGCGTGTTCCAGGATGCTGGCGCCTCAAGGAATGAACTTTCAGGTTTCAGATCGATTGCCATATGAATCTCCTTTCCGAGAAATGAAACAGGCCAACCCATGGCTTAGGTTGGCCTGTTTTTGAATGATTTTGTCCTATCATAGGATTTTTTCTTCGACTTCGATGGCATGCAACATCTGTGCAAGCTGATGCACATCTACCCATGTCAGCAGCGTACCTTTGCCATCACAGGCAACGCACTTGCTGAGCAGTGGATGATCCCTACCTGCAAGAGTGAAGGTCTTGCCAGTGGCCAGGACGCCTTCCCCTCCGCAGGCATTGCAAGTACTCTTGATGGGAACTTGATTTTGGTTCATGTCGCCTCCTTAAAACAAAAAATCCTACCTAGGATTCCAAGGTAGGTTAATAAATTTCCGTACCTAAGCACCAGATGATGCAAGGCACGGTGCGACCCGGATGATGCACAAAGGGGATACCCCGGCAGAGCAGTCCAGGTTAGCTATTCAATTAGTTGCCCCCAAGATGTACCCCCTACGTTCATTTTGGACTTATTAGCACCTCCTCTATTACCCCTACGCACACTTGCAGGGATTTTTCTGGATTGCCTGCAAATTGACTCTATAATTAATAGATTACAATGATTAAGGAGTAAAATTTCCCGTCATACTTGCGCTGATAAAGTGCCTTTTAGCTCCTTTGATGGTCTATTGACAACCTTAATAGACCAATATACTATGCTTAAAATGCATGATATATAAAATACACTTTCAGAATCATAGTTCGGCCGCACGATATAATTTTGGTCTTCAACCGATAAGTTATGACACATCCACGCAGAGTCTGGCAACATGCTTTTGAAGATAGAAGCGAATCTCAGCTAAGTGACACATTTCAAAGTGTAGGATGGGTTGTCGAGCGCCTTAGGCGAGATTATGGGGAAGATCTATTTGCGCGTCCCTTCTCTGGCGGACACCCAACGGGCCAAGAGTTTTTCATCCAACTTAAAGGTACTGACAAAATAAGCCAATATTATTCAACGAAAGGTAAATCGTTAAGTTATCCAGTTCACTTAGCCAATTTATCTCAATGGTTTTCTTATACACTCCCCGTTATTTTCATAGTATGGGATATTACAAGTAAGGTAGGCTATTGGGTACATGTTCAGCCTTTTATCAAGGATAAACTCGAAATAGATCCATACTGGTTACAAAATAGATCAAGAAGCAAAGAGCCGACCCGAAAAATACATATTCCAAGAAATCAAACTATATCAGAAAACGACCTGGGCTCTCTTCAACAGACCATTGACATTGAATGGAGAAAAATAAAACAAGGAAAAAATTTTTTTGAGATTATCTACCGGGCAAGCGCCGATTTATCAGATAATACGCTAAATAAGGAACTTCCTAAGACAATCAAACAGCAATTAAGGATTACCGAATTGCAGGCCGTTGTAATTGCTAAGCCTAACGATGTAAGAGGCTGGCTTGATCTTGCTTCCGTTCATTACGAAATGGGTAACTTGACCGAGGCCCTCAAGGCAATTAATAAAGCTTGGGCACTTGATACTAACGACTTTCATGTTCGTCAAACAAGAGCATGTATCTTAGCCGAATTCGCCATCGAAAACGGGGGGCAATCCAGTATGTTGCATGAGGCAATTGCCCTCTTTCAATCGACTCGAAAAGAAAATAATGATCCTCTTGCAGACTACAACATAGGGAATTCATATTCAGAGCTAGGTCAATTCCAAATCGCCATTGATCACTATGACCGAGCACTTTCAGCAGGCCCGACATCGCAACAAGCGGCACAAATTTGGACGAATCGAGGTAATGCAATAGATAGAGTTGGTACTGCTCAGGATGCTGAAGAATCATATAGAAATGCAATTAAACTTAATCCTTACCTGTGGAATGCACATGCATCCTGGGCAGCTTTAGAAGTTAGGAAGGGCAATTTTCAAGAAGCGTCTAAACATTTTCATGATGCACTTCAATGTAACAATGAGCTTCTTTCGAGTGGGGATAGAATTATCTACTGGTACGCCTACTCATTACATCAGATTGGCGAGTTCAAAGAGGCTCTTAATATTATCAATCATCTCCTTACCGTAAACCCGGTTCATAAAGAAAGCCTCTTGCTCAAGGCCCACTTGCTCTATAAGTTATATCAAAAGGATAAAAGTAATGCAGCAGAATCTTTATCATTTTTCAAAGACAGGCTTATCGATGATCCGACTGACATTCTTGCGCGGGATATGTTAAATCATATATATCTCGATCAAGGGCTTGCTACCGAGCGCTATAAGCTTTTACAAGAGACAGCTACGCTTGACGATCCCCCAGCACTAGCATTATATGATTACGCTCTTCTTCTTGAAGATGAGCATAATATTACTATGGCTGTCAACTATCTAGAGAAAGCTGCAGAAAAAGATCAAAGACATTTAATTGTCCATAAATTAGCTAGATTAGAGTATGAATTAGGTCAGTATAGTAAAGCTATTACTTATTACGAAATGTCTCTGATAGGTGTAAAAAACCCCTTACCGATTCTGAGGAAGATGGTAGATTGCTATCATTCCTTGGATGACCATGAAGGCTGTGTAGTAATAATATCGAAAGCCTTGTTGATTGATGCATCCACACAATCGTGGTGGAATAATCTTCATATCGCGTTGCAAAAACTGGGAATAGAACCTCAGCAATTTACTGAGTTTCTGAACCAGAAAATAAGCAATGGAGAGACGGTTTCAGAGCTGGAAATTAGATCGAAGCTGGATTCCCTTAAGGGCCGATCGGCCTAAAACCGGTTCCACCGGACGGGGTTACCTACTTGAGAATTTGCGGCCCTTTTTCTGAGTTTTATGCCATAATGATCATGTCGGTTCACCATTCCGCCCGGCTGTTGAGCCAAACCGTTAGCCAACCTCATTATCCAAGTTAATGATCAATAGCCTTTGATAAAAAAATCCCGCTAATAATTAAGAAACACAGCTTCAAAGGGAAGGAGGAAGATTTGAATTTTCTAAAATCGTATCTCCGCAATTTATTAGTGATCGTCCTAATAATTATCGGTATGCTAATATTCACTAGAATATTTTATCCAACCACATTGCAATACTTTCCTCTCTTAGGGCAAGTTTATAGAATCTTCAATTTATGGCCTCTCATCATTTTGATAATTTTGATAGCTGCTCTGCCAAGGCGAAGACGTTAAGTTAAGATTTTTGGGCTGCCTAACACCAGCTAGCGGACAGCAGCTCAGCCGCTGCCGCTGAACTTTTCCGTTAGCCACTTGAATACGATAGTTTGTGAGTGAAATGATATGAATAATGAAATCCAGGAAATTCGTAGAAAACGCTACCAATTCTTGCATAAATTGTACGAAATAACCAAGGGTAATGAATTAGAAGATATAGATGCTTATGAATTAGGGCACCAATTAGGATACTCCCATGACGAAACCAATCGGATTGATGATTACTTGCGTGGAGAATCTTTAATTCATGGTGTTGCTAGTACTAGGATTGCCATTACTCATCATGGTATTGTTGAGGTAGAAGCAGCACTTTCCAAGCCAGATGAACCTACAACCTATTTTCCTCCTGTAAACTTCATACATGTTGGACAAATGATTGGTTCCCAGATTCAGCAAGGCAATAATCAGAGTTCTCAGGTTCTTTCGTACTTAGCAAACGACTTTAAAGCAATAACGAAGTTTGTTGGCGACTTGAAAGGCCACTTGCCTGCTTTGAAGCTGGACACAGAAACACAAGCAGAAGCCCAGTCTGATATCGAAACGATTGAGACTCAAATAAAATCCCCTCATCCCAAACAAATAATCATAAAAGAGTGCTTGTTGTCATTACGTACGATCTTGGAAGGTGCGGCTGGTAGTGCCATTGCGGCATTGTTTGTGCAGCAAATCTTGGCTCTGCTAAAATAGAAAGCTTCCAATGCCAGCTAGACAAATGGTTATCCCTTCGCATTGATCAGTTAGGGATCCGAATGGCAAAACGAAAAAGACATAATGCTCCTAAAAAAGACAATCGAGAACGCTCATTTCAGGTTAACCCGCGGAATCAGCCGGAGGTCATTAATTATCATATGACTAGTCCAGACGGAAAGAATTGGACAAAACAACCTGGAAACATTATGGCGATGATTTCGGGGTTTAGACCTGGAGATCTTGGGGAAGAAATCACTTCGATAATCGACCCGATTTCCAACCTATCTCAGGAGAAACACAACCAACATTTGTCTGAGAAACTCATTGATTGCAGGCATAAATTACATGCAGTGAGATACCATTTACATACATTGAAAATCGAAATCGCCGAACGCGTAAAGGAATTTGATAAGAGCTATACCGCTGGGTCAGGAATAGCGCAGGAACTTGAAAACCCTCGTTTGGTTTATGAAACAGAAGCTTTTTTATTCCAGGTTAAAAGTAGCCTCGATTTGCTTGCCCAGACTCTTGGATGTGTCGTACCTCCTCTCGGTTCAGTCCATACTTTCAGTGGCAAGATGATTGGGGGGGTGGAGTATGCGGGAGGAAAGGTAATCAATGCCCTTTTGTCGAATGGCTTTGACGAGTTGGGCAACATTTTCGAATCTCATAGAAAAACTTGGATTCAGGAACTTGTAGAAATGAGGGATACGATAACCCATTATAGCCAACTCCGTCATTTTCACAGTTTTGTAGAAGAACCATATATGGGTGGAGGCCAAGTTACAATCCATTATCCAACTATGCCTTCAGGCATCCGTGTTGATACTTATTGTCAAACGGTTTACGATGCGCTTCTAGATTTATACCGATCTGCATTAACATACATAAAACTAGAATGATCATATCCAAGCACAATCTACTTTAGTCTCTAAGCGGACCGCTTCTGCACCTATTCTATTAAGCCCAACCTTTTATCATCGTTTCCTATGAATACATCATTCCGATAAGTAATCATACGCATTGTATCCATCAAAGCAAAGACAGATGTATAGTTTGTTAGGAAATAGAGGACTGACTTATGGCAGAAGCTGTACGATACGTTTGCGGAAATTGCAAGAAATCTATCGAGGCGTGGGACGAAGGAAACCCATACTATATTGATAGCGCTGGTGCAAAACAATATGCCTACCACCCTGACCACTATGGACGGTCCTTATGTATTGGAAACGACACCCCTCATTTATGTTTGGAATGTGGGAAGCAGTTCAATATAGATTCGCGAGCGCCAGTCACCTCATGTCCCAAATGTGGGTCGGCCGATATCGCTGATACTTTCAACCTAGAAGGGAAATCATGCCCATACTGTAAATCAGGTGTATTCGCTATCGCTCCAAATTTTCGCTTGATCTCTTGAAGCTTTTTTAGCCTCGCCTATCCTAACGTCATCCCCATAGATAAATCATTAACTTATGCTAGCTAAATCTATCAACTCAGTTTATACGCTTCAGGATGCAGATGAACGAAGACGGAGACGTGAACTACTCCAAGCTGACTACATGGTCCCACTAACCGAATATGTGAAGCATCTGCGAGGTTTATTGGGATATAAACAACAAATACCTTATTTCGATCCTCTTGATGGAGGAATTAACGCCAGCCTACTGTTCTTGCTTGAAGCCCCCGGTCCAAAGGCTATTGAATCTGGCTTTATCTCACGCGATAACCCTGATCCAACTGCACGAAATATGATGCATCTACTTAATGAATGTGACGTGCCAAGGCGGGAGACAATATCTTGGAATATTGTACCTTGGTATGTAGGCGGGAATGGGCGAATTAGGCCAGTCAATCAAGAAGAGATCAATGCAGGTATCGAATACTTGAAATCTTTACGACCTCTCCTTCCAAAAATCCGAGTAGTTATCCTGGTAGGGAAAAAGGCTCAAAAAGCACATTTCGTTGTTATGGAACTTTTTAATACTTATGTCCTGGATTGTCCCCATCCAAGCCAGCGAGTATTGAATGTTTGGCCGAAGAAGCGCGAAGAGATAATTTCTGTTTTCCGCCAGGCAGTTCAGTTATCAATGGGTAAAACCTAACCCCCCCATGTTCATTTTTTACTTTTCCATTCCCTCACTAATACCGCTCGACACCCCCGTAGAGATAATTCGAAAACATGAGTAATATTGAGTAATAATATGCTCAAATCACGATCTATGCGTCCTTTTTAGCGTCCTTTTTAGCGTCTTTTCTACCTTATTCAGTAATCGTAATTGCTTATCAATGCTTTTCTCAACGGCTCTAAAGTTCCTATTCATTTCCCCCTTGGCGTGTCCAGTATTCACAATATTAAACTCTGGATGATACTTTTTGATTATCTTCTTCCCATACATTTCGAGATTGATCGGATCGCAATAAAGCACGACTTCCCTGCTGAAGCTATCCTTGCCATATTTATTGTATGCATGTTGCAACCGACGATTAGCATGAACCCCCTTTTCTAGCCTATAAAAATGCTCTCTGATCCTTTTGACAACATGAACTGATGCCCCCACATACTGACTGCCTGTCGGCTCACAACGAATGACATAAACTCCGCATTGGTTCATATATCCTTAATTTTAATCCAATTTAGCTAATCGCAACTTGGTAAAACATCTAAATATCCATGGAATTGAGAGATAGGTTGTATACGGGGGTAACACCTTTACCTACACTCGCACTCCCATAAAGCCAGTTTACATAAAAATGTCCTACCGTTGGACAAATGAAAGTCTGGTCCCCCTCCTGCTCTCTTACTCTTGATGACCACCCTTATGCCTGATTCTCCAACATGAAAGTTAAGTGAAATGACCTGATTTGATCAGGTAATCATACATAATCTGTTCATCATCGGTCAGTGTAATATCATAACCGCGCGCTCTGCATATAGCATTCCCGCACATACTATAAGGAGCTGATAGATTGGGGGCAATCGGTGGCAAATGTCCATGTTCTATCAAATATTTAATGTGGAAATTCGTCAGAATTGCAGCAGTCAGCTTCCTACTCTGTTCTATCTCATCATCTACTGGTACTACTACACGATTTTCAATATCCCACACAACACTTCTCATCTTTCACCACCTTAGATAATTCCAAATTGGGATCACTTGAAATGGATGTAATTGCACATATTCTGACCCCGGCGACCATCGAGAGGGAAAATACCCATCCTTTGATTTGTCTGCGTAATAAAGATGCTCTATTCCTGGATCCTTGTGAATAATTTAGCGACTTGGGTCGCAATATCATTCTCGTAACCTTTCTCAGCAAGCCGAATTAATCCTTTCTTGACCCAAAACTCATCGTATAACACCCAATCTTTATGGCCCTTCTGCTCAAAATATATATGGAGTTTCTTTCTATCGGGACCGGTGGCAATTTTGCCGGTGACTAAACAGAACTTAACCACAGGATTGGGGTCAATATGACCTTCATTGAGCAACTGTTCAACTAGAGCTGATTTAACTTCATCTCGATATTCATCCCATGTAAAGACTTTATAGTGTCTTGCATTGATATCGTTCTTATCAGTCAGTGCCTCAGCTTTTACACCTCTGGAATCCATATACGACTTACATTCCACCCAAAGCACCTCGTTCCCTTTCGCTCGATATGCAAGGATATCAATTTCCGGTCGGGGAAGGGAAGATTTACCAAGGCGAACCTTTGCCTCTTTAGATAGATTGACTTTATATCCAATGAATGTCCAGTACCCCTCATTCCAAAGCAATCCTGCGACGATATTCTCAAAGGCATCCATATTCTCATCCTTCTCAAGAAAAATAAGAAACCTTGTTCTATTCGTCTTAATTCATCTCATAACTTTGCACGATAAAGGATTTCGCTTGTTCAAGGTCATCATCGTTCTTGATTGTAATCTCCAGATCTCCTGTCCCATAATGGCCAATATTTCGTACGTCGCGAGTGTATCCTTCCTTCACAATGACCATATCCATATCCGCTTTGACAAATACAATGATTTTCTTATCTTGGGGATGAATCTCCACAGCAGCAAAATTCTTTATCCGTTTAAACGCGATGTAATATTTCAGTGTTTCCACCCGCACATCATCACCAAGGGCCTGAGCAAAGGCCTTCAGGCTTTCAAAGCGATCCTTGATGTCGGTGTTGGCTTTCGACAGCTTATCCGTGACTGTGCTTTCGCTACTTCTACCACTCGATTTGGTAGATCCAATTTCCGAGCTATCTGCGCCACCATAGGAGGAGTTAACAAGTTCTAGCGCTAATAATTCGTTTCCATACCTACGGTAGCGGATGAGTTCGATATTCCGATCGATCTGCTGGATGGCATATTCATCGTATTTCGTGAACCCACCGGCGATACAAAGCAGGCGGGCACCATCCCAATTAATGCTTTCTTCGGTTGCCTTGGGATTGAGATGTTTTTGGACCAGCAATGTAAATTCCGCCTTGTGATCCAATAGCCAATCCAGATAATAAAGTCCCTGGTTGATCACATTCTCATTCAGGGCTCGTTTGTACTCAATGATGATTGGGCAATCATTTTCATCCAAACCGAGAGTATCAATCCGACCGCCATGAGTCTTTCCCGTTGGATATTCAGACTTTAGGAATCGAACACCTAAAAATACTTCCAGATGAGTCTCTAATAATCCTTGCAAAGACTTCTCGATAGCCACGGACCGACTTTCAAGAGGGACAACCGTGTTTCCAGCAATTTTGAACAACTTAATGTCGCTCATAAGCTAAACTCCTTTATGGATTTGAAGCAATGAGAGAAACCACTCGTTAAAGCTATTTCAGGTCACTTTCAAGCAAATTTCCTCAGAGCCTAGACTCGACTATTTCGCAAAAATGATTGCTCTGGGTAGCAAAATCATCTTTCCTCATAAGTTCAGGATAAGTATCGATTGTTGCACCAAGAGATATACAAATTAAACGCATAATGTTATTGATTATCCAGATTAATGATTCCTCGTCATATGCTGGTTCATCAGGCTTTTTGAGTCTCTTACTTTCTTTATCTATTAAATCGCCTGGAAATTCTAAAGCATTGGCATGCGAAGCTCCTTTACTTATTGCATCGTATAGTATCTTTAATGAGCCATTTGACCTTCCGTCCAGTTCCCTTATTTTTCTGGAGAATTTGGTTTCTTTTGAGAAACCTGACATAAAGGTTTCACTAATTTCTTTATACGCATTGGTCGGATTTTTAGAATAATAACGAGCTGAAACGGTTTCCTCTATCAGAATTCGCAAAAGGCTATATGAGATCCGGTATTCTCCCTGAATAGCCGAGTGCAAACACATAAATGCTGTACTGGGAATTGAAACTATGAAACGCCACAATAAAGATTGGGTCGCTAATTCTGGGGTTGAGTAGTCAAATTTAATTCCCTTTAAGATATTTGATATGTGTAGGAATAAATCAATCCCCTCATAACATAGGTCAATATCCGTGGCATGTTTAGTTACGGTTATTCTTTCTATCGAGTTGTGCAAACCAATAAAATCATTTAATTGGTTCCTCAGTGAGTTCACTACAATTCTCCCTTGAACGCCTTATCGAGAATGCCAAGCATATACACTTTCAGTTTCTTCTGTGTATCCTCCCTCATCAATTTGAGCTGGAGAGTTGAAGAATAGATAAAGTTCAGACCAACAAGGGGATCGTGACTATTTTGTATCCCTACCCTTGCACCTCATTCAGTTACTAGTTCAGCAGATTGTATGGTTTGAATGAATTTCTCAGCTGCTGCATTGAATGCCAGGAGATCTACTGTCGAGATTGGTTTCATACATTTCCATTTTCCCACGAGCTTTAGTATCTTATGCATGGCAATCTCATATTCGTCATCCAATTCACCTGAGATACCAGCTCTTCCGATCTGCTGTCGTATCGTATCTGGCCAGTTGGCTAGATTCCCTTCATAATCAATAAAAAATAATGTAGCCTGTTCACCGGTATCTTGAATATCCAAACGAGCGACGATAGATTTCTCAGAAGTGTCAATCGTAATTCCATCGACCTTACGATATTGTTCAATTAGATCTTTAGCAGGCTGATAATTCTTCGGTGAGCGTGTCTTTAGTAGCTCCCAATAAGCATCTTCCGATAGGAATGCCCTCTTCTTTTTACCTTCTTCGCGACCTTTTTCCTGAATAGCTTCGACCGTAAACTTTCCTTTTTCAATAACATTGATCTGAACCACCGTGCGTTCGAACGTCTCAGTTCGCTTTATTAGTGTGGGAATCACAACGAGGGGCCAATCTTGATCTTTTTGCATACGATAACAGGATAGCTTGACCAGAGCCACATCCATTGCCAGGTGCGGATACCTGTTTACATGAGAGATCATATCTATGAGTGATGGGCGAATATTATCTCCAACGATTAGTGTCAAGAATCTCCCCAATTGCAAATTCTTAATGACTGTTTCTTCGAGATAATCCCTGCCTCCTACCACAGGACCGAAACGCGATTCCAACCATTCCGCCAGATTTAATTCTTTGACTTCATATTTATGCGTATATGCCCGGGTTGTCTTATCCAGGTCCTCATAGGACCATTTTGAAAGAGAAGCTCCGTAATCGATGGCTTGTGCAAGTACATCACGACGAGCCTCAGAGTTACGCCAGAGTTTCGTTTCGACCATGACGGGATAGCCTTGAGGACTGATAAAAAGATTGTCAATAGGACCAACATCCGTACCAACTTCTCGTCCAATCGGAGCCAAAGGTGCATACACCGGCGCGATCTCAGCCGTTGGAAGGATCCCAGGATGTTGGCGAATCAAATCCTGTAACCAAGCTTCATCATATTGTTGAGTATCTAAACTTATTGGTTCCAAATTGTCACCGGACGAATCTTTATTGATTGAGTAGGGGAAAGAGTTCATAGTAACCACCTTTTGATTATTTCTCTAAAAGAATTATTTACTTTCAATGTGAAATCCTTAAAATAGATCAATGTCCACGGCATGTTCCTCCCATTTGATCTTAGGAAGGATTGTTTCAATGATTGCATTTATGCTGTTATTTGTATCTTCCATGAACCAGCTAACATAAAGGAGCGATCCACAATCCCCGCTTCTATCATGAACAGGTCCTGATTCAAACCTTACTACAAAGAACCATTCCGGAAGTTCGCCCTTAGGTGGTTTTATCACTACAAGTGGATTTCCCCTTGGCAATAATCTAGCAGCTCGGTTTGCAAGATCCTTGAGTAAATAAGGCCGGGCTTCCAATTTATTACCTTCCATTATGCCGGAGTACGTCCACTCCATGCATAAAGCATTTAATGTAATACCACGTCCACTGGGTAATCGAAATTCATACATTCATGCCTTTAGTGTATTAAATTCTATTGTTATTATATAAACATTACAATCAATACAAACTGATCAAGACAATCTGCATAAATATGTCCTACGGTAGGATCTGATCTGAAATGCCAGCTCCGCATTTTGGACAATCTTGCTACTTATCTACATTGGTCATCCTCCAAATATTATTATGATGATTCTGGAACGTTCTCAAAAGTTGCCGAGTAATCCTTCGCGCTTAACACAGTATCAAATAGACCGACATCTTCCCCTTCATGTCTATTAATCCCTGTGTATACAAGACTGGCATCTTCATACCGTTTGAATTTATAAACAGCATCGTTCATCAAACCACTATTGAAGACTCCCAGACTTACAAGTAATTCAAAATCCTTCACTGTCAAACCTGTAACTTTTTTGAAAAGACCCGGTTCAATCTGCGTAATAATATCTTTGAGAGTACGTTCCCGGTAATCGGTGAGATACATAAAGACCGGTACACGGGTAGCGAATTTGATTAGCTTCTCCTGGATCTGTTTTCGGAGGCTCTTATACTTTTTTTCTTCCTCCGTTAGCACCCGCTTTTCTTTCGGGGTCATCTCCTCATCATTCTTTTCCTTCCTTGCTTTTTTCACAGCTTCTGATTTATTGATTATCGTTTCAATATCCTGATTTAAATTCCTGAATCCTTCTATGCTCATCAGGGCATCCATGGCTGCTTTACTAGACAGCAATCGTTGTAATGTGTTGTTATCTACATTCACCAATAACGCGCTTTCCCAACGACGCGCGAGCAAAGTTGCTGTGGTTCCGCTCATTGCCATATCCAAAATACCTGCCGCGTCGATCTGCTTCATGGAACTGCCATCATAAGCGAGTACAGGCAAGAAACTGATAAACTCAGCGACCTTTTTCTCTGGGTTCGTTTCGTCAACATTAAGCCGGCAACTGTATTCCTCAATCTGTCTCAGAGCACGATCCGGCGCAAAATCAAAAACATAACACTCTTCTTTAATTACTTGTTCTTTATTTGGCGAAGTGCTATCCGGATTTTTAATTGTCCAAGGAGATTGCACTCGAAATGCCGCCTGGAAATATGTCTCGGGGGAAGAAGAATTCCGAAGCATTAATATCCCTGACCACGGCATAACGGTAACGCCAGTGGTCAGCTTCATACATGAAAGAGTAATGGTTTTGGATTTCAGCGGGTTTTCCATTGCCTTGTAGACAGGAGGTAACGCGTTGACGCCGATTCCGGCACTGCTGCCTGCTGCAACAATCACGTGGTAATCATGAAAGAATTTGTTTTGTTTTTGCGCCATTAAGTTCGCCATCGCGTGGCAGGCTGCTACATTCGGCAAGAACCAAAATGTATGTGCTAAGACATTCAATAAACGCACATCTGAGAATGGCATGGGAGGCTTTTTTGCACCCAGTTTAAGGTTATCAATAGTTGTTTCAAGATACTCCCCACGGATGAGATCCAGCCATTTCTGGACCTCATTTTGATAGGTAAATCTTGCTAATACCCCTTCACCCTCCGCGGAGAAGAATACATTTAAATCAAATTCGTTGAATTCTCCCTGTAAGGCAATTTCACGGATGGAATCAGGTAGCTGATATGTCAGGAGCACCATTCTTGGCAGAGCCGAATAAGGATTATCCTCTCCTACCCAATTCTTTTTTGCGCGTTGTTCATCAGAATAGGTCCAGTTAAATATCTGTTCCTCAATAAATTCACCCGATTCAATTGCACGAAAAGGCGTTCCTGAGAGATAAAGGTATCCGCCCGTAGTAATAGGCATGGTCTCTTCGTCGTAGTATTCAATTCCTTCCCCTTCCGCAAATTCAATCTCATTCTTATCTTCTGCTTCAAACAAATCCTTTGCTTTCTCCCGCCAGGCTCCATAATGATATTCATCTAAAATTACACAATCCCAGTTTGTTGCATGGACCCACTCATTCTTCGTCTTGATTCCGCCTGTGCTTCTATTCCTACCTAAATAATCTTGAAAAGAACCAAAACACACGATCGGCCTATGCTTGTTAGCCTGCTCGTATGTCAATCCACCTGGTTTTATGAATTGCCAGCCACGAAAATCTACATGACACAGTAAATCCTCTTCCCATGCATTTTGTACGGCCGGTTTGAATGTCAAAACCAACACTTTTGTCCATCTCATCTTTTTTGCAAGTTGATAAGCAGCGAAGGTCTTTCCAAAACGCATTTTTGCGTTCCACAAAAAGTGTGGCATTTTATCGGGATTAACTATCTTGAAATTGGCAAAGTATTCAGATGTTTTCTCGACTGCCTCCCGTTGTTCTGGCCTCATTTTGAAATCCAGAGTGCGGTTTTCTTCGTTAATTTCTCCAGATCGCAAAGAGATAATGGCTGCCTTAACCGTTTCTGTTGTACACTCAAACCATTCTCCCTCAGGATTGCTGATATTCCTTTCCCGTAAATACCGATGCACTTCGTGATCCGTAAATACGCTTCCATCATTTCGAATTGCAGATTCTTCCAGGACGATCCGATATGGCAGCAGCCCAGGACGTCGGGTCGGGTATTGTTGTGCCACGCGCGACTGCGCGCTAACGATCGTATAGCCCACCTTCAGCAATCCACTGTACTCAGGATTTGTATCTTCGTAGGCGTAGATTTTTGGCGAGGTATCAGGTCGTGGCGGGAAAAATTTGCTACTCATCGCCAGCTCCCATCGGGCGGATCCTCGATTCAATGAAGGCAATGTCGCCTTTGGTCAAACTATATTTCTGATAGAGTTCTTCATCCGTCCAGAGGTGGTCCCACGTTTGTTGAGGTACCCATGTGTATGTCGAGCGTGTGGCATCCTGGGTGATCTTGCGGAGTGACACCAGAAACCGCAGGAACCTCGTACGTATGTAACTCTCAACACTCTCAGCAGCATCCTTGCAATCCACGTAGAAGAATAGATATGTCTGGGTACAGACTGAAGGGTTTGGGGCCACAAAGGGTTGTCCCAGGATCTGGTGGGGGATTCCCTCCCCAGCGCCGTAGGCTTTTGGAATCATCACCTTCCAAGTATTAACGAGCTCCGAGCTCTTCTCTATCAAAGAACGGGCGATCCATCCGTTGCTCCTCTTCGTTTTTCTGATGAAATAGATCGGCACATCGCCGTGTTCCTTTTTGTCATGGAACCCGTCAAAATTTGATGTCCAGCCGAACTCCTTGTCGACAGCTAAAATCTCGGTTATAGACGGTTCTTTCTTACCTTGGACCTTGTGAAGAATATTGATGGCACGACTGTCGCGGACGAATACATCATACTCACCCAGGTTTCGGTTCTCCGGTCCAACCACATCGTCGTTACGCACCGTTGTAACCTCACAGTCGCCTTCGGTGTCGCGCTCCCAGAGGAAATAACAAACGCCACCTTTCACCTCCACACCGGGAAATATTTCGCTTGCTGCTGGGTAGTCCACCAACTTTCGTATATGTCGATCTTTTAGCATTGTATGGCGGAATTCGGACAATCCCAAGCCACTGGCCATCCAACGTGAAGGGATAATCATCGATAGAAAGCGCGGGTTCAGCTTTTTTGCTTGTTCTACGAACTTGTTATAGATAGGAATATCGCGAGTGCCACCTGCAGCGCCAAGTTGATATGGCGGATTTCCGACAATCACATCGAATTTCATATTAAATAAATCCTCCGGTTTATCAGTATGAATGAATTGATATGCATAGGATTCTAATTCTTCACCCCGGTCATATGTTTCACTGCTCACTCCACAAAATATACAATGATCATTTTCCCAAGTATGGGATATGTAAGAAAATCGAATATTACCTTGAAAATTGTCAAAACCATCGCAGATAGAATATTTTCCATTAGCAGTTTTGGAGCAATATAAGCTTCTTCTAGAAAGCAAAGAAGTCATTTCTGTGATCGCAATACCAAAGAGTTGGTTTTTGAAAATATGATTGATTCTTTTCTGCCTGTCTGGTATTTCTTTTTCTAGTCCCACCATTAATCGCTTTGCTATCTCTCTCAGGAATACCCCCGTCTTGCACACCGGATCTAAGAATTTTGCATTCCGATCTCGCCAAATTTGCAGAGGCAAAAGATCGAGTACTTGATTGGCTAACTGAGGCGGCGTGAAAACTTCATCACTACTCAAGTTAGCCAGGCAGGTCAGCACGTCCGGGTTATAGTTTCTATTCGGGAACATCTGAAATCCTCAAAAAGTGAACTGGCGGATATTCCTTCTCAGGCTTGGGGATAAACACATCCTCTCCAAGGTCAGAAAACAATGGTAGTTCTCTCATCGCTGCATGGTTAAGTAATTCATGGAATGTAAAATCCCGCCTCTTGATCAAGCTACCTGTCACCAATGACCATTCAGAGAATGTTATCGGTTTTGATTTTTCATTTACGGTTTTTAATGTCAATGCATCTCCCCAAATAATATTCTTCTCCAAAATATATCTCACCGTTTGGCTATATTGTTCTTGAATATATTCTTTGAAAAGCCCGATATATTCCCCAAGAAAGATTTCATAAAGCCGCTTGCGGCACTCAATGACATTATCCTCTAGTATATCTATGCCATAAATCGATGAGATTGCAAGTACACAATACCGTTCAAATTCCAATTGACTTTTACAATATCGTGATTTAACTATGCTCAATTTTCTTTTGAGTATTTCTGTCAGAAAATTGCCTGTCCCGCAAGCTGGCTCTAAAAATCGTGAATCGATCCTTTCAGTTTCCTGTTTCACCAGGTCAAGCATGGCATTCACTTCTCGAGAGTTGGTAAGAACCTCCCCATGGTCAGTCACTCTTTTTTTTGAGATGATCTGATTTTCTTCCTTATTAATGCTGCTAGCTTCAAATATTGTCATAAAATAATCTCAATTATCCCTTTGTCTTGGATAGGATTTCATTTTTAAACAACCTATATATAAAGACAGCCAGATGAACTTATGACTGATATTGAGTATTAAGCAACTTTATTGTATAACATTTTAAGGTAATCACACAAACGAAAGCATCGTTTAATTGTAGAAGGGGATGCAAGCAAGAAGCCAACTATCGAGATAATTTTCGATCAGAAATGCCCACCGTTATCCATATATATCCCCCACTGACAATTCAAGCATAATCCGAATTGCTCAAAGGCATCCCTGGAAATAGAATCGGGCAATTCATCGACCATAACTTCTACACCACATATTCGACAACGGCCTCGCTTGGAGCTTGTCCTATCGTAGGATTTATAGGCTGCAGAAGATAACTGGGATGTATACCTATTTCCGTTATTTCTGCTCGATACCTTTTCGTAGATCCAGGCAAATATGAATAACAGAAAGGCGCCTACCAGACAGAAACCTTCCATAATATTTCCTCTCCCTTCTGAATGGGTCGTTCTATTTTTATATACGGATCAAGATTACTAAGTAGTCATGTTCCTTGGCATTGTTTACAATCCTGCATTATCCACCGGTCCCGCTCGTCGATGAGCTTCTTCAGTATCCATGTTGGTTTGCTTCAAATAGCGCTGTAAAACGCTGATCCCTTCATGCCCCATGAGCTTGGCCAGGGTGAAAATATCTATTCCGTTTCGCAACATGGATAGGGCAAAAGCACGCCTGAAATCATGCAATGAGGGCTCATCCACATGCGCATCATCAGCCCTTCTGGTCAGTATTTCTCGTAGACCCGCATAGCCCAACCGATTTGAACCATAACGAGGATGAGTGACCCATAGGGCAGGGCAGTCATCCGTACGGTGATTCAAGTATCGTCTGAGCGCTCGCTTTGATTGTTTTCCTATATACACAGTGCGCGGCTTATGACCTTTACCCTGTCGGATGAGAATATCCCCCTGAGCCTGGCTGATATCGTCCAAATTAATAGAAAGAAACTCGGTAGCTCTTGCACCAGTATCCAGTAGACAAAGGAAGATCGCTGCATCCCGATCACCTGTAAAAGTATTTCGCGGACAAGCCTTCACCATCTGACTAACAGTATCAAAGGATACCGGCTCTAGGGGTTCCACAGGTACTTTAGGAGCTTTCACTTTTCGAATGGGATTAGACCACCCTTGTGGCTCCACTTCATTTTCGAACCAAAGAAAAAAAGCCCGGATAGTCCGAAAAGCGGTATGCCTTCCCCCTGGATTGTGACCGAATAGTTCCAAGTAGAGTAAGAATTGGCGCAGAAAAGATGGGGTGATCTGGCCGATCTGCTTGACTGCCTGGATCTCACAGTAATCGGAAAACAACCTGATCTTTTGCCGGTAGAACCGCATGGAACCATCTGCCAATCCGGAAGCTTTGCGGTCAATAAGGAACGCTTCCAACCAGGTCAGCAGGTAATCATCGACCGTAGAAACTTGAAGAGTCCGCTGGGTGTCGATTTTGGGTAACATTTGGCACACTCCTATCAATTAGGTGTGTCAAAGGTGCACTAGATATGGGATAAATGCAGTTGAAATGCCTGTATTTGGGATATATGGGGGGTGTCAAAGGAGCCTAAAAACGATGCATTTTGCTCTCCCGCAGCGGACTTAAAATCCGCCGGTGGTGACACCGTGTGGGTTCGACCCCCACCCGCCCTACAGATATGGCTTCTTAAGGCAAAATCCGGCTAAAAACCCTGTATATGGGGGCATACGGCACACACAAAAGGAGTGTGCCGTATGTCTTTAACGGTCGAGACACAGAGGACTCTTCAAGTTTCCAGCGTTGATGATTACCTGCTGACCTGGTTGGAAGCGTTCCTCATTGATCGTAAAGCTGGGGGAGTTGCAGTAGGAACTTTGCGCCTCTACCGCCAAAAGATCAAGCTGTTTTCGGATTACTGCGATGCCCTGACGGTCAAGCAGATCGGTCAGATCACCCCATCATTTCTTCGTCAATATCTGCTCTATCTAGAAGAATCTGGTCATAATCCCGGTGGAAGACATGCTGCATTTCGACAGATCCGAGCTTTCTTCTTGTGGTATGAAGATGAGGTAGAGCCAGAAGGGTGGTCAAACCCAATCCGTAAGGTGAAAGCTCCTAGAGTTCCAGTGGAACCTCTGGAGCCGGTATCCTTTGAAACAGTAGCACAGATGGTCAAGGCGTGTCCGCATAATACTTTCACTGGCGACCGGGATGCATCTATCCTACTTTGCCTGCTGGATACAGGCGCAAGGGCCAGCGAGTTCCTATCCGTCAATCTGGAAGACGTCAACCAGGCACGTGGGGACATTCTCATTCGCCAGGGTAAAGGGCGCAAGCCACGCACAGTCTATATCGGCAAGCAGTCAAAACGAGCGCTCAGGCGCTACCTGAATCAACGCCGGGATGACCACTCCGCTTTGTGGGTAACGCATCCGCGCTTCGGTTCTGAGCGTTTGGGTTATGACGGGTTGCGGGGTATTTTAACTCGCCGAGCACAAAAAGCTGGAATGGAAGAACCTTCCCTGCATGATTTCCGGCGTGCTTTTGCTCTCGCCATGCTAAGAAACGGCACGGACATCTTTACCCTCGCAAAGCTGATGGGGCACGAAGGCATCAGCGTCTTACAACGCTACCTGAAGCAAACCAACCTGGATACCGAAGAAGCCCATCGAAGATCTGGTCCGGTGTGACCAGCCCCCAATGATTGTACCAGTTGTTATGTTAGACCTGGTGTACTGACCAGCTGTACAGCGAGCAACCAGGCCTGTGGTGCAGGGGGACGATAACCTAAAGCACTGTGTGGTCTGATGTGATTGTACTCCTCTCTCCAACGCGCGATCAAGATTTTGGCTTCTTCCAGGGTGAAAAAGATCTCCCGATCGAGCAATTCGTCGCGCATTTTGCCATTGAATGACTCGATGTAACCGTTCTCCCAGGGACTACCCGGTTCGATGAACAAGGTTTTTACACCTAATCGAGTGAGCCACTGGCGCAGCTGAGTAGCGATGAATTCAGGCCCGTTATCAGAAAGCAGATGGGTGGGAACTCCGCGAGTGCAGAAAAGTTCTGCCAGGCATTCCTGGACATCTTCATGGTCAAGATTTCGTTCCACCCGGATCGCCAGACATTACCGGGTGTATTCGTCAATCACGTTGAGGATCCGAAAAGCACATCCATCATGTGTTCTTTCCAACACGAAGTCATAACTCCAGACATGATCAGGATATTCCGGCCTCAACCGCAGGCAGGAACCGTCGTTTAACCACAATCTGCCTCGATTGGGCTGCTTCGCAGGCACTTTCAGCCCTTCCTGGCGCCAGATGCGCTCCACACGCTTGTGGTTGACCTGCCAGCCTTCCATCTGCAGCAGGGCCGTAATGCGCCGATAGCCATAGCGCCCATATTGGCTGGCCAGAGTAACGATCCGTTCGGTGAGCAGCTCTTTGTCATTGGCTTCCTGACCATGGTAACGTTGGGTGGAGCGAGGTTGTTCCAATGCCCGGCAGACACGACGCTCAGATACCTGAAACACTGCCTGGGCGTGCTCCACCGCTTGCCTGCGTCTGGCCGGGCTGATCAGTTTCCCCGGACCGTCTCCCGCAAGATCGAGTTATCCAGTGAGAGATCTGCCACCAGCTTCTTCAGCCGGGCATTCTCTTTCTCCAAT
>Ga0209777_10002326_pt1 | contig 25325 bp, 17 predicted proteins | sample FrelakmetHBP12HB_FD_187147 | JGI IMG/M metagenome (GOLD analysis project Ga0209777, IMG submission 187147) | Freshwater lake sediment microbial communities from the University of Notre Dame, USA, for methane emissions studies -HBP12 HB (SPAdes)... | ecosystem: Environmental > Aquatic >... | reverse complement strand
ACCTGGTATTGGCTCCGATGTAATCGTAAGGCTCGGAGCCTTTTCTATAAATGGTTGTGAACAGAACCCTGGGAGTCATAAACGCCCTGTCCTGTCCCATGGAAGATTAAGCTTACGATTCCAGACGAGTTGAAATGCACTTCTCTTCCTTTCCACGGGCCAGCAGGTTCTCGTAGGCAATAGAAGCCAGCTCGCTGACATCGATGCCCATCTCTCTGGCGATCAGCAGCACCACGCCGTCCAGCTCCACCAGCTTTTTCAGGGAATCCTGTTTCTCATTGGCAAGAGCAATGACCTCTTTTCGGCTCATGCCCGTATGGGAAGTGATGAGCCTTATTCCCTGATCCAGTATGCCCTCCTCCGTGGACGGCTTGAATCCCAGGGGAACTGTCACTGCCGCAGCATCAAAGATCGCATTTACCATCTCACCTTCTATCTTGACCATGCCTTCAGCTTCCGCTTCCCGGAGGAGGGCACGCACCTTCTCCGGCGGCCCCCATTTCAGGTCGAGGGATAGAGCAAAGATAAAGTCGCTGATCTTCAGGCTTGTCTTGCCACGCTTCTTGAAGGGCGTGGCCACCAGAAAGGCTTTCTCTCGATCCAAGGAAACACCGACCTGTTGGTCTGATGCATAACAGATATAAACTAGCCCGTCGAGAGAAGAATCTTATTTATTCCTTTGAGAAAGAATTTATAAATGGGAAAAGTAGTGGGATACTAACTGTAGTAAAATCAGGCGTATGCCATCGTGTGGTGTTAGATGAGGCAGATATACCCGATTGTTATTCTATTCCTGCTGATTGCCGCCAGCTCCGCCCAGCTGGCAGCAGACAAGGAAAGATTCGATGTTGTGCTCCATTCCGGTGACCTGGAGGAGAGAACGCTAAAGGTAACCAATATTGGAGATGCGACAATCTTCAAGATCTCAAAAACCGAGATGAGTGGAACTGCCAGAGATTACATATTCCTGGACATGCCCCAAGAAAAACCGCTCATGCCTCAGGATAAAGCAGAGATTAAGATCTACTTTGCCCTGCCTCCCGAGACGCGACCGGGATCTTACACAGGATATATATATTTACTGGATAGCGCACCTCCCTCGCTGCCCATGAGAATAGACTTCGACCTGACAGTCATAGGACAGGAGAGCTATGGCATTGGCATGACCATAGATGATGCCAAGTCTACGATGCTTTCTGCCAATGCCGAAGATATCGCTCAGTTCGATTTGGCTGTTAAAAACCTGGGCGCTTTTAGAGATGTGGCCTCTATCGACGCCGGGCCGCTGCCGGATGGGTGGAGCGTGAGCTTGATGGATGGAGAAAAAACGCAGGGCCTTCCCTACGATGTGCCATTAGACACGGGCACAACCCATACCGTGAAGCTGCAGGTGCAAACAGCCAAACCCGGCAAGAAAGGCAATCTTTCCATCGTAGCCACATCTTTAGGCAACCAGTCCAAAAATTCTTCTGTTGAGGCCGTGGTTGATTTTGCCGCGGCAGTTCGCGGCTACAACGTGGAAATCAAGGTCCCGGATAAAATTGTGACCAACAAGACCTACAAAGGCTCCTTCAACATCATGCTGGATGTCAGGGAGCTGGTAATGGTGGGAATAGTAACGCCTCCAGAGCTCATGGTTATACCTCTAACCCAGACGGTAGAAGTCAGCCCGCATAGCCCTGGCGTTGCCAATTTTACCCTGCTGGCGACGAATGCCGGCGACTATCCGCTTGTCTTCCGGCTCATGGACTCCCAGGGCATTCCCATGCCGGAAGAGGTCGCATCCATCAAAGTGATCTTGCCGCAAGGTATGGCCATTCTGACGGGAGATGACTTCCTCTACAGCACAATTGCATCGGTAAGCAGCCTTGGCAATGGAACGGCTGATTTCGACATGATTACCGTTCCACCTGGAAAATTAAGCGAAATGAATCTGGAGAAGCTGCAAGACTATTCCCGGATTTTGATTTTAGGCAATCAATCCATCGTCTCTAAAGACGCCGAAAAAGCACTGCAAGGGGTCGAAATCAAGCGCATTGACAAAAGTAGCCTTTACGAAGAGTGCTGGCTATTTGCCGCAGAAATCTGGCAGAATGGAACCGCCGAGGCGGTCTTATCCGGCTCAAAGCCCTCGGATCTATTCAGGGCCTATCGAACGGCCAAGATGACTGGCACGCCAATCGTGGTATGCGAGGGTGATGTGACCGAAAACGCCAATGCCGCCATAGCGGAAATGACCAAAAGAAATGTTACCCTCTCAAGAGTGCTCATCGTTGGCGAAATTGGTGCGGAGTATACAAAGCCGCTGCAAGATGCAGGCGTCAAAATAGAAGAGGTGAAAGCGTGAGGCTGCAATATCTAATACTATTCATAGCAATCCTGTCCACTACAGAGCAATGCTTCGCAGAGGACGCACCCCTGGAAAGAGGAGTTAAGGGCAACCTCGATGATGTGATTTTAGTCGGAGCAGACGATTGGCATGCAGCCATTGCAGCTACTCCTCTGGCCATCTGGTCTCTGGAAAATCAGACTAAAACATTACCTATGCTAATTCTTCCCAAATCGGTCCAGGCCGGGGATAGAAACGGCTGGGTGGAAGAGAGCGATCTGCAGAGATATGGTGCCTCTGCTATCCTTGGCACATTTAAGGCGGCAAATATCAGCACCATAACCATCCACGCCGCAGGAGATCAGGTAAAATCTCTGGTTGAAGCAGCCCACAAAGACGGTCTGAAAGCTTACATCACAGCAACTCTTGAGATTCCCGTTATCTCCGAGCCGGGGGCGATCGGAGATATAGAAGAATTGCCGCAGGCCAGGAAAGCCATGCTTGCCGAGGCAGGCCTCGACCTGACCGCGACTGACGATTCCAAGATAGATAAGAGCTTGCTGCAGGTGGCAAATCCCGATATAGGCGGCAACGCCACACTTTTTTGCCCTGCAAACCAAGAGGCCAGGGATAATCTCTATAATCTTATCGAAACGCTGGTAGACGACTACAAGGCCGATGGCGTTGTGCTTTATAATTTTGGCTTCCAGGATGAGAATTATTGCTACTGCAATGTCTGCAAGGAGAAGTTCTACCAGGATACCGGCATAGATCTCAGCAAAGTCAATATCAATCGCTACAATCAGGAGAGATGGACGCTGTGGAAGCAGGATCAGCTTATGATGATTGTAAATTATGCCCGAAATATAACCTCGGATTTGGGTCCTGTGAAGCTTGGCGTGGCTTTTAATAATCCCGTAGATCAGAGCCGGGGCTACAACTTTGCAAAGATGGCAAAGGTGACGGACTTTTCCATAATATCTCCCCTCTCCGCCCAGGATGTGGGAGCGGCCTGCCAACTCAGCGAAAAACCGGTTTATGTCCGTTTGAGCGACGATTACCTTGGATATGTTCTCTCTACCCAGAATGTAGAAGGTGGCGTGAAGTATATCGAGGACCTCATAAAATCCGGCGCAGCAGGAGTTGCTTTCGAGTACAACGTCGTTCATACACCAGTTTGGTCGGAGCTAGAGCCACCATCATTGGCCGCTCATTGGCTACTAGGTCAGTTAGGCGGAAAGACCCTGGCCATAGGAAATGTATCCTTGAAATGCGATGCAACGGTGCAGGCAAATAGCAGCTTTGATATGGCTGAAAAGATTAGCCGGTACTGGAAAAGCTCGCCGGGAGCCGTAATTGTAGGCGAAAATTACAGCGCAGCCCTCATTGCCGCTCCAATTGCCTCTTATCTAAATTGGCCGCTCCTCTTTGTGAACAGTGTGCTGCCCAATGAGACGATTGCCGCATTATCACGCCTGAATATAAAAGAGGCTGTGGTAGTAGGTGCCATCTCGCCCGTCGTGAGGCAGAACTTGGTCCAAATGAATATTACCCTGCAAGAAGGAAGTTCTGAATTTCTCGCCCTACAGATGAGCAAAAGGGGGGAAAGCCCTACAATGGTGGTCTTTACCAACTCCCATGATCTCTCGCTTCTACCGCCTGCGCCAAATCCAGTAGTAGAGCGAACACTTGTTGACGATCTGCTCATAAGAACCGAGATAAGTCCAAGTCAGGTACCGGCCGAGGAGCTGGGAGAGATTGTAAGGCTCAACATAACCCTGAGCAATACCGGTAAAGAGGTGCTGAAAGGTGTGCGATTGCTGGACGTCTTCCCCATGGGCAGGTTTATAAAATGGCCCCGGCCGCAAATGGGCGAAGCAAATGTCACAGATCCCTATAGCGGTCAACCCTCGAATGCCATAAATGCATTCCTCAACGGGTCAATGCTTCGCTGGAATATAAACCGGCTCGAGCCTGACAAGTCCGCCAGTTTGAATGTGGAAGTGGAACTGCTCTACCCCATGGACTCTGGCTGGAAAGAGCGGCTGGACACCGGGGCTACGGCCGCATACGAGGGATTTTCCTATAACCATACCCTGGTGAATGTAGATGACGGGCCGGCAATCAATCTGACCTACCCCACCTGGATATACTCGGGAAGAACGAACATTTCCTGGAACCTTAACCGGGACGCGAGTTACACCGCCCTAAACCTCTACAGCCCGGAAAAACGAAACGCAAGCATCAAGATTACAGATATCAAGCCTGATGAGCTCTATGAAGTGCGAGTGCAGATGCTAACGCCAGGCAAGTGGATTTTTAATATTGAGGCAGGGAACGGTTATGCCCACAGAACGAAGAACTACACCATTGATGTTCGCTCCAATATTGAGGCTTTGAATATTACAGCATTCAGCCACACTAAGGTCCCCCGGTTGTCCCTGGTTGCAGCCCATGCAGCAGCAGCTCGCCGGGCAATTCTGCTGGATGTGGCCAAAGACCCGCAGCTAATTGATCCTCTCATTGAGGAGAAAGCATTAAGGCAGAGAGTCGATGATCTTAAGCTTTCACCCCGCTATCTGATGGTTGTGGGCGATCCGGGGTCGCTACCCTTCATATCCACCGGCCTGATTCAGAAGCTATCGGAGATCATGGAGTACGAGGTCTACAGGGACTATCAATTGCCCATGAATGATGAGAATTACAGCAGTGTAGCCGTGGGCCGAATCATGGGGCTTTCCGTTTACGATGCCTCTCAGCTCCTGGCTCGTACCCTGGCCTATGATCGACTGAATGGATCCTGGAAGAATAATGCCCTGGTCATATCTTCGCCGCCCCTCTCTTTCCCGCAGGCTCCCACGACTATGAGAATCAGAGATTACTTGAAAGAGGCAGGGTTGCAGGTCAAGGACCTGCGTTACGAGGAGGCTACTTACCAGCAAGTCATCTCGCAGATGAATAACGGCCAGAATATTGTGAACTTCAATCATCATGGCAATGAAAACGCATGGCAGTTGTCGGATTGGTCGATGATGGATTCTGTGCTTACAGGAACGCATGTAAAGGAGCTAACTCTTTCACCCCAGACAACCACCTCAAGTGCCTGTGTTACTGCAAACCTCAAGGGACACTATCTCAATGTGACCGGCACCAGGATGTACATCCCCCTGAATCTGGAGGACTCCATTGCTCTGTCCTTTATAAGAGCGGGATCTGTTAATTATATTGGAGAGTCTGCTCTGTCCTATATCTTCGTGTCGGAAGATTCCTCAAAGAGGTTTTACCAATCCCTGGTCTTTGAGAACGCCACGGTAGGAGAGGCCGCTCTTGACGCAGAAAACCTCATGCGATTGAAGTTCCAGGGTGCAGAGAACATCAAGGCTATCTCCGATTACGATGAGGCGTTGCCGGAATGGGATACATCAGTTTCCGAAATGCTCAATCAGACGGCCTACATGGATGTCATACTGGGAGACCCCAGCTTCCGGCCGGCTCTGCAAAAAACTCCAACTCGCCCCTACAATACCGTGGTGGAGATCGTCAATGCCACGGGCGATAACATGAGCATCGTCAAGGTATCTATAACACCCATGAACGAGAGCGCAACCGACTGGATCTACTGGATCGAGACGGATAGCACCAGTGGAGAACTCAATCTCAATGCGCCGCCCGCCATCATCGGCGAGGTATTGCTGCCCAAAGATGCAGACAAGATCGTGGTTAAGGAAAACGGCCTTTCTGTCTGGCATGATGAATATACGTTAGGAGAAAAAAAGTTGGTGATGTGGCCCATCATACGGCCAAGGCTTGCTGAGGAGAGAAGCTTTCAGATAGAGTATGTGCTTATCCCCAGCCAGGTTCAGCGCATCAATGTAACGGCCGGCTGGAATGCCATAGCCGTATACCTCAATCCGAAAGATGCAAAGGCCTCCAAGTACCTGGCGAATAAGCCCTACCGGAGCATATTCTCCATTGCCGGCGAGGGGTGGGACTTTGGCATGAAGGATGGGGGCACGATCAATGTGACCAGCTTTTCGCCCGGTGAGGGCTATCTTATCGACAGCGCCGCCAACTTCACCATAGAGATCCATGGCAAGCCAGTCGATCTGCCCTATCGCCTCAATTTGCATGCCGGCTGGAATATGATTGGACTTCCTGTGAACAAGACGGTAGATTTAGGCAACATCACCGTGAATGCCGAGCATAAGAGGTACAAGTACCAGGAGGCGGTAAATAAAGGACTGGTCTCGGCTTTCATCTGGAAGTATGAGGAGCAGGGCTGGACGCACCTGGGCAAGAATGAGACACTGGTACCAGGAATGGCCTATCTTTTCGAGGCTATGAACGAGGCCAAGCTGGAGTTCCGCTGAATGAATCATCAGCCGAACTCTTTTTCTTGGTTTTTTTTAGAATTAGTTATTTTCTTCTATGCAGCTCTCTGATCATCTCTCGGTGCATAGATGCCATCATATCTCCCTGCATGCCTATCAGAAATAGCTGGAAGCCTACGATAATCAGGATGGCCGTCAGGATGGTGAGGGGAATGTGCTCGATGCGCCAGTAAAGCCAGTCTCGGGCAACAAATAGGCCGATGAGAAATCCGGCCAGACCAAAGAATGAGCCGATCAGGCCGAAGTAGAACATGGGATTTTCGGTCTTGGCCATGCGGAAGATGGTTAGTATGATCTTTAGGCCGTCGCGGAAAGGATGAAGCTTGGTCTTGGTGCCGGACGGCCGTGGCATGTAGGTAATAGGCACCTCGATGATACGCAGGCCCTTTTTCACGCTCTCAATGGTTATCTCCGATTCAATCTCAAAGCCCGGCGTAGAAAGGTCCAGGCGGCGAATGCCTTCCCTGGTGAACGCCCGGTAGCCGGAGAGAATGTCGGTTAAGTGAACGCGATATATGGTGGCGAAAAAGAGGTTGATCATCTTATTGCCGAACATGTTCAGCCCCTTTAAGGCTCCAACCTGCACATTTCCCAGCCGATTTCCCACGACGTGGTCTGCCTTTCCCTGAAAAACCGGCTCCAGGACGCTGGCGGCCTCGGAGGGAAGGTAGGTGCCGTCCCCGTCGATGAGAAGGATAAACTCTTCTTCAATCTCTGCGAAGACCTCTTTTAGAGCCTGGCCCTTACCCGAGCCGGACTGGATGAAGATGCGTGCTCCTGCTCCTCTGGCTTTGGCAATAGTAGCATCGCTGCTGTGGCCGTCCGCCACCAGGATGTTTTCGAAGCCCATGGCTTTGAATTCCCGGATGACAGGCTCGATGGACTCCTCTTCATTGAGGGTGGGGATGAGAACGCAAACGTCTTTGTAGCTCAAGGCTAGATCAGCTCTGGTCAATGGTTATCAGCTAATAGGATGAAGCGGATTAAATAGGTTGCTTTTCCAAAAAAAAATGGTTCATGCCTTCATGGCCCGGCGGATCAGCCCAACGTAGTGCTCCTCAAGCTTCGCCATGTCGCCTGCCGCAGTCTCGATGGAAAGCCGCAAAATAGGCTCGGTGTTGCTGGGACGGATAAGGACGCTATAGGTATCCGTAGTTATCTTCAGTCCGTCCAATGTGGTCGGTTCCATTCTGGCGAACGCATCCTTCAGCCGCAGCATAACGCCGGCCGGATCCTCGCTAAGAAGGATGGTTATCTGTTTGTAGGGATAGTCCGGTATCGCGTCTGCGAGTACAGAAAGCTTCTCTCCTTGGGAGATGATTTCGCCTAAGACAAGGCTCATGGCAAATGGATCGTCGGAGTATTGGAACTCAGGAAGGAAGAAATGAGCGCTGGGCTCAACGCCTAAGACTGCCCCTGAGTCTTTAACTCGGTTAGCTATGAAGACGTCACCTACTCGTTCCCGCTCAACTTTTATGCCAAAGGGTTCAAGTTCTTTTTCGAGAATCATGGAACAATCCAAACCCGCAATTATCGTGTCTCCTGACTTATACCTTCTCTCTGAAATGATTATTGCGACTTTTTCTGGAGTTACGATTCGTCCGAGATCATCAATTATAAGGCCACGATCAGCATCAGCATCAAATCCAACACCATAATCTGCATTATGGCTTATGACATATTTTGAAGCTTCTTGCAGTGATTTTTCAGTTGGTGCTGAGCCTCTGCCGGGAAACATGCCATCTTGGGAGCCGTTAATAACAACCGGATTGCAGTTTAATTCTTGATAAAATGAATCCATTATGCAAGCAGATCCATTTCCCATATCCAATACAATTTTCAAATCACCACTTATATTAATCTTTTTAGTGACATAATTTTTATATCGCGAAATAGCTTCATTAACATTACATTTTTTTTCTAAGCCGACCCCTTTCCTAAATTCGCTATTATTATAATAGTTCATTATGTCGGTTTTGGTGTACAGCATTCCATATCCCATGCTAGTACGAAACCTCACACCATTGTATTCCGGTGGGTTATGCGAAGCAGAAATATAAGCGGCTGCATTACGATTATCTGCCAGTGTCATGAAACTCAGGAGAGGTATAGGCATAACTTCGTAGTTGTCCGCATTACAACCTGTGCTGAGTATCCCTTTTAAAAAAGCTGCCTGCAAAGATGGGCCGCTAATGCGGGTATCTCGCCCAAGTAATATTGTCCCGCCTTCGTAGCAAGAACCAAAGGCTTTGCCAATATTCTCAAAAGTATTCTCTGAAAATTCCGTGCCGTAGATACCCCTAACATCATATGCTCGAAATATTGTCACAATCTCCGACTAATGCTAATTAGATAAAAAAGTTTTCCATTATATCATCTACCAGGGGTTCGGCAGGAATAGCGGGAAGACGGAAACTGTCGAATGAAATCGTCATGCTCGCCTCTTCAGCCGTCTTTTTTCTGGCGCAACCAAAAGTTCCATCAACCCCTTGTGCCATCCTCCCATCCATGTCTATTCACCCTATTGAATTTCGATACGGCACCAAAGAGATGAAGGATATCTGGGAAGAGGACTATCGGCTCCGCTGTCTATTTCGCGTGGAAGCGGCCCTCTCTCTGGCCGAAGAAGAGCTTGGCATGATCCCTCAGGGCGCAGCCGAGGAGATCGCTGCTGCTGCCGAGTCGACCCTTCCGGAGAGGGCCAAGCAGATCGAGGATGAGATAGGCCACGACATGATGGCCACTGTCCTAGCCATGGCGGAGTGCGCTCCCAAGTTTGGGGAGTGGATTCACCTGGGTGCCACCTCCAACGATATCCTGGATACGGCCACCGGCCTGCAGATCAAGGCCTCCTTGGATGTGCTGCAACCCAAATTGAAGACGCTCCTGGCGCTGCTGCTGGATCTGGCCATAAATAACAAGAGCCTGGTCTGTGCCGGTCGCACACACGGCCAGATTGCGGTACCCACCACCTATGGCCTGCGATTCGCGATCTGGGCCTCCGAGATCGCGCGCCACATCGAGCGCTTGGTGCAAATAAGGCCCCGGGCGGCTGTCGGCAAGATGAGCGGCGCTGTGGGCACTCAGGCCGCCTTCGGACTTAAAGGAATGGTGATTCAGGCGCGGGTCATGGAGCACCTCGGGCTTAACGAAGTGGATGTCTCCAATCAGGTAGTGCAGCGCGACCGGCATGCAGAAATGATCTGCTGGATGGCGCTGGTTGCCTCCACTCTGGACAAGATCTTCGTTGTTATGCGCACCTTGCAGCGCACAGAGATTGCTGAGGTGGAGGAGGGCTTCGGCAAAAAGCAGGTAGGCTCCTCTACCATGCCCCACAAGAGAAATCCGATTAAGTCGGAGCAGATCTGCGGCCTTTCCAGAATAGTGCGAGCACAAATCCTGCCCGCCTTTGAGAACATTCCTCTCTGGGATGAGCGCGATCTGACCAACAGTAGCTCTGAGCGCATCATCTTTCCGGAGGCTTTTATCTTCACCGACCACCTCATCACCCTGGCCACGCGCACGCTTCGAGGGCTACGGCTACGCCCTGAGAATATCGAGCGCAATTTGACAATGCTACATGGACTGAATATGGCAGAGAACGTGATGGTGGAGCTGGCCAAGAAGGGCGTGGGCCGGCAGCAGGCACACGAGATCATGCGCAAGAGCTCGATGGCGGCCTTCGAGCAAAAGAGGGAGCTGGCAGAGATCCTTTTAGAGAACGAGACTGTAATGGGATACCTCAATGCCAAAGATATAGAGGCAATGCTGGATCCGCACCAGTATATCGGCACAGCCGTGGCTCAGGTAGAGAGACTCTACGAGAAGCTGCAAAAGCTCTATCTTGCCTGAGGATGGCAAAAAAAGGAGAACGGAGAGTGCCGCAATTTCCGCCAGGAATGCCAGCGGTATTCCTTCTTAAATCCGGCTCGATTGAAAGAGACAAGTCCGGCCAGATCTTAGACGCTCGATCTTCAGTGACCATGATAATCAACGGGCGGCATAAGATTATAGTGGACAGCGGCCTAATGGGTGAAGAAGAGCCGCTTTGCAAGGCATTGGCAGAGCTTGGCGTAAAGCCGGAGGAGATCGACTGCATTGTCAATACCCATTCCCATCCTGACCACTGTGGCAACAACCATCTATTTTCCGGAGCCAAGGTCCTGACAGCAAAGGAGGGTGATGTCATTGCACCTGGCGTTTGGGTCCTGGCAACTCCCGGCCACAGCATGGACAGCGTTTCCGTCGTAATTGAGACGAAAACTGCAACATTGCAAATGAAAACAATAGTAATCTCAGGCGATGCCCTTCCTACCTTGGGAAATTTCCTGAAAAAAGTTCCGCCTGCCTTGCATGTCGATTGTGATCTGGCCGTGGCCAGCATGCAGAGAATATTGGCACTTGCTGACTATGTAGTTCCTGGACACGATTTTCCCTTCTCGATCCCTAAAAAAGCATACGTCCCCCTTCCCTTCAGAATGGGATCCGGCGAGGGTAGTGCAGGCTCTAAGCTCCCTGAGTGAACGCTCCCCGCCCTAAAGGACGGGGCTTCTATCGCTTTTGCGAACAGACTGCATCCCCAGTCTGAGAATGTTGATTGCTGCATTTAGATCTCTGTCCATAGTCAAGCCACATTCCGAGCAGTTATGGATTCTTTCAGAGAGATCTTTTTTGACTATCATGCCGCACCTGGAACACATCTGAGAAGTGTACTTGGGATCAACCAGGACAACCTTAGAGCCAGCGTATGCTGCTTTGCTCTCGGTTGCTTTTACCAGCATTCCCCAGGCAACGTCCGAGATGGATTTTGCTAGGTGATGATTCTTGAGCATATTCTGAATATCAAGATCTTCAAAGACTATTACGCCGAAACGGTTTACCAATTGGCGACTAACTTGATTGGAAAAATCAGCTCTCTTGTCTCCGATTCTTTCATGAATTCTAGTCACCACTTTGGACGCTTTTCGTCTGAGAGAAGATCCTTTAGGAAGCTTATCGCGTTTGCTTTGTGCATTGGCTAATGCCAACTCATCTTCTCGGAAGAATCTAGGATTATCAATCTTCTCGCCATTTGAGAGGGTGGCAAAGCTCGCCAAGCCTACATCGATTCCTACAACAGATCCATCTTTCCAAGGAGGCCGTGGGATAGCTCCCATCTCGACGGGGAAGCAAGCGAACCATTTACCAGTTGGCATTCTACGAATAGTACAGGTCTTAATCTTACCAACAATTGGCCTATGCAACTTGATCTTGATATCTCCAATCTTGGAAAGATGGAGCATTTCAGAATCAAACTCAAAACCAGATTGGGAGTACGTGATGCTATCGTATCTACTCTTTCCTTTGAACCTTGGATAACCGGGTTCTTCTCCTGCCTTGACCCTTCGGAAGAACGCTTTGAACGCCAGTTCCACCCTAAGAGCTACATTCTGAAGAACCAGTGAATAGACATCCTTGAGTTCGGGTACCTCTAGCTTCAGTTGAGGTAATCTATCCTGGGTCTCAAATCGTTTGACCGTTCTTTGCTCATGCTCCCAAGCATTCTTTCGATATGCAAGCGTATCATTATAGACAAATCTGCAAAGCTCAAGTTGCCTTTCTAAGATAGTAACCTGAGATTTTGTAGGTTTGAGCCTGTAGCGATACGTTTTAAGCATTAATAGTCGATTGTATTATAAGTCTAAATAGTTATTGTTAGGCAGAAACAGGGGCAAAGGACTCCGCTTTCATCCTGTGGCTGACGTTGTCAGCCACTCCCTCGGGCTTGCAGTCCGGGAGACCACCCGGAAGGATGGGGACTTCCCACTTCGTCCTTTGCAATCCTACAAGTTAAATTCTGGCAAAATTGATCCTGCTATCCCTTGTATATGAAGGATAGATATACCCGGAAATCTAAGATTAGGCAACCTATAAATACTTATAAAATGTATATGTTATGCGAATGCAGCTAAAATTGACATCAAAGGAGAGGTTAGTTCTTTATGGTCTTGCCAGATATCCGGGGCTAAGTGACATAGATCTCGCTTCTAATATTGGCGTTGATCGCTCAACGATATTCAAGAGCAAAAGAAAGTTTAGAGATTGGAAACTCATAAAACTTTTAAATGTGCCTTCCGGAGAAGCTGTAGGTGCCGAAATCCTGACCTCCGTCTTCGTGAAATACAATCCGACTGCCCCCTTTGAGGTAAGAAAGGGTTCCCCCTCTTATCAGAATTGGGTGAATTATCCCAATTGCGTCTCGCACATCGCCACAGATACTGATTCAGTATCAACGTTCTACTCTCGAAGTCTCACTGACTTCCGGGTGAACTTCGATCCTATAATCGACGAATACTACCGGAACGATTTTGTGGAGGATATTCATTACTTCCATTATCCCTTCCAGGTCTCCAGCCACTCGGCTGATGCTGCTCTCGCGGTAGACGGCCTCTTTGATCTCACCAGATCCGATCTTTCTGGGGAGATAATACCACCCAAGGCCGCTTTAACTGAGGACTCCCGCCTCACAGAGAAGGACAAGCTCACGCTCTACGCCTTTGTGAAGTATCCCATGCTCTCCGACCTGGAGCTTTCCCGGAGGACGGGCATCTCTCGGCCCACCATCTCCGGAAAGCGAACCAAGTTCTTCCAGAACGGGCTATTGACTCGCGAGGCCTACGTGGATTGGCAAAAGATCTGCTGCGAGCTGATGTCCTTTTATCATGTACGCATCAGGCACGGTCACGATCGCGAGGATCTTTCCCAGGTCTACCAGGCCTTCCGCAGGATTGGAGCGCCTCTGTACAGTTATCTGCAGCCCGGGGAGATCTTCGGCGCCTTCCTGTCCACAGGCTATCCGGATCTAAAGAACCGCATGGATAAGGAGCTTCGCGCTCTCTCTGTCCAGGGCCTCATCGAGGAACGGCCCATGCTCGTGATCATGCCCCTCACCGAGATCAAGGCCAGCAAGATCGATTACGCGCCCATGGTGGCTAAAATGCTGGATGTGAGCAAGGAGATCTGAAGATTGCATTTCCTCGCGAGATTGCCGTAGTCTGCTCTCGGGCAGATCCGGCAAGTCTCAATATTTATGAGCGTCTGCTGGAGTTACGGTCCTGGCAGTGCAAAGAGGGCTACAGCTCTTACGGTCGATGGCTACTGATAATTCACGATGAAAAGCAGTCACGGCTAAGCGGCCTGGATGATCGATTGATCGATTTAGGATTGCAGCCAAAGATGGTGGTCTTTGCCAGCCGGCATGAGGCTAAAGCTGGTTTGCCATGGCTGGGTGGGCATTTCACGGGCATACAAGAAGACGGCCAGAGCAAGCTTTCTGCGGCTGCGCCCTCTGGCCTGAGGTCATTTTTGCATAACATTGCCAATCAAGCTCTTCCCGGTTTTGCGGTATCTGTCGAAGCCACTCATCACGGGCCGGTGGACTTGAAGACGCCCTGCTTTTTTGCTGAGATCGGCAGCACTCGGAAGGAATGGCAGGATCGGCAGGCAGGGGAGGCGGTAGCCAGGGCAATTTTAGCCCTGGAGACAAAGGAGCTTCCCGTATTCCTGGGCTTTGGCGGCGGGCATTATGTGGCCAGGCAGACGGAACTAATGTTCCAGGCGGAGGTGGCCTTCGGGCATCTTTTCTCCAATTATCAGATGGCGGGAGTAAATCGAGATTTAGTGGTTGAAGCATGCCAGAAATCGAAAGCTACCTATGCCTATCTTGATAGAAAGTCCCTCCGCTCCGAGGAGAGAAAAAGGATTGAGGGGATTTTAGCTGAGCTGGATTTGCCAGTGCTAAGAAGCCGGGAGATTCGAGCCAAATTCCCACTGCCGGGAACGGATCATTCGACTCCGGCATAAAACGCGAATTTGTAGAAAGAGCGATATGAAGAAGTTGACCTTTGCGCCACTGGCGATTCTCGCCATGATTCTCATTTTTTCCAGCGCCGGCCTTAGTGAGACAAAGGATGCCGTCTCTTGCCCCAATGATACCGCTATAACTTGGTTTCCCAGAATAGAGACAACGACGCTTTCGGCCTCTGAAAACGTTGATTTTATCCCCAATTTGAAGGCCTACCAGCAGACGACTGACTATACCTGTGGCCCGGCAGCATTGCTTTCTCTGGCTAAATTCTACGGAATGCCTGATATTGAGGAAAACGCAAAAACTGAAATGAAAATATCTCAAGAAGCTGGCACAAGAGATTTTAATTCATCTAGGCCCGGGACTAAACCGCAAGAGATGGTTGCCTGGCTTGAGAAGAATGGCTTTTCTGTGCAACTTGAGTTTGAGGATAAGGGAGACAGCACTGCATTGGGGCGGCTTCGCGACAATATTCATAACGGCATTCCAACCCTGGTGGAATGGATAGATCTTAGCGGACACTGGGCTATAGCCGTTGGATACGACTATCGCAACGCAAGCGATCCGTGGGATGATGTCCTGATTCTGGCTGATCCTTATGATAGGTATGATGATTATTGCGACGGCTACTCCTTCGTGAATGCCAATCGCTTTTACTGGATGTGGTTTGACGCTCTGTATTTCGACAACACCACCTGGCGAACCATGATCACTGCCACCCCGAAGAAGCCTTTCGGGCAGAAGTCAACCATGAAATACTCCTTGTAAAATATTTTAATATAAATTAACGATTCACTAGAGTTACTATTAGCAGGATTTATTCAAACTTTTTCCGGCAAAAAGTGCATATCAACAAAAAGAATTTATACCAAAAGAACACCATAACAGTATATCAAAATAAATCAAGTTTTAATTCCGGCCCAGTGGTAAAAATGTCAAAAAATTCAGGGAACAGCCCCACAAGCAGCTTCTCTGCCCTGCAAGAGAGAGCCCTCGATCTCATCGGCTCACAAGGAAACGGCCTGTTTCAGTCGGAGCTACGTCGTCTCATGTCCATAGATAGCAGCAAGTGCTCGAAGATTGTGTGCAAGATGCAGAGTTCCGGTCTCATCTACCGAGAAAAGGTTTCCGCCAGCAGCACCTATCTGATAAAGCTCACCCGGCCCCTCCAGGAGATCTCTTTTGACAAACCGGCTCGCCGCAACATCGATAGCTACTTAACTGAGTTCTATCTGCTCTACTTGGTGCGCGGCATCTCTGGCTAGGGGCCGCAGGGGCTTATTGCATTGAGGGCATATTGGGAGATCTTGCGGCCGTTCAACTGCATGATGGCAGCAGCGGCTGCCATCGTAGGTCTCGCCATAGCCGGGGGGCTGCAGCCCAGGGCGACAGCACTCATTTTTCTTACAGTCTTCCTGATTACAGGCGCAGGAAACGCCATCAATGATTACTACGATCGAGAGATCGATGCCATAAATAGACCCAAGCGGCCCATTCCCAGCGGACGCGTCAGCGCGCGTGCGGCTTTCTATTATTCTCTGGCCCTCTTTGCGGTTGGTTGCCTATGCGCGGGTCTGGTGAACCAGATCTGTCTGGCCGTGGCCGCCTTCAACTCCCTTCTGCTCATCCTTTATGCTCGTAACCTCAAGGCCACGCCGCTGGCGGGAAACATCTCGGTTGCTTTTCTCACCGGCTCCGCCTTTCTCTTCGGCGGCGCAGCGGCAGGCCCTGCGGGCCTTCTAGCTAACAAGGTTCCCTTCTTGCTCTCCTTTCTGGTCAGTATGAGCCGGGAGATTGCCAAAGACATCGAGGATATAGCCGGCGACAGGGCAGGCGGCGCGCGCACGCTGCCCATCCTGGCGGGCGAGCGCACCTCTGCGGCGCTGGCGGCGGCCTTCGCTCTGGCGGCGGTTGGCTTAGGCTTCTTTGCGCCCTTCGGCAGGGCGTATCTGGCGATAGTAGTAGTAGCGGATCTCTTCTTCCTGCTCTCCGTGCTGAAGATAGCCAGAGGGGATGCGACGGGCTGTCAAAAGGCGCTAAAAAAGGGAATGGCAGTGGCGCTGGTGGCGTTCTTGGCGGCGGCCCTTCTGCAAATGAACCCCATCTGGGCTTGATAATCATCCATTATTTTTCTAGGCCGGCTAGCTTTCTGACCGACATATTTAGGATGGTGTCCATCCATCTGTTCTCATCGAAGATCTGAGGGAGGAGTCAGTAGTTGGATTTTAAAGATTCGAAAGGGGCGATCATACGTCCCACTGGTGACATAGAGCAGCAGATCGGAGACAGATATAATACATACATCCATCCGACCGAAAAATTCCCGGTGCCGCACCAAATCCCACCCCCTCCCAAAAGCTTCACCGGGCGTGAAGAGCTTATCGATCAGATTCTCAAGGGCTTCGCCCAGGGCGATACCATAATCGGCCTGCGCGGCATAGGCGGCCTGGGCAAGACTGCGCTTGCCTACAAGCTGGCGGAGCGTCTCCGGGATCGCTACAAAGACGGACAGCTCATGGTAAACCTTCAGGGCACAGCAACCAATCCTCTCACACCATCCCAGGCAATGTCCAAGCTGTTGCGCTACTACTACCCCGCTGCACCTCTTCCGGAGAGCCAGGAAGAGCTACAATCTCTATACCTCTCAACTCTCGATGGCAAATGCGCTATGGTGCTGCTGGACAACGCCCTCGATGATCCCCAAGTCATGCCTCTTCTGCCGCCATCTACCTGCGGCATGATTATAACCTCTCGCCGCAAGCTGGCGCTCTCGGATGTGTTTCCTATTGATCTTGAAGTCTTGAAACTCGAAGAGGCAACAGAACTTCTGGCCAAAACAGCCCGACCCCATTCACCCAATCTTCTCTCTCAGGAAACGCCTTTGTGGAAGGAGATCGCTGGAATGTGCGGCTGCCTGCCGGTGGCACTGAAAGCTGCGGGCAGCTACCTGGCCTGCACTCCCGGATCAAGCCCCAAGCAATACATCAAAGAATTGCAGGATGAGCGCAAGAGATTGGGTGTCATTGGGAAAGAAGGGGTGGAAGAGGATTTGGTGACAAAATTCAGCCTGAGCTACAGCCGACTTGGGTCCGAGACCGCCCAGGTCTTCAGGCTGCTTTCCATCTTCCCGGCAGATTTTGATGCCCAGGCCGAGGAGGCAGTATGCCAGAATGAAGGGCACCGTCATTTGATCGAGCTGGTGCGCTGGAGCCTGGTCGAGTACCAGAGTCTTGATGCAGAAGGCGAAGGCCGGTATCATCTGCACGATCTGGTGAGGTTGTTTGCCACTGGGCTGCTGGAGGAGGAGGGAGGCAAAGCTGCCGGAAATGATGCAAGGCAGCGTCATGCAGAACACTTCAGAGATGTGTTGTCTTCCGCCAATGAACTCTACAAGAATGGTAAGTCTCTTGCCGGGCTGAGCATTTTCGATCTGGAAAGGATAAATATCGAGGCCGCCTGGGCGTGGGCGAAGGGAAATCTTGCCGACAGCGATGCCGCTGCAACCATATGCAATGCTTTTCTCAATTCCCCTTATTTGCTTGAACTGCGCCAGCATCCCCGAGAGCGTATTTCCTGGATGGAGACGGCTCTATCTGCTGCTCGGAAGCTAAATGATAGATGCATGGAAGGCGTGCATCTGGGCAACCTGGGCCTGGCCTACGCCGCTCTGGGCGATGCTAAGAAGGCCATCGAGTGCTACGAGCAGGCTCTGAAGATTGCCAGCGAGATCAGAGACAGAAGGAACGAAGGCGCATGGTTGGGCAACCTAGGCAATGCCTACGCCGACTTGGGCGATGCTAAGAAGGCCATCGAGTACCACGAGCAGGCTCTGAAGATTGACCGCGAGATCGGAGACCGAAGGGGCGAGGGGGCTGACCAGGGCAACCTGGGCCGGGCCTACGCCGCCTTGGGCGATGCTAAGAAGGCCATCGAGTACTACGAGCAGGCTCTGAAGATTGATCGCGAGATCGGTGACCGGAGGGGCGAAGGAATAGCCCTGGACAACCTGGGCATTGCCTACAAGAACCTGGGCGATGCTAAGAAGGCCATCGAGTACTACGAGCAGGCTCTGAAGATTGATCGCGAGATCGGTGACCGGAGGGGCGAAGGAATAGCCCTGGGCAACTTGGGCAATGCCTACGCCGCCCTGGGCGATGCTAAGAAGGCCATCGTGTACTACGAGCAGGCCCTGGCCATAGCCCGCGAGATCGGTGATAGGCGGAACGAAGGTGCATGGCTGGGCAACCTGGGGATTGCCTACAAGAACCTGGGAGATGCTAAGAAGGCCATCGATTACTACGAGCAACAGCTTGTCATCACTCGCGAGATCGGAGACCGAATTGGTGAGACATATGCCTGTTGGAACTTGGGCTTGGCCTACGAGAACGCGGATGATTTCCAGCGAGCTGCCGATATGATGCAGGTCTGCGTCGACTTCGAACGAGAGATCGGCCATCCGGATGCAGGGAAAGATGCTACACGGCTTGAAGCTGTCCGAGCTAAATTGAGAGAGAATGAATAATCCAATCAATGGCCAGCTTTTTTCATTTAGATTTCACTCCTGCAATCTTCCAGAAAATTTTATCAGCAAAGATTTATCATTTCAGATACCAACCTCTCTGAGACCTTGATTTAGGAATGTGATAATAATGGATCTACTCGGTATAGCAGCCATGGCAGCTCCGTTTGTAGCTAAGGGAGCTGAGTTCTTTTCCAAAACCGTAGGAGAAAAAATGGGCGGATTGGTTTGTGAGCTAATCTCATCTGTATCTGATAAATTCGAGGGCGATGCCTATGCCGAGAAGACCCTGGCTCGTGCCAATGAAGATCCTGAGTCCGAGGATAGACAGGTTGCATTAAAAGGCGTTTTGGCAGATAAGATGAAAGAGGACCCGAATTTCGCTAAGAAAGTGGAAGATTTGATGAAAAAAGTGCAGAAAGAGAGTGCCGGGTCTGTATTTGACCAGCGCGGCCAGACTGTTCACGGCCCGCAAACCAACATTGCCGGCAATGTCCATGGGCCGGTTTTCTCCGGGCAATTCAGCGGCCCAGTGGCTCTGAGCGGTGATGCGATAGATATGCGAGGCTCGTCTGGCGCCATTTTCAGGCCAAGCGGCCCAGTCAGCCAGCATTTCGGAGACAATATTGAGATTCGTGGAGACGGAATTGTAATTGGAGATCATAGCAGGTCCACGGTCATAAAACAATCTGCGCCCAGAGGAAGAGAAGCAAAAACCCCTGAAGTGGATTTCTTATTGGTCACACCTCTTCCAGAGGAGCGAGATGCGGTTCTCAAAAAATTGAAAGGTTATAAAAAAGTGCCTCCAATAAAAGACGATATCCACACATATTTCCAAGCCGATGTTACTTCAAACTTTTCCGGTGGCGAAATTGGGACATATCACGTAATAGTCTTGCCTCTATTAGGAATCGGACAACTACAGGCTGCAACTGCAACCACTAAGGCAATTGAGCGATGGCACCCACGATATACTGTGGTAATCGGAATCGCTGGTGGCATAGCTGCAAGAGGCGTGCAAATTGGCGATATTCTCATTGCAGATCAGATTGCGAATTATGAACTGCAGAAGGTCACTCCTGAAGGTCCTCAGATCCGCTGGGATGTTCACCAAGTAGACCAAAGGCTATTGAGTGCCTGCAACAATTTCATTGATGATAGCTGGAAAGAACTATTGCAGGTCGAACGACCAGGACAAGGAGAGCCAAAGCGCTGTAATGGTCCGATCGCGTCAGGCGATAAAGTAGTCGCCTTTGGGAACTTTTTGAAAAAACATCTGGATACTTGGCCAAAGTTGATCGGCGTTGAGATGGAAGCTGCCGGAGCTGCAAAAGCTGCATTCCAGTCATCAGCAGGATCCGGATTCTTTATGGTGCGATGCGTTTCTGATTTAGCAGACGAGAATAAAGAAGAGAACGAGGTCAAAAAATGGCGTCCCTATGCATGTGATGTTGCAGCATCCTTTGCGATTGGACTGCTAAAAAGCGGCCCGGTGCCAATTGATCAAAAGGAATCATAGAGGGGGAAGCTGATATTGTTGGATGGACCTGATAGAGGCGATGCTCGTAACCGGACAACTATAAACGGCGACGGAAGTGTTATTGGTGACCATAGCCAGTCCAAGGTCATCAAGGATTCAACTATCATAGAAAAGATGATCATCGAGGCATCTGAGCCTTCCCATCCTTATCAGATCCCTAGACCTCCGAAGGACTTCAAGGATCGAGATAAGGAACTGGATGATATACTGGCGGCAATCGAGGCTGGAACAGAGATCATCGCCTTGCGCGGCATAGGCGGCGTGGGCAAAACAGACCTGGCGCTGGTGCTGGCCGGAAGGCTCAAAGAGCATTACTCTGACAGCCAGCTTTTTCTGGATATGCTCGGCACGAGGAGTAGCTCGCTCAAGCCTGTAGAGGCCATGGCCCAGGTCGTGCGAGCCTACCGTCCTGAAACCCGCATGCCGGATGACTCAAACGAAATGCGCGGCCTTTACCTATCGGTACTGGCTAATAGGCATGCCCTGCTGCTAGTGGATAACGCCGCCAGCCGGGAGCAGGTCGAACCGCTTCTGCCTCCCGAGGGATGCATCATGCTAATCACATCCAGGCAAAGGTTCGCCCTGCCCGGCATGAAAACGGTAGATCTGGATGTCCTGCCTGAAGCGGATGCCTGCAATCTGCTGATTGCCAATGCCAGCCGCATCGGCGAGCATGCGAAAGAGATGGCAGAGCTCTGCGGCTATCTTCCTCTGGCGCTTCGCAATGCGTCTAGTGTCCTGGCAGAGAATATCGACGTTGGAGTGATGGAGTATCTCAGGCGGCTCCAGGATGCCAAGAAAAGGCTTGATCTGGTAGATGCCTCATTCAGTCTGAGCTACGATCTGCTCTCGCTCGATAAACGGGAACTATGGTGTATGCTCTCGGTCTTTCCCGCGGACTTCGATCGAGCCGGTGCGACGGCAGTATGGAATATGGAGCCAGATGAGGCGGCAGAGGCTCTGAGCGAGCTGGTTAAATGGAGCCTTGTGAACTTTCTCTCTTCACCGGGCTCGGAAGAGGGTCGGTATCGTCTGCACGACCTGGCGCGCCTCTTCGCCTCAGCCCGACAGTCAGAAGAATCGAAAGCGATTGTTCACAAGCGTCATGCCGCATACTACAAAGAGCTGCTATCCACAGCGAATAGCCTCTATGAAAAAGGCGGCTCGAGCATCCAGGCTGGTCTCGCGCTCTTTGACCGCGAGCAGATGAATATCAAGGGCGGTCAGGCCTGGGCAGAGGGCCAGATTGGAAAGGCAAAGGAGATCAGCCGACAGAGGGTGCCGGTCTTTCGGCTATGCGAGGACTATTCTGCTGCCGGCGTTTATGTCCTGGACCTGCGTCTGCATCCTGCCGAGAAGATTGGCTGGTTTGAGGCCAGCCTCAGAGCGGCTCGGGCATTGAAGGATCGGAATGCAGAAGGCGTGCACCTGGGCAACCTGGGCCTGGCCTACGCCGACCTGGGCGACGCCCGCAAGGCCATCGAGTACTACGAGCAGCAGCTGGTCATTGCCCATGAGATCGGAGACCGTAAGGGTGACGGAAACGCGCTGGGCAACCTGGGCAATGCCTACGCCGACCTGGGCGACGTCCGCAAGGCCATCGATTACTACGAGCAGGCCCTGGAAATAGACCGCGAGATCGTCGACCGCAGGGGCGAAGGGACTGATCTGGGCAACCTGGGCGTCGCCTACAAGAACCTGGGCGATGCTAAGAAGTCCATCGAGTACTACGAGCAGGCTCTGGAAATAGCCCGCGAGATTGGGAACCGAATGGGCGAAGGAAATGCGCTGGGCAACCTGGGCATCGCCTACTATCTCCTGGGCGATACTAAGAAGGCCATCGAGTACTACGAGCAGGTCCTGACCATCAACCGCGAGATCGGCGACCGGAGGAACGAAGGAAACACGTTGGGCAACCTGGGCATCGCCTACGCCGCTCTTGGCGATGCTAAGAAGGCCATCGTGTACTACGAGCAACAATTGAAATTAACGCAAGAGATCGGAGACAGAAGGGGCGAAGGAAACGCTCTCTGGAATATGAGTCTGGCTCTGCATAACCTCGATAAGCCTTCCGAGGCCATCAAGAAAGCAGAGAGCGCTCTCCAGATTTACAAGCAGATCGAAAGCCCTGCAGCGGCCAGAGTTAAGCAGCAATTGGCTGAGTGGAGGAAGTAGCTCATTATAATAAAAAAGATAAAGAGAAAAATATTAAGTTATCTATGCGCAAAGTTCGCCACAATCGTCTCGCCCACGGAATTGACCCGCACAAACCCGTAGCGCTCGAACTGCACCACCTTGCCCAATTCCTCGGCAATGCCCGCCTCGCCTATGCCTTCATCGACGCCGTCCGGCCTCTGTACCCGCACCTTCGGCCCGTCCACGGGCGCCCATTGAATGATCTTGGTCCTCTTGCCCATATCCTTGCCCAGGAAGCGCGCCCTGGCCGGCTCCAGGCTCGTAATTTCTACGTTGCACAGATCCTTGAGCCGGATGTTGTCTCCCACCTGCAGGCCCGAGAGATCGCTCTTGCAGATGAAGACCCTGTTCCCGGCGGGAATCTCCCTAAAGCCCCGATCTGCTGTGGGATGCAGGGGTGCGTGTGCCAACAGGGGCACCTCGCCTTCGATTTCCAGGGCCACCGGCTCCCAGACGAAGAAGCGGCGGTTGGCCTCGATGTCGATGATCTTGCGGTTCTCGGCATAGATAGAGTCCATGCTGATGGAAATGTCCGTCTCGCCCACGCCCAGGTCGATCATGAACCTGCGCAGCGCCTCGGGCCGGATGCCCCGGCAGCGCATGGCCCTTACCGTGGGCACACGGGGGTCTTCCCAGCCCGTGTACTCGCCCGCCTCGATCGCCTTCCTCAATTTGCTGGTGCTGAAGGAGCCGAACTGATGAATCTTGATCCTGCCCCAGTGAATCACCTGAGGATACTCCCAGCCCAAATAGCCGTAGAGATACCTCTGCCGGCTTCCGCTGTCAGCCAGATCCTTGCCCCGAATGATGTGCGTGGTCCCCAGCAGGTGGTCCTCCACCGCCGACTCAAAATCGAGCAGCGGCCAGACGCGGTACTTGGTGCCTACCAGCGGATGAGAGGCGGTGACGATGCGAAAAGCGGGCCAGTCGCGTATGGCCGGGTCCTTGTGGTGCATGTCGGTCTTGACCCGCAAAACAGCCCCACCTTCAGGCATGCGGCCATCGAGCATCTGCCGCCAGAGATCCAGGTTCTGCTCGACCGTCTGGTCCCGGTGCTCGCACTCTATCCCCTTATCCTTGTGCTCCTTGAAGACGGCCTGGGCGCAGCCGCAAACATAGGCTCCTCCCCGCCGTATCAGCTCTTCAGCTATGGGATAGTACTGGTCAACTCGCTCGCTGGCCGTGATCACCAGATCCGGCTGGGCACCGAGCCAGGCGCAGTCCTCCAGATACCAGCCGTAGGCCTCGGGCATGGGCCGCTTCTTTACGGGATCGGTATCATCGAAGCGAATGATGAACTTGCCGCCGTACTTTTTCACATACTCGGAGTTGACGATGATGCCGCGCGCACTGCCAAGCGTTGGCGGACCATTGGGGTTTGGTGCAAAGCGCATGACTACGCCCTTTTCCGCCCCCAGCAGAGCGGGCAAGCCCTTGTCCGGCTCCTTCTTTTCCGAGAGCTCAGCCAAAAGTTCAGGCGCAATGATCAGCAGCCTCTCTTGCCACTCTTCCAGGCTGGTCTTCTCCACGCCTTCCAGCACCTCTTTTACCAGAGGCGCTAGCTCTTTAGCCCGGGCGCGTAGCTGTGCGTGCTCGCCCAGGAGCTTGCCCATGACCGCACCGGCATTGGGTGCGGCTTTGTACTTCACGGCGTTTTGCAACGCATACTTTTCTATGAGCTCTCGGATATCTTCCATGACACATCTCCCAAAGGCCCGGAAGATCTGGGGAAAAATGAATTCCTGCAATCTTCCTAATTCAGGTAAGTGTGCTAATTTCGATTACTATACTTTAACTTGTAGGATTGCGAAGGACGAAGCGGGAAGTCCCCATCCTTCAGGGTGGGGATGAAAGCGGAGTCCTTTGCCTGCCATGATTACTTTCACGCCGCCCTCAACTGATATAAATATTATGTGTGCATATCTGTATTTGTTTGATGATCAGCTACAAGTATCCCATCTTCCCGAGCAATATCACTCAATGGAAGTTAGCGGAGAATTTGGATGCTTGTAGATGGCTCTATAATCGGCTTCTCAAAGACCTGAATGAAGCGAAAGAAAAAGGCATCAAGCTCAAGACCTATGATACTCAGAACATGATTCCATCTCTGAAGCTTGAGAATCCGAAGCTGAATCTTGTCTATTCTAAAGTTCTTCAGATGGTGAATTATACCCTTTGGTCTAATTTCAAGGGACTTGCAGCATCCAAGAAGAATGGTCGAAAGATCGGTCATGTCCGTTTCAAAGGATATGGCTGGTATAACACCCTAAATTACAACCAATCAGGTTTCAAAATCGATCAAGATCATAGAATATTACATCTCTCCAAGATCGGAGAAATGCGGATTAAGATCTATCGAAAGATCGAAGGTTGCATCAAAGCCGTCATAATCAAGAGAGAAGGCAAGAGATGGTTTGCCATAGTCCAAGCCGATCAGGAACCACAGCCATTACCAGAAACAGAGGAAGCAGTAGGTCTGGATGTCGGTTTGACTTCCTTCGTGG
>Ga0209777_10002325_pt1 | contig 25326 bp, 48 predicted proteins | sample FrelakmetHBP12HB_FD_187147 | JGI IMG/M metagenome (GOLD analysis project Ga0209777, IMG submission 187147) | Freshwater lake sediment microbial communities from the University of Notre Dame, USA, for methane emissions studies -HBP12 HB (SPAdes)... | ecosystem: Environmental > Aquatic >... | reverse complement strand
CCCTGGAGTTCGTCCGCCATTGGCGCCCAGCCTTCGGGACTCTGAAGCTGCTGAGGTCCCAGCCGAGGCCCGACGGCCGCCGCGACCTCAAGCTGGCGGTGGACTACTACACCTGCCAGCACTGCCGCTTCGACTTCGACGAGAAGGACCTCAAGTCCATCTGTGTCGATGGAGTCATGTGCCCCAAGTGTGGGGAGCTGGTGGTGAAGCGCCTGCCGGCGGCCAACGTGGCAGAAGCAACGAAGCCTGCCCCGTCCTCGTGCGAGGCCGGGCCTCTAAAGGAACCCCAAGCTGAAGGAGAAAAGAAGTGAGAAAGCTGTTGGTTGCCATGCTGGTTTCCGCGATGTTCGCCGTTCCGTCGTTCGCTCGCCCTGAGCTTGCCGAAGGGGCAGAGCCCGTCGCCGTGGCCGAAGCCATGGTTGCCGGGGACACCGTCACCCTGTCCGGCAAGGACAGCAGCGCCATCGACCCCACCTATCTGTGGACCCAGGTGAAGGGGCCCGCCGTCGCCATCGTCAACGCCGACCAGTGCGATGCCACGGTGACCGGGGCCGCCCCGGGGACCTACAGCTTCGAGTTGACGGTCGTGGACGCCTCCGGATCGGCCAGCGACACGGTCAGCTTCACGGTGAACCCGAAAGCGCAGGTGGTGCTCTACAACATCGTCAACTCCATCGGGTCCAACGGCACGGTGACCCTGAACGGGTCTGCGCTTCCGGCCGGAGGCTCCACCACGATGGTCACCGCCGGACAGAACTGCGTCTACGCCTTCACTCCCGATTCGGGGTACGTGGTGTCGGACGTGGTGGTGGACGGCACGGATCTCGGAGCCATCGCCGCCTACTCGCTCCTGAACGTCTCCGCCAGCCACACGCTGACCGTCACCTTCGCGGCAGCCCCGGCACCCACTCCGGCTCCAGCCCATCATTCCGGCGGAGGCGGGGGCGGCGGGGGAGGCGGCTGCTCGATGGTAGTGGCTGGAGACGCCAGTGTGCTCGGATGGGCGGTGCCGTATGCTTCCCTGGCGCTCTACTGGCTGGTGATGAGGCGCAGGGAAGCGGTAGGCGGCAGGCGGTAGGCAGTAGGCGGAAGAGAAGGGAAGAACGATGTCTGATCCCAGACCATACGACCTGACGAAGCCGGAGGAGCCAAAGGCTGTCCGTGTTCCCTGTCAGTTCTTTTGCCTCGCTACTTTATCCTCGCCTGCGAGAAGTGCGGGGAGCTGGACAAGACGGTGGAAAGGGTGTAGGGATGGGTGCTAATGACGCGGCCGAGATGGAAAAGGAGCGGGGCTCCCGGGGCTATGCCAAGGCCATAAAACGAGAGTGGCTTTTGGTCTCTCAGGATACCGAGGACAACCGCGCCTTTCTTTCTGTGGCAAAGTTCTCTCCGGAGTCCCCGGTGATGCTTGTGGACGTTCACGGATTTCGGTGGAACCATCCAAGCATAGGCTGGTGTTGCCTCCAGATCGTGTTTGGGTGTTATCTCAAGAATCTGCGGGCGTGCACCGAAACCTTTCCTTTCGCCCTTCCTCTGAGGATCAGGCCGGGAGAGTCCCTCTCCTGCGTCGTGACTACCGAGGGTCGCGGCGTTCGCGCGGGCAAGGCCGAACTGCGGATGTACGGAATTGAGTACCTTCCCATTACGGAAAGGGTGTAGGTATGGGCAACGAAGTCGGGCTCAAACGAGCAGGCAGTAGAGGCGAGGCGTGGGACAAACAGCTCACCTTCGACGGCCTCCCCCATGCGTGGCTTCAGTGGAAGGGGTCTCGCGTTTGCATGGATCTTTGCTGCTTCTGTGGGGTCCACAGCCACGTAGACGCAGAGTTCTTCTGCTACCGAGTGAAGTGTCCCGCCTGCGGAAGAGTGTACGAGTGCAACGGCCACGTGGAGCTGATCGAGCTTCTGAGCAACAAAGGGTACGAGAATAGCGTCTCTCCTCAAGTTGGGATGTTATTCGAGGAGGGTAAGGGGCTGCTTCCTCGCCCCAAGCGTTTCTATGACCCAATCCCCTCCCCCGGGTGTCTTTCCTGCGGGGAAGATGACGAGAGCAAGCTGGTTCCCGTCAGCATCGTCTCCAATCACGAGAAGCACGAGTGGGGAGCGGACTACTGCCTTTCGTGCCTGGAAAAGCTCACGACCATTGCGAGCGGAGGGGTGGAATAGTGAAACTCCGCAAGGCCGTCGCCTTCCTTCTGGCGAGCGGATACTCCTTCGACCGCTTGGGGCAGCGAGGGCGGAAATGGGGCTGGCGCATCCATGACGAGGATGGAGAGGTGGCCTGCGGCAGAGGAGGAGGAAAAGCCATCAAGCGGTGGATTCGATTTTTGGTGAACGTAGAGCGGGACCGCGAGGTCCGCTACCGCGCGAACCGCTACGGGTCAAAGTTCACGATGTGTTTCGCCGGGGCCTTCGAGGAAGTCGAAAGGACGACAAAGTGACATCTCCAAAGGGAATGCCTGAGAAGTTCACCAAGAAGGACCAGATCGTTTCGTTCCTCCGTCGTCACCCCTCGTGGTATCTGGAGGTTTGCCACGGGTCCGGGCTGTACTGGTGGTGGGCGGTTCGGAAATCCACGTGGCCTGGCGGGACCATTTATTGCAACGGCAACGCCGCCGCCCACGCCGCGCATGTTCTCGTGAAGCATACCAGGAGGGCCGTGCATCACGGGGTCCGTAGTTCCATCGAAGACGTGAGGTGGAGCGCCCACAAGAAGATGTCGTGGAAGAAGCCGGTCAAGCCGGTCCGCAAGAGGAGTTAGCAAAATGAGCAACGATCCTGTCGTGATGTTCGACAGCCCCGAAGCAGCCCGCAAGACCACCGTTGAGGGCTGGGTTTCCCGTGACGGGTTCTTCTTCGGGTCCGATGAGCGGACGGCCCGCTACAGCGGGTGCACGCATCGCGCGTGCGAGGACTGCGGGGCTCCGGTCGAGAAGTTTCGCTTGGTGTGCGCAGGCTGCACCAAAAAGAGAGACGACAAGCGGTACGCAGCCATGCCCCGCAAAGCGTGGGACGGGGCCATGGTGTACTCCGAACTCCTCGACAAGTATTACTCGAACCCTGACGAGGCAGAGGACAATCTGGAGGAAGAGCAAACCCTGGAGGATCTTCGGTTGGTCATCTGCGAACCCAGCTTCCCCCGCGAGATCGACGAGGACTTCTTCTGCGACGATATGGCAGAAGGCGGCGAGCTGCCCGACGTGCTGGTCGAGGCGATGGAGAGATTCAACGCTGTCATCAAGCATTCCCCGCCGCTATCCTGGTCACCTGGGGGGTACGCCTTGGAACTGAACGCGAAGGAGAAGGCATGACCCTCATCCAGAAGTACGCGGCAGCCCGCACGCGCTACCTCAAGGCCATCGAGTCCCTGAACCTGTCCGAGGCGGCGCTGTTCGTGCCCGGCACGGAGGTCCGCTGGCCTCACGGGGACTTCTGGCGCGGTGGCGAGGTCCTGGAGTATCGCCCAGGCATCTTGGGAGAAGGCAAGGTCCTCGTTATGTTTCCGTCCAATAAGAAGCAGGAGGTAGGTTGCTCGCAGGTGTTCCTGGACTTTCTGAAGAGTCCGAAGGAAGGGGCGAAGCGATGACGATCCGCGCCCACTACTCCCACGCGGGGTGCTGTGGAACGAGACGCAGCGAGATCGTTGTGTGTGACACCTGCTTTCGGGAGGAGTCCGTTATCGGGTCCGCCCGGTGGGCTCGTTACTGGAACAAGGCAAGTTGCGACGAACGCCACCGTTGCCCGGAGTGCCACGAGAAGTTCGAGGCGTTCGCCTCCTGGCAAGGCTGCCCCGCTCAGGTGGTCATCAAGAAGGGGTGGGAAGGGGCTGGGCGCATCGGATACACCTTGGGCCCCTTGGGCGTAATGGTCCAGGGTCAGCGCTGGACTCCGGTGCTGTGGAACGACGAGGAAGATCCTGACTGGCATAAGATGGCGGGGCTGGAAGTGGTGCCGGTCAGTGCCCCGATTCGGCCTAAGAGAGCGAAGCGATGAGCCCCGGAAAAGTAGTGAGCATCGAGACCCGCTACACCGCCACGGGCAGAGACCCCAGGATCTACAACTGCCCCGGCTGCGACGGCATGGGCTTCCTGCCGGGCGGAGTGAAGGGGCGCAAGAAGGACGAGCGGTGCGAGCTGTGCTGTGGTAGCGGCAGACGTGGAGTGTACCGCAGGCTCGGTGCCCCGCTGTACGACACCGACCCTCCGCGATCTCGTGGCCGCAAACGTCCGAGCCTTGTTGGCATACGCCATCCAAGTAAGAAAAAGGTCGTAACCCACGCAAAATGAGCTACTTACGCTCAAATACGGCCATGTCCCCAAAGGGGCCTTCGGGGGCGCAGAAAGGGGAGCCTGGTGCCCGCTAACCTGAAAGGGATGTTCCTCTCGAAGAGCTGTCACTGGAGGACGCCATCCAAGACCTACGATCTCCTGGATGCCGAGTTCCATTTCGACTTCGATCCGTGTTCTCTTGGGGGGGCGAGACGGACGGTCTCGCGGTGTCGTGGTCGGGTCGTCGCGTCTACTGCAACCCTCCGTATGGCCGCGGCATCATCGACTGGATCGCGAAGGGTCCGGAGGCCGACGTTGCTGTGTTCCTTCTTCCGTCCAGAACCGATACGGAGTGGTTCCAGCGTTGCCTTGCCGAGGCAGAGGAGATTCGATTCATCAGGGGTCGCCTTCGCTTTGGGGGTGCGACGATAAATGCTCCGTTCCCGTCCATTGTGGTGGTCTTCAGAAAGGGATCTCGTGACCGCTAAACGACCCAAGGTAGCCGCCCTCTTCGTGCAGAAGGGCGGCGTCTACTACGATCTTCCGGGTGTCGATCCCTGGGGAGAGGAGCGCGACGCGCGCACGTACATCGGGCCCCTTCCTGTCGTGGCTCATCCTCCGTGCGCCAGGTGGGGACGCTACTGGTCCGGAGGTCCTTCTGCTCACGGCAGATTCGAGAAGGGCAACGACGGCGGGTGCTTCCTGGCTGCCATATGGGCAGTTCGTAATTGGGGGGGCGTGCTGGAACATCCGGAAGCCTCCCATGCGTGGGCTCACTTCAACCTCTCGCGTCCTCCGCGCTCCGGGGGATGGGTGGACGCGGGAGATGGATACGGATACACCTGCTGCGTAGCGCAGGGGCACTACGGGCACATGGCTCAGAAGCTCACATGGCTCTACGCGGTCGGGATCAAGAGGCTTCCTCAGCTCAAGTGGGGTCCTGCGCCGCACCGCATCCGGCTGGACGAGGGGTTCCACTCGAAGGAAGAGCGGCGTCGGTTGATAAAGACGGGGGTGTGCCAACGGCTGTCCGCGCGCCAGCGCGCTGCCACTCCCATCCCCTTCCGCGACCTGTTGATCTCGATGGCCCTGTCGGTCAGAAAGGGATAGCGATGCAGGAAGCCAAGTGCCTCTACTACATAGTCGTGACTTTAGGGCTGTTGATTCTGATGATGGCCCTTCTGGGCAGGGCGATGTACGGTGCGGTCATGGGCGAGGGCTTTTGGCAGGTGGCGACCTATCTCGGGGCCTCCATGGGAGCATCGAGCGCGGCGGACTACTCTTTCAGGCGTGGCGATAAGGAGTTCAAGGAAGGCGGTGAAAAGTGAACCTCAATGCGCGGGCACTCGATAAGATATTTGGGGTCTCCCCCTTCTCCGTGGTCGTGGATATCCCCGCCCCCGTGGACTACGTCCACCTCAAGATGTTCGGCGTCTGCAACCCCGAGTGTCCGTTCCATCGCAACGACGAGCAGTCGGGCTACGCCTGCACGCTGAAGAAGGCGGCGATCTCGATGCACAGTCATCCCTCGGAGCACGACGGGGATACCGGATGGGAAGAGCCCGTCATGCGGCCGGGGCCGGGGTGCCCGAGGCACCAGAAGAACCTGGAGGCCAAGCCGTGACCCCAGAAGAACTAGAAAACCTCGTTCTTACCGCAGCGGAGCGGGTCGTCGGGAGTCCGTTCCCGTGTCCCTTGAACGACGAACAGGTGGACGCGCTGAGGATTTCGGACATCGTTCCCGCGGCGGGAGGGCGCTCGTGCGCCAACTGCATCCATAGGCATACAAGAATAGCGGACGGGGTGTCCGTGTGTGTCCTGGCGGGCCTCTACTCCAACGAGACGAGAAAGGAACTTCCGGTGCGCGAGATCCCGAGCCCGAAGGAAGTCATGTGCGACCAGTGGAAGCGCGGATACCGGTACGACGGCCCTGTCACCTCGTTGCCCTTGGGGGCGAACTGACAATGGGCACCCTAAAATCCGACCGCGAGAAGTTCCTCACCGATCTGGAGTTCAAGAAGCTCCTGATCGTGTCCGGCAGGGACGAGCGCGCCTTTATGCTCTTCTATGCGGGCGGAGTGCTTGGGCTCCGGGTGTCGGAGGCCGTCAACCTGTCCCGGGCCCACTTCAAGAGGCTTTCCCGCGGCCTGGTGGATGTCCCCACCCTGAAGCAGAAAGGCCATCCGGTGCACCCGGTAGCAGTGGACTCCCAGACCCGCGATCTGTTCTCGGAGTACCTGGCGAAGATGCCGAGGGAGCAGTTCTTCCTGTTCGAGGGCAAGCAGCAAGACCCCATCGACCGCAAGACCGCCCACCGGATTTTCAAGAGGTACGCGAGGCTCGCCGGGCTCGACAAGGCCTACAGCTTTCACGCCCTCCGCCACTACCGCGGCTGCAAGATGTGGAAGGCCACCAAGGATCTCAAGTTCTGCCAGTCGCAGCTCAGGCACAGCCAGATGTCCACAACCGAGAAGTACGTGCACATGGACGAGAGGGAAGCGGTGAAGATGGCGGAAAGGATAGGGGTGTGAGGGCGAACCCACCGGTTCGTTGGGCACTGGACAGCTACCCGGAAAACGAAGTATGTTGTTGCGGGGGTGCGCTGCCGAGTTCTTTCCTCTACATACGGCTCCCGGGAAAGTTGATCGCCTTCTGCTCCCGGGTCTGTCGGGACGAGTACATGAGAGGGAGCGGGCTACGCTTCGTTCCAGGGAAAGCGGACGTAGGTTGGGTAGAGAAAGGGTGTCTAGCGATGGAGATTCGCGACGAGGCGGTAGACCGTGCCGTTGAGGCCAACCGATCCCTGCCGGAGAACGAGTGCCAGTGTTTGGGCGGTGGCATCGTTTGCGACCTGTGCAGGCGGCGTATGGCCATGGTGCTCAAGGCTGCAATGGAGCCGGAGGCCACGGTCTCCTGGAAGTGCTGCGGGGACGAACCTAGAACTTACGATCCCGACAGATACGGGCTGGTGCCGTTGAAAGGCCTGATATGAGTTCGAACACGATAGGGAAGGGCGAGGGGATGAAGTCCGATAGGCCGACAAAGGTGGTCAGGGGGATAGCCTACTATCTCAAGGACTGCCGCGGTGGATGCGGGACGTGGCTCTTCACCAAGGCGCAGCGCCGCTGTCCCATCTGCGGATGTGGACTGGTAAGAGTGGACCCGGGGAGGGAGCCAGTCGTGATCCCTCTAAGCCGGAAGAGGAGAAGAACATGAGCACCAAGGCCTACTACTTGCAGTTCATGGGCGACGACAACGACCTGATCGCCACCGCGAGAATCGGGTGCATGGAAGAGTGGAAGATCGAAAGCACGGCAGAGGACTTGGTCTTGCTTTTGTCTGCCAGGATTGTGGGCGTCTTCGAGGACTTCAATCCTCTTGCTATCGCCCCGGAGTGTCTGTCCAGCGCCCGACAGCCCAAGCCGCTATTCTCTCTGGTGCGCCAAAAGGATAACAGCTTCAAGAGGGAGGAGGTAGCATGATGACCAGAAGCGAGCTTGCAATGATGATCTCTTCTGCTCCTAAGCTGGGGGATTGGGTCGTGGTGTTCAACGGCAAGGATTCGGGGCTCCTGTTCTGGCGGCCGAAGTCGGCGGGCTACACCTGTTCTCTCTTGAGGGCTGGGGTGTACTCCGAGCAAGAGGCCAAGGAAATAGAAAAGTCCTCCGACCGCGGCGACTTTGCCTGTCAGGTCTCGGTGTCCGAGGAGTTTCAACGCTTGCTTGGGCGCATGGGTTACCACGGCATCGCGGAGTTGGCGGCGGTGCAGGCGCTCGACATCGCAAGAAAGAAAGTCGAGGACTTGCACAAGGAGTTGTGCCGCCTCGCAGGAGGCGCTGAAGGGGTCCGGGCGCGCATTCAGGTGTGCGCTATTTGCGGCACTTCGCATCTCGGGGTTTGCCCGTGGTGCATCAATGCCCGGTTGGAGAAGATTAGGCGGGCCTCGGTCGCCAAGCTCTGGAAGCGCGGAGAGATCGAAGTCATCGAGGAAGGTGACGTTCCCGACGGCAGCTTCCTGGTGATTCCGGTGGAGGCATTCGGCCCCCCCTTCGACCCCGCGAAGAAAGGAGCCCGCCCATGAGTAACCTGAACCTGTGGCGCGTGAAGTACGAGATGCAGGCCTGTGAGGGCGCCAGGGGAGAGTTTTGTGACTATGTCGTTACCGCAGATAGAAGTTTGGAGAGCGTTCTCGACGGGCTCCTGATAGGCATCCAGAGTGGAGGTGCTTCTTGCAAGCTGGGTGTGTTCAATGGGATTCTGGAAGCCACCTGGCTCGGGCAGATCGCCAACAAGACCCCGGAGATAGTCCATCGAAGCAACTGGCAGGGGCTGGGGGTCTGGTGTCCCAGGTGCCAGAGGCCGGTGGGGTGTCCGCACTGCAAGATGGAGTTCACCTGCACGTTCTGAGGAGAAGCAGCAATGAGACTCGTCGTCGTAGTTGCTCTTGTTGTCGTGGGCCTCGGGTTCCCCTTCCTGTGGATCTGGTGGGTCAACCGGAAAGTCCATTCCGAATACCAGGAGCGTTGGGACAACCTCAACGCCAAAGTTGGCGGCGTGTTGCCGCCATACGACGAAGCGCTGAAGAAGAGCCCTTCGACTCCTCCTTCCCTGTCGCTCCCAAAGGCCCTGAGCGACCGGACGAGAGCCGAAGGGAGGGCCTCAGACTCCCGCATGGGGCGGGAGTCTTCGGGAGAGGAGAGGTGAAGTGAAGAAGAAGGCAAAGGCCGCGACAACGAAATCATTCCGGGACCGGATCGTAAGGCAGATCGTGCGCGCTGGCCAGCGCGCGGGGTTGTCTTCCGAACTGCTCCGGAAACTTCGGAAGCTGCCCGACATCGTCGCAGCCATGGGCGATGGTCCCAAGTGGGATTCCCTTCGCAAGGCCGCGAAACTCATCGTGAAGGGGTGGGGCTACGACTCGGGCTTGATGGCGCAAAACACGCTGAAGATTTTCGGGGCGTGCCTGGAGGTCGAACTCGGTGTCGAGTTCGACCGGAGAGCCAAGAAGGCTCTCAAAATGCAGGAACGGATGTTCTCGAAAGCAGTCAAGGGCCTCTCCAAGGGCGACTACCTGTCGCCCGATGTGCCGCTGGAGGTGTTGGAGGTCAAGCATCGGGTCCTCGGTGGCGGACCGGGAATTCCGGTGGCCGAGACCAAGAGAAACCCTTCGACTTCCTTCGGTCGCTCAGGGCCTCGGACTCTCAAGAAGAGAGCCCTCGGGAAAGGAGCCAGAGAATGACTTGTCTCATCTGTCCCCGGTGTCGCCGCCGGAAGATCATCAAGCCCGTGAAGTGTTCGGGCTGCGGGCGCAAGATCGCCACGGGCACGAACTGGCGGTATCACCATTTCGTTCACCCCATCGAGAAGGTCGTCAAGGTGAACCGCGCATCGTTCGTGGTGAGGTTCTACGTAAGGGCTGGTTCTCGGACGAGACCTTCGTGGCTTCAACGCCGCATTCCCCGGTCGGGCGGGAGCAAGGCCCGCCTCTGCGGATACTGCGCCCGCAAGCTGGTGTCGGTCCCCAAGGCAGTGCGCTGGCCCAAGAAAGGAGCGCGGCGGTGAGCCCGTGCTTTCCGTTTGTGATAGGAGGCATGACTCTAATATTTCTGGCGCCGTGCGCCTGGGAAATCTGGAAACATAACAGGAGGATGAACCCATGACCATCCCCGTCATCCATTCAATAGGCGTAGGCCTCCCTGCTGCCTGGGAGAGGTCCATTGAGGATCTCCGGCGCCTCGGCGCCGAGGCCCCCACGCAGTACGACCGCCCTGGCGGTCCCCTGAGCATCGACGCCATGATGGTTATGGAGGTGGGCTTGCCCCTTTTGGAATCCCGCATCCACAGCTTTATGCCCGGCGGTCCCTACGACCTCCAGAGCTACTGCATGGAGGTGATGGAAGGGGTGAAGGACCATTGGATTCGCGACCCCAAGGACCCCGAGGACAAGCGCTGGAGTTACACTTACCACGGGCGCATGTGCAAGGACTTCGGGGTGAACCAGATCGAGCAGATGGTCGCCAAGCTCTCGAAGCAGCCGTTCACCCGCCAGGCGCAGTTCACTACCTGGATGCCCCTCAGCGATCCCGGCGACTTCGATCCTCCGTGTCTCCAGCGGGGCTGGTGCCGGATTCTGGAGAACACGGCAACGAAAAGGCTGGAGTTCCATTCGCACGTCTACTTCCGGAGCCGGGACGCCCTGAAGGCGGCGTTTATGAACAGCTTCGCGTTCATCAGGCTGTTCGACGAGATGATCCGCCAGCCGGTCCAGCGGAACCTCGGCCGCGAGCTGCTCTACGTCCGCCACGTGGACGTTTCGGACAGCTACCACATCTACGGCAAGGACTTGAAGGATCTCCCGGCGTTCGATGCCTGCTGCGGCAAATTCTACTCCTACGATCCCGACTGGAAGGGGATGATGGACGAGGAGATCCCGCGAGTGATGCAGTTGATCGTGGACACGGACAAGAACAGGGAGGCAAAGTAGAGGGGTAAATATCATGCCCACCCCAAGCCGTGCGCGCAATCCGCATCCTCCCCTTCGTCGTGTCGTTGACTTCGACATCGACGACCGGGGGTCGCGCTTCGCGATCCTCTCCTGCGGCCACAAGCTGCGGGAAGACCCCTCCGGAGCCCGCAGGATCAACAGCCACGCCCGCTGCATGGGCTGTGCCGCCGAAGGCAACCTCGACCCCCTGCCCGGCGACACGGGCACCTCCCGGGACAAGCCGAAGTTCTGCAAGCGGTGTGGATGCAAACTCAGGAGCGGACAGAAAAACGACTACTGCGATCCTTGCAGGGGAGGTGGGTAGGGAGTAAGATAGCGGGAGGCAGGCTGAAGACTGAAGGCTGAAGGCAATAGAGAACGGAAAGGAACGGGAAGTGAAAAAAAGAACGAAGAAGAGGGCGATGAGGCTCGTTGAGCCGAGAATCGCCAGGGAGAGCGAGCCGGTAATGGAAAAGGAGTCGTTCGAGCTGTACGACACGGAGTACGTTCTCCCCGGGCTGCTCATCAACCAGAGGCTGGGGTTCTTTCGGCGGCCGAGAGGGATGACCAACTCCCTTGGCCGGGGCAAGTCCGAGGCCGACACCAACATGACGCAGTGCGGACAGTTGGCCTGCCCGCTCTCCTTCCTGGTGTGGGAGTTCTCTGTCCACATCGGGGACAGCGGCCATCCCTCCGACCACGACAACGTCGTGTCTCGGGGGGTGATTCGATTCGAGCGGGTGGCTCGAAGAGCTCTGGAGGCGCCTCTTGCTCCGAGCAACCGAGGAAGCGGGCTGTTCCGGGAGATGCGCGAGCCCATCGTGCACGGAGAGACCTTTGCGGCCATGCTCTCCTGGCCCTACTTGTCCCAGGACAACCAGAACCCCCTCATGCCCGGGAATTGGGAGATTGCCCACTACGCCATCTACGAACCGGTCCCCGTCAGGGTGGTCCTGCGGGGAGAGTTGACGTTTCCCAGGTGAAAGGAAAGAGACATGGCACCCCAGGATTTGCGCAGTGACCCTTCTCCGTCCGAGCCCTTCATGGCCCCCGGCAACCCGGAGGCCCGGAGCGCCAAGCCGATGAACGAGGCTGACGACTTCGAGCTGCTCCGGTGGTTCCACGAGACCTTCTCTTCGGACCTGCTGCTGGCCTGGTCCGCGGCCTCGGCCGAGACCAAGAAGCTGCTCACCACCCCCGGGCTGTCGGAACGGCAGTTGTCGGCGGGCATCGCCGCCGCCTGGAAGGACACCATCGAGAAGCTGGCGAACAGCCAGGACATCATCGAGCACTTCCAGTACCGGGTCATGGAGCTGCGCATCAACGGCATCCTGTCCGGAGATCCGCGCGAAGCGAAGAAGCTCAACGTCGTGCCGGAAGAATTGAGGTAACGACGGTAGGCTGTAGGCAGTAGGCAGTAGGCGGCATCCGAAGGAAAGGAACGGGGATGAAATACTTCGACGAGAACGGCAAGGAAGTGAAGGTTGTCCAGGCGATAGGCATCGACACCGATCCCGACGCCACAGCCGAGAAGGCCGAGGCCGAGGGGAAGGCCAAGGTCTACGCCAAGGCAGTAGCCAGGGCCACGATAGCAGGCTTCGTGCTGCTCTGCGGGCTCGTTGCTCTGGGCATGTGGGGCTGCCCGGTCTACAACGTCTGGAACCAGCAGAAGCAGGGCGAGTCCCTGCTGGCCCACGCCCAGAGCTCCAAGGAGGTGGCGGTAGCCGAGGCCAAGGCCAAGATGGAGTCGGCCAAGCTCCTCGCGGAGGCCGAGGTCTCGCGGGCCGAGGGCGTGGCCAGGGCCAACAAGATCATCGCCGACAGCCTGAAGGGCAACGAGGTGTACCTGCGCTACCTGTGGATTCAGGACGTGGCGGGTAAGGACGTGAATAAGACCGTGGTGTACGTGCCCACCGAGGCCAACCTGCCGATCCTGGAGGCTGGGCGACATCTTGGGAACCCGGAAGCTGGGAAGTAGGGGCCTTGCCTGCCGGGCCGTTTTGAGGTAGGTTCCTGTAGAAAGGAAGCTGCGGACATGCCGAGGAAAGCCGGGTCGAGGCACGGGAGGAAGAGGATGCTTTCCGAAGCCGAAGTCATCGCCGACAGCCAGCGGTTCATCAAGGCGCTGAGAGGCCACGCAGCCGACCTGGGACTGACCATCCCCCGGTTCACCATCAACGTCGGCTGCTCCTTAGCCGAGGCGCTGAATTCCAAAGAGGAACGGACCGTGGCCCACGTCGGATGCAAGGACAACACCATCTGCCTCGCCGCAGCGTTCGGGGCGCTCAACCGCAACAAGCGCTACGGGGTCCTGGCCCACGAGGTCGGGCACCTGATGGCGGGGCTCGAAGGAAGTGGGGCCGAGTCGCGGGCGGACTGCTGGGTTCGTGACCGGTTGGGACTAAACGTCCTGTACGACAGCGTTGATGCGGTCGAGTTTTTGGGCGAACGAGAGATCTTGGGGTTAGGGCTGTAGACCGAGCCGGGGGCAGGAAGGTAACAGCCGCAAGGCATGGGGTTCGGCGTCGCTGCCGTTCCTTCTTCCTGTCCCCGACCTTGGAGATCCCGATGGGCCTCGGTAAAGTGAAGCGCCTGCTCAACAACGGCATCAAACGCGACAAGTGGCTGACTCGGGCCGAGGTCAAGGGCCCATCCCAGCGGCTGCTGCGCAGGCAGTGGAAGAAGGGCAAGGAACAGCGCGAGGGCATCGAGGAGTTCAGGGACGGCGAGCCGTTGCTGTACTAGGAGTCGTGACATGGCCCCCACCGAAGTCTACACCAACGCGACCTGCACCTGCGACGGCGGAACCTGCGCGTGCTGTTACGTCTCGCCGCAAGGCCAGGTGGTCTATATGGTGGCGTTGCCGGAGCCCGATCCGCCCCCGGAGCCTCCGGAGCCGCTGCGGCTGGACCGTCTCCCCCTCTCCGCGTCTCCGCGTCCCCGTGTCGCCCTGCCAACTCGCGGACATGCTCCGGTGGTCAGCCACGCCAACGGAAGGTGAGGGTTCGGCCCTTCGACTGACGCTCCCCTCGGCTTGGCTCAGGGCGAGCAGGGCAAGTAGATATATATCCTTCCAAGCTGCTCGGCAGGATAGGGTGAGCAGTCTCACTAGCCTAACATTCGGTCCTCTGAAAACACCGAAACCGCACCAAATGCCCCAGGACGAGAGATCTCGTGCCTGTGGCTAGGACGATAACCCCCGGGGGAGGGGTTTGTGGCGCCTTGGTGAGCCGTGGGGCACGTAGGGGCGTCGTAGGGACCGGCTACCCATTCGACTCGCTGGCTGCTCGCTCAGGGTCTTTGGGCCGCAGGGAAGCATGACCTATGCGGCCCAAAGAAAACGGGGGCCGCGAGCGCCGGACACCCGCAGGCCCCCTAAAACCGCCCGGAAAAGGAACCGAAACCGGGCGGGGTTATGACCTCAACCCTTCGACAGGCTCAGGGTTTTCAACTCCATCCTCCGCGGTTGCTCAGCGCCTTCAGGATGCAGAAGGCGGTCACGACCAACAGGCACAGCCACAGGATCGTCAACTGCGGCGCCCCGGAAACACGAACCTTCCGTCCCTCGTCAGCTTCATCCCCGCGCGGCGCATGGTCGCGGCCCCGGCCTCTGAACCGGGGTAGGCAACCCGCCCGCCACGGGCGATCAGGAAGCGGACGATCTGAGTTCCGTAGCCGTGACCGCGGCGCGCGGTGCGGACCTCCACGTCTCCGATGGTGGCGCCCATGGTTGTTGCTTTGCCTACCAGCTTGGCGTGCTCGTCGGCGAAGGACCAGTGAGTGACGCCGAACTTGCCGGGAGACTTGCGGGCGAAGAGGCTCATGGCACGTAGTCCACCGAGTGCGCCGCGTGGGCCTGCCAGTTGTTGGTGTAGGCCGCCGCCAACTGCTTGTCGCGGATGACGAGAAGGTTCTCGGCGTTGGAGGACTCGGCTTCCTGTGTGAAGTTGAAGCTGCCAGTGATGACTGTGGCCCCGTCGAGAACCATGACCTTGTTGTGGGCGATCAGGTGCCTGAAGTCCAACTTTACCGGCACTCCCGCCGCAGCCAGGACCGCCAGCTTGGTGTACTTGTTCAGTGTCGTGATCGTCGCGTCGTATTGCTCCCTCTTGTCGAGAATGGCCTGAACGGCCACTCCCCGCTGGTGGGCGGCGATGAGCGCAACGACGATCTCCGGAGAGGTGAAGCTGTAGGCTTGCACCAGCACCGAGGACTTGGCCTTGCCCACCGCGGCAACAATGGCCGCGGTGCAGCCGCCCTTGGGCGAGAAGAAGACCTGCATGGAAGCGCTGACTACGCCCCGGCCGCCTTCAGAAACCGCGCGCGGTCGAAGGCGGGGTTCTCCCGTTCGAGCGCGTCGGCCAGATTCCGGGCCACCGCTTCGAGGGCCGTGAAGGCCGAGGGGCTCGCGGCATTGCGGACCGCTTCGTCCCTGGTCTCCCGCAAGGCCTTGGCGATTACGATGTAGTCTTTCTTGGACATGGGGTCCTCCTAGAAGTTTACGGTGACCGACAGGGCATCCAGCTTGGTGCCCAGCCGCTCGTAGAGCTTGGCTGTCCCGCTGTCCTGCCAGTTGGAGGCGAGATGCTCGGCCTTCAGGTAGGCCGCTGCGCTCAAGGCCTCCAAAACGTCGGAGAACGAAGTGGCGTCGATGGCCTTCTCCAAGCCCTCGACTAGCTGTTCCTTCTTGCTTCGCTCCACGTTATGCCTCCTTCGGCTTCAGTCCGAGCTGCTCTCTCACGCTGTTGACGTACTCGTCCGTGCTGCCGTTGATGTACGTCTTGAGCTTGTTCTTGTAGTCGGGGATGTCATTCTTCACCGCATTCACGGCCTGCACCACCGTCCTCAGCCCGAGATGGTCGCGCCGCCACAGGTAGATGAGCGCGCCGATGGCCGCCACCGCAAACCCGGTCAGTATCCAGTGCATCCACGGCAGGATCGCGGCGATCAGCAGGCACGTGAGCCCGCAGACTATCGAGGCCGCGGCCCCGCAGACGAACCACTTCAGCGCCCCGGGCAGGAAGATCGCCCCGGCAATGCAGCCCAGCAGGACCAGCACGCAGATTCCGCAGATCCAGCGGAGCTTCTTCCGGTCTCGGGCAAGCTGGGCGTCGGACAGGTCCTTCGTCGCCTTCTTCACGGCCTGCTCGGCCACGGCCAGCTTGTCCTTGGCGTCGGCCAGTTCTTTCTCGGCCTGTTCCACCGTCCTCGGCTTGGCGGTGGACGCCGGGTCGGCCTTGGGATCGGTCTTGGGGGGCGTTTGCCCGCCGATGTTTATCTGGGGCGGGGCGACCACCGAGCAGCCCGAGCTATCGGGAATCAGAAAACCAACTGCGGCACCCAGCAGCATCGGCACCGCGTACCACAGGAACTTTTTCATGGCCTCTATCTCCTGTCCTTTGGCTCGCTTCACCAGTGGAGCAACCCTTCGACTCGCTCGTGCCAGTGGAGTAACCCTTCGACTCGGCCTCTGGCCTCGCTCAGGGTAAAAGGGGCGGGGCCGCGCACTGCCAATGCCTTTCGGCTCTTATTAGTGCGAAGTGGCGGCCCCTTTCCCCGTCATTCCTTCCACGACATGTGGGCTTTGCGGATCTCCTCGGAGGCCTCCTCGATGAGCGGCCGGGCCGCTATGGGGTGGCTGCTGCCGAGGATGTTCATGGCCCGCTGGAGGGTCTCCAACAGGTTGCCCTTGCGGACCAGAATCAGGGTCGCCTCGGGCACCACGGGCTTCGGACGGTCGATGTCCTTCTCCTCGGTCGCGCGGATGGGACCTGACTCCTTGGCCGGTTCCTCCTGCCTGACCCTGGCCTTGACGCTGAGCGTTTTCTTGGTCGCCATCTTCTTTCTCCTACCCTTCAGCCTTCGGCCTTCCCTTCGACCCAGCTCGGGGTCTGTGACAGCCTTCGGTCTGCTGTTCCTCACGCCGTCCTGACCAAGTCGATGCCGCTCATGTAGAGATCGAACCCGACAGCGGCGCCGTTGTGTCCGTCGATCTTGAACGTCAGGGTGTGCTTCCCAGCCGTCAGCACCACCGCCGGGGCGGGGCTGATGTCGGCGATGACCGCGATATTGAGCGGAGCCAGCACTGCGGCGTTGTAGAGGTCGTAACCGGCCCCCGCGCCTACCTGGACCGTGTCCACGTACACCTTGAGGATGCCCGCGTTGGGGCCCTTGCAGGCGTTGATGCGGAGTTGCCAGATGCCCGTCGAGGGGATGTCCTGGTCCAGGGTGAAGTTGTCGCCGGTGGCGGATGGGCCGCCCTTGTTGGTGTAGTGCGCGGACCACAGCTCGGTCGCAGCCACCTCGCGAATCCAGGTGCCCTGCGGGGTCGTGGTCGCCGGGCGGGTGCAGAGGTTCAGGAAGATGCAGTCCGCGATCCCGGACATCGAATCCATGACGGCCAGCGCCTGTTCCAGCGTGGCCATTCCGGTGAAGAGGTTGTTGTACTGCGCGGGGTCCAGCGCAGTGTTTTTCGCATTGAAGGTCGCCCCTCTGGGGTAAGCCATTTTCTTCTCCCTTCCTTACGCCGTGCGGACCAGTTCGAGCTTCTGGAGCCGGACGATGTAGTTGCTCGATGCCCCGTTCAGCCCGTCCACCCGGAACTTGATCCGGTGGTAGCCGCCGGTCAGCACCAGGCTGCCACCGGCCGAGAGCGTGGTGATGGTGATGAGGTTGGCGTAGTTGGGACCGGCCGCGTACAGGTCGTACCCGGCCGCCGTCCCGATCTGAACCTCGTCGATGAACACCTTGAGCTTGCCTTCGTCGGCGTTCAGTGGCGCGTTCAGGTAGATGGCGTAAGTCCCCGTCGAGGGCGCGTAGAGCGAGATGTCAAAGCAGTCCCCGTTCAGGGGGAACGTGGTGTTCCCGATGTAGCCGCCGAACATGTAGGCGGCGTTCATGGTCCTGGTCCACATCCCCTGGATCTCCTGGAGGAGAGTGGCCCGCAGGAAGTCGATCCGCTGGTGGCTGCGGATGCCGCCGAGACCGTCCAGGATCGTGAGGGCCTGCGCCAGGTTGGTGACTCCGTTGAGCAGCCCGGAGTACAGCGCCGGGTCCAGTGCGCAGTTCCCGGCCTGGTACGCCTTGTTGTTTGGGTATGCCATGATGTCCTCCTTACGCCGTCCGCTTGAACGACATGGCGCCCAGGCGCAGGCCGTAGGCGGAAGAAGCGGCGTTCTTGTCGAAGCACAGGAACCGGACCACGTGCGCCCCGGCGGTCAGCACGAGGCCGCTGACGCCGATGGTGGCGTATGGCCCCAGCGCCGCCGTGTAGAGGTCGTAGCCGGAAGTCAGCCCGATCTGCACGCCGTCGATGTAGAGCTTGACGATGCAGGCGTCCGACATGGTGGGGGCCTGCATGGTGAAGGCGTAGGTCCCTGCGGCCGGGATGTAGAAGTTGCACCGGATCTCGTCGTTCTGGGCCTGGCTGCCGTCGTTGCCGTAGTAGGACCGGTAGAGGTATCCCACCGCGGCAGCCACCCGCGCCCAGACGCCCGCGGTGACGACATCCGGGGCGTGGGTCAGGAGGTTGAAGGCGATGCGCTCGCCGATGGCAGAAACGTCGTCCAGGAGGGCCAGGGCGCCCTCCAGGTCGGTCACCCCGTTGAGCAGCCTGCTCTGGAGGGCCGAGTCCACCCCGACCACGACCGCCTTGTACTCCGCATTAGCTGGGTATGTCATGTCGCTCCTCTCTTTCTTTCCTTCGATCCAAGTTCCCCCGGCACCTGCTCCGGGGGAGGCCCGGCAGTCATTGCGTTCTTCGTCCGCTGCTCACCTTCGCTTTCGACTGCTCGTCCTTGCGCTCCTTGATGTAGGCCATCACCGAGGCCAGCACGGCCACGCCGAGGCCCAGGAGCCCGATGAGTTTCCAGTTGACGCTGCCGTCCCCGTTGCGGAGCATCGAGGCAGCCTTGACGGTTATTGGATTCACGTGTTAGTCCTCCTCATTGTTTCCCTCTCCCCGCGGGAGAGGGAAACTTGCACGCCGAAGGCGAGGGTGAGGGCTCCACCGTTCATGGTCTCAGGGCCTCCTTGGCCAGGCGAACGGCGAAAGCCTTCAGCGACCTCTTCACGGACTCGTTTACTTCGTTCACTTCGAGCACTCCTTCCACTGGTTGCCGGACTTGTAGAGGCGCAGGATGGGGGCGTTGGAGGCGGTCAAGACCGCGACCTTGCGGCAGTCGGTATGGCTGTACTTCCTGGAGGTCAGCGCCCTGGCGAAGACGATGGCCTGATGGCGGGTGCCGAACTTCCAGGTGCCCGTTTCGGCGCCGCAGACCGCCACGACCTTGTAGCGAGGGGAGGGGTTGCCCTTGACCAGCACGATCTTTTGTCCTTGCTCGGCCACTCTCCGGGCCTTGTCCTGGGCGGCCCCGAGGCTGGAGAAGCGGCCGTAGATGAGGTTCCTGCCCTCGTCCTCCAGCCACTTCCGAACGACCCATTGTCCGTGCTCCTTGTCGATGAATATGGCCTGGAACATCGGATTCCCCGCAATCCTCCCCACCACCTCCGACACCGCCAGCGACTCACGCTCGGAGGCCTTGTGGGCCTGCTGTGCGCCGAGGAGGATGTCCGCGGAGCGGCTGCGGCCTTCGCGCACCGCCTTCGAGCGCAGGCGCCCGGCGGCAGAGGCCATCTTCGAGTGCCAGTAGGCGCCGGGGTTATGGGCGATGGCTCCGCCCGAGGGAGTTACCTCCCAGAAGCGCCCCCATGTGGGGGACCTCTCCAGTATTTCGTACTTGCCGACAGAAGCATCAAACACCAGGAACACGCACTCGCCCTTCTTGCTGGCCAGCTCGGTGGCTTTGCGAACAGCGGCGCGGAACGCTGTGGGGTCGGCTTCTGGTCCCGGGTTCGAGGCGGTGATGACCTTGGCCCCGCCGAGCCCCCGGACCACAACCCTCGTCTTCCAGGAACTCAGGAGCCGTACCAGCCAGTTGCCGCGCTTCCCGCTCTTCACCAGCCGGACGACCTCTCCGCTGGAGAGTCTGACCACCATGCCACGGCGAAGGGGGTTGGTGATTGGCCGCAGCGGAGGCATCTCCGGAGCGGTGGCCTTGGCTGGCGGAGGCGTCGGCAGAGCAGGAGCCGGGGAGGTCTCGGGATTGGGCCTGACCCGCTTGCCGTCAATGACGTTCGCGCCTCCTGCCCGCTCCGCGATCCGCATGGCATCGGTCTTGTCCCCGTGGAGGACGATACGTCCGTCCACCAGTGTCACCCAGCCGGCAGCGTGCCTGCCGTAGGCCTTCGAGGCTTTGACCACCTCGACCCAATGGCTCTTCTTTCTCATCTCAGGCGCTCCTTTTGGGCGGCTGCATCAGCAGGTACACCAGCCCCACCAATCCCGCGGCCACGACGCTCCCGGCCACCAGCACGGCCGTCTTGTGGTTCTTGTAAAGCTCGGCCAGGTCCTCGTTGATCTGGCCGCCTGCCGCCTTGAAGGCGTCGGCCATCTTGGTCGCAGCGACCGAGGCCTCGCCGGAGGACATCATCGGACTGGCGGCGGCGGCGTCGTAGGCCATCGACGCCGCGGCATCCGGAGGCACTCCCTGCTGTACCATCTGGGCGGTCATGGGCATCGCCTGGGGCGCCTGGCTCACCAAAGCCTTGCCCAGCTCGGTCAGCTTGCCCACGGAGTCGAACAGTCCGCTGGCCGTGGCCCAGCCGGGGGTTTCGCCCACGGCTCCCGTGGCCGCCGCGCCCTCCGCCACCGTGGAGGTGGAGATCCCGCTCTCGGCCGCCGCCTCGGAAACGGCCTCGGGGGCGACGGACCCGGGGCTGACGATGCCCGCGCCTTCGCCGGTCGCGGCGGCGGCCTCCCCGGTGGCCCCCTCCGCCGCGGCGGAACCCCCGAACACCGTCCCGCCGGGTCCGCCGAAGACCGAAGGAGCGGCGGCTGACGCCGCGAACCCAGCGGCCCCGCCGATAGCGGCGCCGATCCCCGCCCGCTCCAGCCATGCCTGGGGCTTGCCGAACCCGGTGGTCGGCCCCAGCGAAGCTCCGATCCCGGCGCCCATCACGGCCAGGCCGATGGGCGCCCCGAAGCCGGTGGCCATCAGGACGCCGCCGCCGATGACGGAGCCGACCGCCAGCAGGGGCTTCTCTTCCTTCTTGAGCCATGACCCCGCACCGCTTCTGACCTTGGAGAAGGCCAGTGCCGCGCCGCCAGTGGCGCCGACTTCCACCACCCGCCCGAAGTCGCTTTCGGCGGCCTTCTTGACGGCGGCTGCGGCCCCGCTGACCGCTCCCCCCACTGCTTCCTGGACGGGAGAGGCCGCTTTCTTGACGGCCTTCTTGACCTTCTTGAGCGCCTTCGAGACTTTGCTGGCGGCCGAGCTGATCCACGAACCCATCCCCGCCGGACCCAACATGCAGGCCGGGCAGTAGGGGTTGTAGTACAACCCCCCGCAGCCCATGCAGCGGTAGCGAGGACGAGGCATCGGCCTTCCCTTCAGCCTTCGGTCTTCAGCCTGCCGTCCAGCTACTTCTTGCCCTTCTGCATCTTCTTGTAGAGCAGGTAGCCTCCGACCCCGAGCACCAGGAGGACGAGGATGGTCTTCATCGAGAAGATCGAGGAAGACGCAGGCGCCGGAACGGCGACATCGCCCATCGGGTAGCCTGCGGGCAGGCGCTGGATGGTCGGGTCCTGGTCGTCTTCCATCCCCTCGATCAGCCCGATGGCGTCGTCGTAGCCGGACCGGACCGGGAACCTCGTCAGATCTTCGTCATGCGGTGTGAGTGGCATTGGCGGACCCCTTCTTTCTCATGGCCACGAACAGGCCACCGGCCAGGGCGAGAACCCCGGCCCCGATGGCTACGGGCATCACCCACGAGGGCAGCCCACTCTTCTTCGCTCCTGCCCCGGGCTTGGCGCCCGCCGCGGCAGCGGTCGCGGCGGAGAGCGCCTGGGATACCGGGCTGGCGCCCATGCCGCCGACGAGCATGATCGCGTCGTCGCCGAAATCGTCCTCGGGGATCCTCACCAGTTCTTCGTCGTGCGCTGTGAGTGCCATCGCTAACTCCTTCCTCTCAGAACCGCGAACAGGCCGCCAGCCAGGGCGAGCACCCCGGCCCCGATGGCCACGGGCATCACCCACGAGGGCAGCCCGCTGCTCTTGCCCCCGGCGGGGGGTCTGGCCGCAGGTGCCGCGGACGAACCCGCTGCTTTGACTGCCTTGACCACCTTGGGAACCGGGGCCGCCGTCGCCTTGGCCACAGCCGCCTGGGTGGCCGAGGTGGCCAGGCTGGTAATCAGGCTGGTGAAGGCCGAGGGGGCGGGGGTCGGCGCCGGAGCCTGCGCCGCAGGACTCATCGAGGCGGCCACGCTCGCCATGTAGGCGGCCTCCTGGTCCTGGTCGTCCGTTGCGCCGAGACCGTAGAGCCCCCGCACCCGAGTTCCGGCGCTTCGCCAGCGCCCCCGGTCCACCGACATCCGTTTGGCCCGCCTAGTGAATCTTGCCCAGGGCATGTTCTATCTCCTTCTCATGGCCGCGATCAGCACGCCGACCGCGATGATCGCCACGCCGCCAACCGCCACCGGAACGAACCACGACGGCAGCCCGCCGCCACCGCCTTTGGACTTGCCGCCACCCTCGGAGGGGGCCTTGGCGGGGGCCGCCTTGGCCGCCGCCGGAGCCTTGGCCGCGGGAGCCGGGGGCGACACCTTCTTGGCCAGGGCGGCCTGGATCACGCTGCCCGCCACGTTGACCCCCGAGCTGCTCAGGACCGAGGCGATGTTCGAGATCGCCGAACCGAAGTCGAACCCCATGCCTCCCGACATCTTCCTCCTCCTTACTCCACAGCCAGAGTGTCGAGTTTACCGCTGGACACCCGCTTGTCCAGCTTTTTGTCGATTTCGTCCAGGCGGTACAGGATGTGCTTGTACTGCTCTGCCTGGGTGGCCTCGGACTTGTCCACCTGGGACTGCACGTCGATGTGCCGCAGGGACAGCGCCCCCAGCCAGATGCCGATGCAACTGCCCGCAATCACCAGGAACCACCAGATGTTGCAGCGGGGGTAATCCGCCACCGCCTCCCGCTCCGCCGTGCCCAGCTCCTCCAGGACCGGGGAACCGGGCCGCTGCCCGAACTGCTTGAGATGGGAACACATGATGCCGATCTCCCTAGCTCATCGTCGGGACTTGGACATTGACGTGGAGCTGGTGGGCTCCACCGCCACCGCCCTCGTTGGAAATGGCCACGGCCGTCGCGAAGTCTCCCGCCCCGACGTTGGGAGCCACGCGGTTGTTGCGGTCGTCGAGCAGCCCCAGACCGATCCAGTAGGTCGTGCCGAGCACCAGATTGTCGAGGAAGGCGAAGGGGATGTTGGTCCGCCGGTGCCAGTTGTTGGAACCGCCCGCGAAGGCCGCCGCCTGGGCCGTCAGCGCCGCCAGGGAAGTGGCCACCAGCCAGCAGTAACTCATCGGCCCGATGGCCTGGGCCGCCAACAGGTCCTGCCCGGCATCCTCGGTGATGACCCGGATGAACGCCGGGGGGAAAGTGAGGGTCATGTTGACGTTGTGGCCGAGGTCGCGGTTGGACCGGTCGCCCACGAAGGCCGCCCCGGCGTAGTTGCAGTCGCGCGGCCAGATGTTGATCGACGCGGACAACACCGTGACCGTGAGGTTGTAACGGGTGCCCGCCACCGAGCTCACGAACTGCACCGGGCAGTCCGCCCCCGCCTGGCTGAGCAGCCGGGCCAGGGTGAAGTTGCCGCCCATCAGGAACTGCACCACCCCGGGCACCAGCCGGGGGGCGATGTTGAAGACGGTGGTGACGTTCATCGAGGCCAGGAACTGGAGCCGCAGACAGGTCTCCTCCATGGTCAGCGTGGTCGGGTTGAAACCGGCCAGCGAACAGACCGGCCCGGTCAGGTGCAGGTTCACCCCGGCCATGTGCAGGGTGCCGGAGTTCACGAAGGAGGTGCCCACGTACATGTTGGCGCCGCCCGTGAAGGTCCCGGCGTTGGAGAAGCCGCGGATGACAATGAGCACCGCCCCGGCGGTCACCAGCCCGACGGTGATTTGGAGGTCGGTGCAGACGAAGGGGTTCGGCAGCGCCACCGTGCCGCCGCCGGTGATCTTGACCACCGGCCACACCTCGCTGATGTTGCAAGAGATGGTGAAGGCCCCCGCGGCCGTGAACTGCACGGCGGAGGTGTCGCCCACCGGCACGGGATTGAAGGCCATTATCGGGGTCGTGTTCCAGTTGCCACCCACGCGCACCAGGGAGTTGTTGGTCATGTTGATGCGCTGGCCCACCGTGGCCACCGCGCCGTTGTGGGTGAAGTTGCCGTCCACCGCGAGAGTGCCCGCCGCCAGGGAGAAGATCCGGCTGTCCACCAGGGGGTTCCCGAGATGCAGCAGGTTGCCGGTGACATGGAAGGTCGCACCGCCGATGTTGACGAGCCCCATGCCGTTGGCGCCGTTGCCCAGGAAACAGCTCCCGGTGACGGTGAGGTTGTGGCCGTTGAGGTCCAGCGTGGGCGCGTAGGCCGCGCCTCCCCCGCCGTAGGCCGAGAACGTCCCGGTGACCGCCACCGCCCCGGTCAACTGGTAGTTCACCGCCCCGTAGGTCCCGCCGTCGCGGGTGAGGATGACGTTGGCGCCGATGACGCAGGCCGGGATCAGCACGGTCGAACCGGCCACCGCCTGCGAGGTCAGGATGATCGGGACGTTTATGGCGCAGGTCGCGGCGGGCTGGAAGCCGTTGACCAGGGTGGACCGCACCTGGATGCCGGTGATGGTGCCCGGCCCGCCACCCAGGTTCACCGTTCCGGTGGAGGTCAGGAAGATGTTCGAGACCGTGACGAGGACGGTCGTGGCCGAAGCGGGATTGATGACGGTGGTTTTTCCGGCAGCGGCAATCGTCAGGTTGTAGAAGGCGATGGTCAGGGCCGCAGGAACGACGTTGATGTCGATCCCGCCGTTATCGTTGAAGTTGAAGGTGCTGGTGCCCGGGACGATGACCGCGTTGGGGGACCGGTATTGCATCGTTCCGGAGACGGTGACGACGGCGCTGCCGGGCACGAAGTTTCCAGCCAGCAGGGCGGCGGCCAGGAGCATGTTGCCGCCGATGGACAGGTTGTTGTTCTGGGTCTGCCAGGTCCCGTTGCTGTGGTTGAAGTTTCCGGAGAGGACCATGGCGTCCTGCTGCTGGAAGGTGCCACCGGCGCCCAGGGGGCCAACCGCGACATTGGCCAGCGTCTCGCCAGCGGTGGTAATCAGCACGTTACCGGCTACGGCGAGAAAATCGACTTCGCCCCCGGCCGGGGTGAAGGTCATTCCGGCGACCAACTTGAAGAGGGTGGTGTTGATTCCGAGGTTGAAACCGGCCAGGTTCAGGGTCCCCGTGAACCCGGTGCAGTCGAGCTGATCGCAAACGGCGTTGGCCGTCAGGGTCGGGCCGCTACCGGCCGAGCCCACGTCCAGGAAGGCGTTGTCGCCCGCCACGGGGAACGAGGCGCCGCCGCCACCGCCGGAAGCGGCGCTCCAGTTGGCATTGAGGTTCCAGCGCCCGCCAGCAGCCCCCACGTAAAAGCGATTCGCCATCTCAGCTTCTCCTCATCTCAGATCGGA
>Ga0209777_10002324_pt1 | contig 25339 bp, 19 predicted proteins | sample FrelakmetHBP12HB_FD_187147 | JGI IMG/M metagenome (GOLD analysis project Ga0209777, IMG submission 187147) | Freshwater lake sediment microbial communities from the University of Notre Dame, USA, for methane emissions studies -HBP12 HB (SPAdes)... | ecosystem: Environmental > Aquatic >... | reverse complement strand
CTTACCGACATCACCCGCATTGTCAGCCACCGCACACGCTGCCAGTTCATCTCTCTGCCGACTGCACCCTCGGTCGACGGGTTTACCTCTCCGAGCGCCTCGCTGGTCGTCCGGCGGATCAAGACCACCGTGATGGCCCAACCACCCATGGCGGTCTTCGCCGACCTGAGAACCCTGGCGGCTGCCCCGCAATCCATGATTGCCGCCGGCTATGGCGATATCCTGGGCAAAGCCATCGCCCTGGCGGATTGGCAACTCGGGCACCTGCTTTGGGACGAGCCCTACAGTCCAGAGATCGCTGCGCGCGTGCGCAAGACCCTGGATGCCTGCATCGCCGCGACCGCCGAAATTGGTCGCGCCACACCGGATGGAATCCGGAAGCTGATGTTCAGTCTGATCGATTCTGGCATATGCATGTTGGACTTCGGCAACTCGCGCCCGGCCGCCGGTTGCGAACATTACATGGCCCACTTCCTGGAAATGAAATTGCTGAGGGAGAGCCGGCCGGCCGTGCTGCATGGGGCCAAGGTGGGCCTATGCTCGCTGCTGGCCGCGCAAATGTATGCCCGGCTCAGGCGGATCGACCGGCCCCGGGCAGAGGCCTGGCTTGCCGCGGCTGCCCGGCCGGAACGTCATACGGATATGGAACGCATCCGGCGGGCATTTGGCTCGATCGCGGAGAATTTGTTCGTCGAGCAGGCGCCCTTCCTGGATATGACTGCCGCGGATTTCGCCCAGCTCAAGGAAGGTGTCCTCGACCACTGGGATGAAATCCAGGCTCTGGCGGCACAGGTGCCCGGCTCGGAAAAGCTGGCCGATTTACTCAGCCGGGCCGGCGGCGCGACCAGCCCGTCAGGGCTGGGTCTGAGCGACGAGGAAGTGCGGCAAGCCCTGACCGAATCCCACTTTCTGCGCAACCGTTTCACGATATGCAAGTTGGAGCACATGCTCGGCTTGCCTGATGGTTTATAGGAGAAATTGCCATGTCAATAGAAGCTCCTTATCCTGAATTGGACGAATACCTGGTCTGGATTGGTGAGGCCGGCTGGCGCATTTCGGAAATCGAGGCCAGCGAAGGTTCGGCCGGCAATATCTCGGTGTGTATTGGCTGGCCGATGGAATTGCGCCGCAAGTTTCCGCTGGCCGAATCATTGGATCTGCCCCTTGCCGTGCCCGAACTAGCCGGGATGACCCTGCTCATCACCGGCTCGGGCAGGCGTCTACGCGATATCATCCAGGAGCCAACCGCCAACCTGGGCTGCCTGGTGGTTGACAAGGACGGCAAGACGGGGCAGCTTTACACTTCGCCGAAACGCCTTTTTACCAACCTGACCAGCGAACTGAATTCGCACCTGGCCGTCCACCGCGACCAGATCGTCAACTCCGGCACCAACTTCCACGCCGTCATTCACGCCCAGCCGCGTCACCTGACCTATCTGAGTCACATTCCACGCTACCAGGACCAGAAAACCCTTAACCAGCATCTGCTGCGCTGGCAGCCGGAGACAATCATCAATCTGCCGGAAGGGGTCGGTTTCGTACCTTTCAATGTGCCCGGCTCGCAGGCTCTGATGTCTGCCACCCTCAAAATGCTGCACCAGCACCGCGTGGTCATCTGGGCCAAGCATGGGGTCGTGGCCCGCTCCGACACTTCCGTCAAGCGCGCCTCTGACCGGATCGAATACGCTGAGACGGCTGCCAGCTACGAGTATCTTGATCTGGTGGCTGGAGAGCACGGGGAAGGCCTGTGCATTGAGGAGATTCTCGCCATCTGTAAGGCGTTCAACATCCAGCAGTCCATCTTCTAACTCCAACAGGAAAACTGCCGTGGAAGCCACCCGCCAACTGGAAGTCCAACTGAACGATTTCTCTCCTGCCAGACGGACACAAGCCCTGGAAGCATTGATCGCATCGGGAGAGCCTGCCGGCACGCCCCAGGAAGCTGTCAATCTGCACTGTCACACTTTTTTCTCTTTCAATGCCTATGGCTACTCGCCGATCGGCCTGGCCTGGCTGGCCCGGCAGCGCGGTTTCAAAGCGTTGGGTATCGTGGACTTCGATGTACTCGACGGGACGGACGAATTTCTGAACGCATGCGAACTTCTCGGGGTGCGCGGCTCGGCCGGTATGGAGACGCGTGTTTTCCTCCCCGAATACGCCAGTCGCGAGATCAACTCCCCTGGCGAGCCGGGCGTGTACTACACCATGGGCATCGGTTTTACTTCCAGCCAGGCCGCGGCTGAAGCCGCTCCAATCCTGGCCGATATGCGCCGGCGAGCCGAAGCGCGTAACCGCACCATTCTGGCTCGAATTAATGCATTCCTTTCGCCGGTGACAGTGGACTATGACCGTGATGTTCTCCCACTTACCCCTGCCGGCAATGCCACCGAGCGGCATATGCTGGTGGCTTATCAGAAGGCGGCTGCCGCCCGCTTCCCGGACCCTGTGCCCTTCTGGGCTGAGAAACTGAAATTGGCGTCCGAACAGGTGGCTGCCCAGATTGGGGATGCTGTCAAGTTTCCGAACATACTGCGGGCAAAGCTGATGAAACGCGGTGGGGTCGGGTATGCCCAGCCGGGGGAGGGGTCTTTTCCTTCCTTGGATGAAGTCAACCAGTTAATCGTCGCGTGCGGTGCACTGCCCTGCGCCACCTGGCTGGACGGAACTTCGGTCGGCGAGCAAGCCGAGGAGGAATTGCTCAGTCTTTTAATCGGCAAAGGGGCCGTGGCTCTCAACATCGTCCCGGACCGCAACTGGAACATCTCCGACCCCGGGAAGCGTCGCTCGATGGTGAAGAATTTATATAAAGTAGTGGCCCTGGCCGCCAACCTCGACCTGCCCCTAAACATTGGTACCGAGATGAACGCGCCTGGCCAGAAGCTGGTCGACGATTTCGATGTACCCGAATTGGCACCCGTGCGGCAGGCCTTCCTGGATGGCGCGGATTTCGTTTACGGCCATACCGTCCTGCAGCGGGCGCTCGGCCTGGGCTACCAGAGTGATTGGGCCAGAGCGTATTTGCCCGCACGCCGGGAGCGCAATGCCTTTTACACCCAGGCCGGCCGTCACGTGACTCCAGGGCAGGCCGGGTTGGCCCGGCTGAAGTCGCTGACTTCTTCCCTTTCACCGGCTGAAGTATTGGACCGCTTGGCATCCACGCCTTTATTTTGAAAAGAACCAAGTTTAATCTGACATCATTTTGATACGCCTATGACACCTCACTACCTGCTGGCACATGATTTGGGAACGACCGGAAACAAGGCCACTCTCTTTGACGCTGAAAAGGGCGTGGCGCTGGCATCTGCTTTTGAAGCTTATCCAACGTTCTACCCACAGCCTGCCTGGGCTGAACAGGATCCAGCTGATTGGGAAAGAGCCATCTGGCAGGCCACCCGCCGTCTTCTCATCCAGGCTAGGATTGAACCCGGTGATATCGCGGCAGTAAGTTTCAGCGGCACTATGCAAGGGGCGTTGTTGGTGGACCGGCAGGGTGCACCTCTGGGGCGGGCTATTATTTGGGCCGACCAGCGCGCCACGGCCGAGACCAATTTTGTGGGCTCGGTGTGTGATGCCCGGGCGCTCTACCACCTGACCGGGCAGCGCCTCAGTCCAGCCTATACGGCTCCCAAGCTGCTGTGGATAAAGGAGCATCACCCACAGGCCTATAAAAAAGCCTATAAACTATTGCAGGTGAAAGATTACGCTGCCTTCCTGCTGACAGGTGTTTTTGCCACCGATGCATCTGACGCCTCGGCCACCCTGCTGTTTGACCTGGTTGGCAGGCACTGGGCTTCCGACTTGATCGAGGCGCTTGGTCTGAACAGTGAGCTTTTCCCTCAGGTGCATGCTTCGACTGACATTATCGGCCACGTGACTCCGGCAGCCGCTTCAGCCAGCGGGCTGCTGGCCGGCACACCGGTCATTATTGGTGGCGGAGATGGCGCGTGTGCCACAGTTGGCTCCGGTTCGGTGCGGCCGGGCGAGACCTATGCTTACCTGGGCTCATCTTCCTGGATTGCCGTAACCACCACACAACCACTCTATGATCCGCAACAGCGCACCTATACGCTTGCCCACCTCATCCCTGGCTATTATTTTCCGCTCGGTACCATGCAGGCGGCCGGTGGAGCTTATGGATGGCTGGAACGCCTGCTGCACCCGGATGGGAATGCGCAGGCTCTGCAGATAATGGATGCTGAGGCTGCCAGCATACCGGCGGGAGCGCACGGCCTTTTATTTCTGCCTTACCTGATGGGGGAGCGCAGTCCATACTGGAATCCGCAAGCCCGGGGTGCCCTGGTTGGCCTGGCCATGCCGCATGGTCAGGCGGAATTCGCTCGGGCAGTGCTGGAGGGGGTGGCCCTTAATCTCGGCTTGATCTTGGAAATCCTGCGGGCGCAGGATGTGCAGATTGGCCGGCTGCTCTTGATCGGCGGGGGTGCCCGGAGTGCGGTCTGGCGCCAAATCCTGGCAGATGTGCTGGATTTGCCGGTCTGGTTGCCTGCATTGACCACCGAGGCCACCGCCCTCGGTGCGGTAATTGCCGGCGGTGTCGGGGTGGGCTTGTTTCCGGATTTTAATGTGGTTGATCGCCTGGTCTTGCCCCGCTCTGCCGAACAGCCGCAGCCTGCCCTCCATCAGTATTATGCCGCTCTGCTGGATCTTTTCCGGCAGACATATGAGGCGCTCGATCCCATCTTTGCCAGATTGGCTGGGATGGCGGCTGTGCCTGTGAAAGAGGAATAATTAGAGGTATATATGACTGATAAACTTGACGATTACCAGATTGGTTCCATTCCACTGCCTGCTACTTACAAGCTCTGGCCTTTGTATGGTGCCGGGCTGGAAAATCTGGGCAAGGATGGCCATCCCATTGAAATTCCCCTGCCCTCCTACGGTCCCGACGAACTGCTCATCCGCCACGATGCCTGCGGGCTGTGCTTTTCAGATACCAAGGTCATCGCCCAGGGTCAGAACCATCCACGCGTCTTCCGCGACATGCAGAAGGAGCCGGTGGTTCTGGGTCATGAGGTCTCAATGACCATCCTGGGAGTAGGCAGGAACCTGGCTGGTCGATATCAGGTCGGCGAACGCCTGACCCTGGAAACCGACATTGTTATAAAGGGAAAAACATATGCCTACGGCTACTGGTACCAGGGCGGCCTCTCGCAGTACTCCGTGATCGGACCCGATATCTACGCCAGCGACTTGGGCAACAACCTGATCAAGGTACGTCCAGATAAAAGCTACGCAGAGATTGCCCTGACGGAACCCTGGGCCTGCGTGGTGGCGGCCTATGCGCTGAAATACCGGACGGGTCTGAAGGACGGCGGCGTGACCTGGATCATCGGCGCGGGTGGCGAAGGGCCATACACGATCAGCGCCGGGTTCGACGAAGCCTCCCACCCTGCCCGGCTGCTGCTCACAGATGTGCCTTCCGGGTTCGCGGCCTGGCTGAAGGAACGCGCCGCACAGATGGGCGTCGAAGTGACCGAAGGCTGCCGGATTGAGGCATCCCCGGTTGAATTCGTCGATGATATCGTACTGCTGGGGGCGAATGCTGATCTTATCGAACAGGCCAGCCCCCATCTGGGACAGTTCGGTGTAATGGCCATCCTGGCCGGGAAATCCCTGGAGCGCCGGGTCAACGTCGACGTTGGACGCATCCATTACCACCGCTGGGTCTACGTGGGCACTACCAAGGCGGATATTGCCGCGGCCTACCATGACCTGCCGGTGCGTTCGAATCTCAAACCGGCCGGCCGCACCTGGATCGTCGGCGCCGGCGGCCCGATGGGACGCATGCACGTCCAGCGCGCCATCGAGTTCAATGATCCCCCGGCGGTCATCCTCTGCACTGACGTCAGCGATATGCGCCTGGGCGAATTGTGCGAAGCATTTGCCGACCAGGCCAAAGACAAAGGCATCCAGTTCATCTGCCTTAACCCGGCCAAAACGGCCGAGTACGAAGCTGCAACTGCTGCCCTGCGCCAGAACGGATTCGACGACATTGTGGTACTGGCCCCCATTCCGCCTGTCATCGCCGATGCCAGTAACTATCTGGCGCCTGGCGGAGTGATGAACGTGTTCGCCGGGGTGGCGCGCGGCACGCTGGCATCACTGGATTTAAGCGGCGCATACCTGCAGGACAAACGCGTGATCGGGCACTCGGCCTCGCTGATGAGCGACTTCGAGCTGGTTTTGGACAAGACCAACTCCGGCGAACTGTCACCCAACCGTTCGGTGGCCGCAGTCGGATCTTTGAGTGCCGCCCGCGCAGGTCTTAAGGCCGTGAAGGAGGCCACACTGGCTGGTAAGGTGGTCATCTATCCCAACATCAAGGAACTGCCTCTAACCACCTTGGGTGAACTTAGAGAAAAATTGCCGACCGTCCATGCTCTGCTCAATTCCCGGGGCGAGTGGACCAATGCGGCCGAAGAAGAGTTTTTGCGGCTGATGCTGCCGTAGAACTGGTTCATATCCTAACCGTATGGCAAGAATAACAAATATTCTAAATTGAGGAGCAAAGAATAAATGGCTGAAAAAACTGGTAAAAAAGTACGTGTAGCAATTGTGGGCGTGGGCAACTGCGCCTCCTCATTGGTGCAGGGTGTCGAGTTCTATAAAAACGCCAGTGAAACCGATAATGTCCCCGGCCTGATGCATGTCAATCTGGGCGGGTACCACATCCATGACATTGAGTTCTCCGCCGCTTTCGATGTGGTCGAAACCAAGGTCGGCTTGGATCTGAGCGAAGCCATCGCCGCCTTCCCTAACAACACGATCAAGTTCTCGGATGTACCCAATCTAGGTGTCAAAGTCGAGCGGGGCATGACCCATGACGGGCTGGGCAAATATCTGAGCAAGGTGGTTAAGAAGGCCCCTGGCCCAACCGCAGACATTGTCAAGATCCTGAAAGATACCCAGACTGACATAGTGGTCAGTTACCTGCCGGTCGGTTCGGAAGCAGCCACCAAGTGGTACGTGGAACAGATCCTGGAGGCGGGCTGCGGTTTCGTCAATTGCATACCGGTATTTATCGCCTCCCAGCCCTACTGGCAGAAGCGTTTCATCGAGCGCGGCCTGCCAATCATAGGCGACGATATCAAGAGCCAGGTCGGCGCAACCATCACCCATCGTGTCCTGACCACCCTGTTCCGCGAACGCGGCGTGCACCTGGATCATACCTACCAACTGAACTTCGGCGGCAACATGGATTTCTACAACATGCTGGAACGTGAGCGCTTGGAATCCAAGAAAATATCCAAAACCCAGGCGGTCACATCCATGTTGGGCTTCGAGATGAATCCCGATGACATCCACGTCGGCCCGTCGGATTATGTGCCGTGGCTGACCGACCGCAAGTTTTGCTATATAAAAATGGAAGGCACAACCTTCGGTAATGTGCCCCTGAACCTGGAATGCAAGCTGGAAGTGTGGGACAGCCCCAACTCGGCCGGTGTGGTCATCGACGCCATCCGCTGCGCCAAGCTGGGCATGGATCGCGGCCTCTCTGGTGCGTTGCTGGCTCCGTCTTCTTACTTCATGAAGTCCCCGGCCGAGCAGTACACCGACGATATCGCCCGCCTCAAGACTGAAGATTTTATTGCCGGGAAATAAATAAATTAGATCTCATTGCCCGAAAGATTGTTCCTCCTCCTACCAGTAGGGACGGGGAGAGGGACAATTTAGGAGTGGACTAGCCTGATGGATAAACTCTTGCATGATCGTATAGCACTGGTAACCGGCGGGGCACAGGGCCTGGGGCAGGCCATTTGTTCCCGGCTGGCAGACGAAGGCTGTCATGTGGTTGTTGCTGACCTGAACGAACCAAAGGCGGTTGAAACTGCCCAGAGTATCAGTACTCATACCGACCGGCGTGCACTGGCCGTCCGTGTTGATGTGACCGATGAAGCCCAGGTCAAAGCGTTGGTGAACCGCTGTGTGCGGGAATTCGGACGGCTGGATATCCTGGTCTCGAACGCCGGCATCCTCATCGCCGAGGAGATCACTGGATTCCCGGCCGAGAAGTGGCGCGCCGTAATGAATGTCAACCTGTTTGGCTACTTCCTGTGTGCCAAGCACGCCGCCCGGGCCATGAAGGCGCAGAAAAGTGGTGTGATCCTGGAGATCAACTCGAAATCCGGCAAGAAGGGCAGTTTCAAGAATTCCGCCTACGCCGCTTCCAAGTTCGGCGGCATCGGCCTGACGCAAAGCATTGCCCTCGATCTGGCTGAATACGGCGTGCGCGTCAACGCAATTTGCCCGGGCAACCTGCTCGACTCGCCCCTTTGGATGGAAGGGCCGAATGCCCTGTTCAAACAGTATGCCCGCAACCGTGGCATCACTGAAGAGCAGGTCCGCCAGACCTATATTGATCAGGTCCCGATGAAACGCGGTTGCACCTATACTGATGTGTGTAATGTGGTGGTCTTCCTGGCCTCCGACCAGGCCAGCTACATGACTGGCCAGGCAATCAACGTCACCGGCGGACAGGAGATGCGGTGAGCAGTCTGCACTTCCCAAAACGCTTCTTTACTGGTTCCATCTTTGGACCTGGATGGGATGGTCAAGCTGGGTGAAATCTTGCTTCCCTCGGCAGACGCGACCCTGGCGGTGGGATGCGTGGTTAGCTTGCGCACGATCTTCATCTCCAACAATACCACATGAAGCTGCCCTGAATCTGATGAACCTGCCGGCCGCGGATTGCCTTATGACCGGCGACCGGTTGGAAACGAATATATACTGATAGGCCTGGATACCGGCATGTCCGCTGCACTGACACTGACAGGCGCGGCCCTCGAATCCTCCCAGGCGGGCTCGCCCATCCGTCCCCGGTGTCAACCCGCATGCAGAACTTTCCACACGAATGGGGCAGGCGCGCGGTGAAGGTTCGTTGTAGATTGACCCATTACCCGGTTTTCTGTTTGCTCCGCCCTGTCCAAAAGTGATGGACGTTTACCGACAGGCCATGACCGAGAGAACTTCCTTCGGTGTGGGCGTTGGGTGAGCCCTCAGTAGTACAAGAAATGAATAGCAGGTAAAAAATGTCAAAATCCAAACCTGTTGTTACCATCTCCAGATTGCGCTTTGAGCATCTGCGCGAGACGCTCGGAATCGGCGTAGATCACCCACGCCTGTCATGGATGGTTGAAACAACTGCCCAAAACTGGCGACAGGCTGCATATGAAATCGAATGTTACAGCGCAAATGGCCCATTGCTCGGCCAGACCGGACGGGTCGAATCAGACCAGTCGGTGCTGGTGGCCTGGCCGTTTGAACCGTTGCAATCCCGTGAGCAACTGAACCTCCGGGTGCGGGTCTGGGGTAAGGATGGAAAGGTTTCAGCGTGGAGCCAGTCCGAGGTGTTGGAAGCAGGTTTGCTTCAGCCGGCTGATTGGACCGCCCATTTTGTAAGCCCCACCTGGAAAGAGGATATTTCCCGTCCGAACCCCGCTCCCTATCTGCGGCGCGAGTTCGAACTCCGCCCCGGAGTGAAGGCGGCGCGGCTGTATATCACCTCCCTCGGTCTTTATGAGGCCCAAATCAACGGTTCCATAGTCGGTGACCAGGTGCTGGCCCCCGGCTGGACGGTCTATGACCAACGCTTGCGCTATCAGACCTTTAATGTGACGGGCATGCTGCACGAAGGCCGCAATGCCATCGGGGCCATCCTTGCCGATGGTTGGTATCGGGGACGGATCGGTTTTGGCGGAGGCCGCCGCAATATCTGGGGTGAACACCTGGCGCTTTTCGCCCAACTCGAAATCCGATATGAGAATGGCACGAACGAGCGCATCGGCACCGATGAAACCTGGCGTGCTGCCACCGGTCCCATTCTGTTGAGTGGAATCTATGAGGGCGAAACCTATGACGCCCGCCTGGAGCTGTCCGGCTGGTCGTCGCCAGGGTTTGACGATGCCCAGTGGAAATCTGTGAGCAAGCTTGAGTGGGATTTGAACAGCCTCATTGCTCCCGTTGGGCCGCCGGTGCGCCGCATCGAACGGATAACGCCTGTCTCCATCACCCGCTCTCCATCCGGTCGAACTCTGCTGGATTTCGGCCAAAACCTGGTGGGCCGGCTGCACCTGACGGTGCAAGGGCCGGCAGGGCAGACCATCACCCTGCGTCACGCCGAAGTGCTGGAAAATGGGAAACTTTGCACCCGTCCGCTGCGCAATGCCGAAGCGACCGACCGCTATACCCTGCGTGGGGAGGGCGTAGAAACCTGGGAACCGCGTTTCACCTTTCACGGTTTCCGCTATGCAGAGGTGGATGGCTGGCCTGGTGAACTGCAACCGGCCGACATTTGTACGGTTGTGATTCACTCAGATATGGAACGTACCGGCTGGTTTGAGTGTTCAGACCCGCTGCTAAATCGGCTGCATGCAAACGTTTTGTGGAGCATGCGCGGCAACTTCGTCGATATTCCCAGCGACTGCCCCCAGCGTGACGAGCGTTTGGGCTGGACGGGCGACCTGCAAGTGTTTTCACCCACCGCCTCCTTCCTGTATGACGTGAGCGGTTTTCTCCAATCCTGGCTGGCTGACCTGGCCGTCGAGCAGGCCAAGGCCGGGGGCAGCGTGCCACCCTTTATTCCCAACACTGTGGGAGTAGCATTCGGCGCAGGAGCAGCCTGGGCGGATGCTGCAACGGTCGTTCCCTGGGTATTGTATGAGCGTTTCGGCGACCTGGGCATCCTAGCGGCCCAGTTCGAAAGCATGCGTGCTTGGGTAGATTACGTCGCGTCCGTTGCCGGAGAAAAGCACCTGTGGGAGCGCGGTTTCCAGTTTGGAGACTGGCTTGACCCCACTGCACCGCCCGACAAGCCCTGGCAGGGCCGCACCGATAAAGCCATCATCGCCAGCGCCTATTTTGTTCATTCGGCGGAATTGGTTGGCAAGGCCGCCAGTGTGCTTGGGCGTAATACTGACAAAACTCGATATCTGTCCCTCGCCGCCGAAGCGCGTACCGCTTTTGCGCGCAAATACATCACCCCGGCGGGGCGCATGGTCAGCGACGCCGAGACGGCCTATGCATTGGCACTGGCTTTTGATCTGCTCCCCTCCCCCGAACAGCGCAAATGCGCCGGGGAACGCCTGGCCGAACTGGTAAGGGATGGCGGCTATACCATTCGCACCGGTTTTGTAGGCACACCTCTGATTTGCGATGCACTGTGTAGAAGCGGGCATTACTTAGCCGCTTACCGCCTGTTGATGCAGCGTGAATGTCCCTCCTGGCTGTACCCGGTGACGATGGGTGCGACCACTATCTGGGAACGCTGGGACAGTATGCTTCCGGACGGCTCCATCAATCCTGGAGAAATGACCTCCTTCAACCATTATGCCCTCGGGGCAGTGGCCGATTGGATGCACCGTACGATTGGCGGTCTTACTCCTGCCGAACCTGGTTATCGTCGCATCGAAATCCATCCCCGTCCAGGTGGTGGGTTGACCCATGCGCGTGCCAGCCATCTCACTCCTTACGGTCTGGTTGAATGTGCCTGGAAAATTGAGGGCAGGAATATTAACGTGGAGGTTGTTATCCCGCCGAATGCGACTGCGCTTGTCACTTTACCTGGCAGCGATGCATCCCCAGTCGAAGTTGGCTCCGGCTCATGGCAGTGGTCAACCCCTTATCAAGATCCTGATGTCCGTACGCCCTATACGGTCGATGTTCTATCCGAAGAGATCATGAGCGACATCGCTGCCCGCACCGTTGTTATGGATGTCCTCTCTCCCTTGGTAGAGACAGGCTTTCTCAACATGATTTTGCAAAATTATGGCGATCTTCCCCTGCGCCAGGCGCTTGGCATGCTACCGAATTCTGATGATTTGCTGACGTTAATGATTGATGCGCTTGCCAAACTTGGGGAGTAAACGGGAATAGTAAAATTAATAAATGGATACATTGGGATATGGAAGAAAAAATTTTTTCAGCCCGAGCTGTGCGTGAGTTATATCGTCCGCGGCGAATAGAATCAGATATTCGTATTTTCGGAGAACAGCCATGTACGATGTATTCAGTCTACCAACGATAACCTTCCCGAAGGATTTTTTGTGGGGCAGCGCCACAGCCGGACATCAAAAATTGAGGGGGACGACATCCACTCTCAAATGGGGTTTGACGAACGGCAGGACAAGTTTTAGCTTGACGATCTCGGACGGATAATTATGGTGACAACCGGAAAAGCGTGTGACCATTACCGGCTTTATCGGGGAGACGTCGATTTGCTGGCAGAACTTGGTCATCAGGCATACCGGATGCTGATTGAGTGGATTCGGATCGAGCTCGTCGAAGGCCAGTGGGATGTGACGGCGGTCAACCACTATGTCGATTTGCTGGACCGCCTTAATCAACGGGGCACTCAGGCGTTCGTCACGCTACATCATTTTATCCAATCCCAGTGGTTCGAGCAGTGCGGCGGTTTTCGGGAACGCGAAAATTTGCGCTTCGTTGAACGTTATTTGGAGTACCTCTTGCCGAAGATCAGCGAATATGTGAGCGGATGGAATGTAAAAATGAATTCAATTTATGGGGGATCAATGAATTCATTTAGGGAGGGCTATCTGCGACGCCAAAGATCGGGAAATACAAGTTCAATATGCTGAGTTTTCATGCACTGAGTTATGGTCAGTCAATTATTATACATGCCACATGGTGGATGCACGCCAGGCGGGTCTACAAGGGGCTCGGTTCAATCACAAGGAACTCGGGATGATCCCGATGGACTTTTTTTTGGAAGAGATGTATCCAGAAAGTCTGATTGCGAACTTTGAACGGCTGACCGATAACCCGATTTACATTACCAAAAATGGATATGTGGCCACCGACGATCGGTTTTGGATTGTCTACCTCGCTTTGCATCTCTCTACATTGAAGGAGGCGATTGATCGCGGTGTGGATGTGCGAGGCTATTTTCACTGGTCATTAATGGACAATTACGAATGGGGATCGTTCATACCTCGATTTGGCTTGGTGGAAGTTTATTTAGAAACCTTTAAGCGAACACCGAAACCCAACGCGATGTTCTATCGAGATATCATTCGGGAAAATGGGTTTGGGGGAAAGATGGTACAACATTACTTAAAGGAATTGCCTCCATTGCAGAAGAGCGAATGAGCAAGCCCGCTCATCACATTGCTTATCTCGCTGCCCTTATGCACTCTATTGCGCTATCCGTCTGTTCGTTTATTGCTTCAACAGCAGACAACTTTACTTGCAAAGGTATCCAGCTTATCCAGCCCACTTGATGGACTTCGTTAGCCCACCAATGTAGCCACCCCTAAAAGGCGGAAGTACGCGCGTAGTATTGAGTTTTATGGTATCTTTCTGTCATTGAGACCATTGATTCACCGGCACTTTTTGTGAGAGGCGGAACCAGCTCATTGGAAAATCCGCACATATATGCGTAAATCCGTACTCTCAATTCTATAAAAGAGGTCAAAATGGCTTTGGTAACACTTAAAACGATGTTAGAAAAAGCGTATCAAAAAGGATACGCAGTTGGCGCTTTTAATGTCATCAGTCTCGATTTTCTGGAGGCAATTATCCTGGCTGCACGTCGGACCGCCTCTCCCGTTGTTTTGAACATTGCTGAAGTTCATTTCCCCTTTGTGACATTGGAAGATATCGTCCCGGTTGTCAGGGAAATTGCCAAGCGGGAACGGTTTGATATCGTCCTAAATCTGGACCATGGATTGACGATAGATGCAATTGAACGAGCCCTCGCAAACGGGTTCACTTCCATCATGTTCGACGGCTCCCATCTGGAGTTCGAAGAAAATATCCGGCAAACTTGCGAAGTAGTGCAGATGTGCCATGCCTGGAATATTTCCATCGAGGCGGAACTGGAGCGGTCGGTGGGGGAGAAGGAGGCAGCTTGCTGGGGGCGGCCGACCCGGCTAAATACACCGACATTGAGCAGGCAAGGATATTCGTTCAACGAACTGGTGTCGATGCGCTGGCAGTGGCCATCGGCAATTCGCATGGGCGCTATAAGGGTCCACCCAAGCTGGATTTTGAGCGTTTACAAGCCATTCGGAATACGGTAGACGTTCCTCTGGTCTTGCATGGTGGTTCAGGTATTTCGGCTTCTGATTTTCGTAAAGTGATCTCGCTGGGTATTGCCAAGATTAATTTCTTTACAGGCATGTCAGAGGCTGCCATCCAGGCTACCACCAGTTACCTCAGCAATATTGGCGAACATTACAACGATTACCCGATGATGATGAATTACGTCAAAGACTGTGTTGCAAAAGTTGTTGCTGAACAGATGGAGATATTCGGCAGTAGAGGCCAGGCCGCCATACAAATATAGCAATTTGAAAGCCACTCTTCATCAGATCCTGTAACTTTACTGCAGGCATAGTCCAACCCATCCCAATATTATTTTTAGGAGAAAATTCCATGACACAAAAATCCAGGTTTGCACTTTATTTCGGTAACCGCGGTTTCTTCCCGGCCTCCCTGCAAGCAGAAGCGCGTAAAGAACTCCCGCGCGTGCTCAAGGCCGCCGGGCATGAAGTTCTGATGCTGGATGCGGAAGCCACCCGGTACGGGGCGGTGGAAACAGCCCTGGAAGGACAAATTTTCGCTAATTTTCTGCGGCAAAACCAGACCAAATATGATGGCGTGATCCTAAGCCTGCCTAATTTTGGCGATGAAAATGGAGCCGTGGCGGCCCTCAAGGAATCTGGGGTGCCGATCCTGATCCAGGCCTACCCGGATGATTTCGACCGGATGGGACCGGCTTTGCGGCGGGATGCCTTTTGTGGAAAGTTTTCGATCATGGATGTGTTTTACCAGCACAACCTGAAATTTACGGCCCTCAAGCCGCATACCGTCAGCCCTTCCAGCGAGCGTTTCAAGGCCAACCTCGATCACTTCGACCGGCTCTGTCGGGTGGTCAATGGGTTCCGCCATCTGGTGGTTGGGGCAGTCGGCGCCCGCACCTCGGCATTTAAAACCGTCCGGTATGATGAGGTTGCTTTGGAGCGCATGGGCGTTACAGTTGAGACCTTTGATCTCTCCACGGTGATTGCCCGGGTCAAGGTCCTTTCTGCTGATAGCAGTGCTTATAAAGCCAAAATGGCTGTTCTGAAAGACTACACCTCCTGGGATGGTGTCCCGGATGCCGCCCTTGACAACATCACCCGCCTGGGTGTGGTTTTGGATGAACTGATTGCAGAAAATCAAATGGATGCAATCGCCATCCGCTGTTGGATTGAATTGCAGCAACAGTTGGGAATCTCGCCCTGCGTGTTATTGGGTCTGTTAAATAATACCGGCACCATCGCTGCCTGTGAGGTGGATGTATACAACGCAGTAATGATGGCGGCTTTATCATTTGCTTCAGGTCGTCCTGCCACCGTGCTGGACTGGAATAACAATTACGGGGAAGAAGACGATAAGTGTATTTTATTCCACTGCGGACCGGTCGCACGTGAGCTGATGACTGACAAAGGCCACATTTCTGATCATTTGATCCTGGCTAATTCCGTTGGCCCAAATAATAGTTTTGGTTGTGTGGTTGGGCGGATTGCACCCACCGATTTGACTTTTGGCAGTATGATGACGGATGCGGGTAAGGTTAAGATCTTCCTCGGCGATGGCCGTTTCACTGAAGACCCAATTCCAGGGAATTTCTTTGGCGCAGCCGGGGTGGCTGAGATCAACCGGTTGCAGGATGTGCTCCTGCATGTAGGTATGAACGGCTATCGCCACCACGTCGGGGTCACCCCTGGCAAGTGCGTGTCCCCTTTGAAAGAGGCACTGGAAAAGTACCTCGGCTTCGAGGTTACTGTGCCGCAAGCGGAGTAAAGCATGCCTGAACTCAAGCTGATAGTCCAGAATGCGTCGAAAGCCGGGTTGGCACTACCGGCCTTCAATATCCCTTATCTGCCCATGCTTGAGCCGGTCGTGCGGGCTGTGGTCGATCAAAACAGCTTTGCCTTGATCGAAACGGCGCGACTGGAGTGGTTTAAATTTGAAGCCGGCGGACCGGAGGCGGTTGCCAGGGAGTTTTTTCGCTGGGAAAACCCGCAGCATGTGCGACTGCATCTCGATCATGTTCCCGTGATTGACGAAGACGGCCAGCGAATTGATTACCTTGCCACTATCCAAAAGGCAATTGACCTGGGCTACCATTCTGTGATGGTGGATGGTTCACGGTTGCCCCTGAATGAGAATATTGCCGTCACCCGCCAGGTGGCGGCACTGGCTCATCAGGCCGGGATTCCCTGCGAGGCTGAACTTGGGGCTGTCCTGGGCCATGAAGCCGGGCCGTTGCCCCCCTACGATGAATTATTCACTTCGGGGAAAGGTTTCACCAAAGTGGATGAAGCCCACCGTTTCGTGACAGAAACCGGCTGCGACTGGCTTTCGGTCGCCATTGGGAATATTCATGGTGCCATTTCGGAAGGCTTCAAAGATCAGAAAAAAATTGCAGCCCGTTTGAACCTGGAACACCTGGAGAGTCTGTTCCAGGCTACCGGTGTTCCGCTGGTTTTACACGGTGGTTCAGGTATCCCGCGCGACTACGTACTGGCAGCTTTTAAAAAAGGCATTGTCAAAATCAACATCGGCACCGAAATTCGCCAGACGTATGAGTCGAATCTGAAAGCCACGGGCAAAGTCTCCCCAGCCCAGGCGGCTGTATATGAACGTACCAGCTGGCTGATTGACGATTATTTTGGCTTGAAGAACATCCAACCGATCTTGATGCAGGGGCTGTCATGAATTTGCTTGGGATTGATGTCGGTACCACTGGCTGCAAAGTGGCCCTTTTCTCACTCCAGGTTGAGATGCTGGCTTCGGCCTATAGTGAATACGATTTTCAAAGCCCCCAACCGGGCTGGGCGCAACTTGACTCAGCCGCCATTCGCTCGGTAACTGCAGCCGGCGCTGGGGTAGAGATTTCGCCTGTTTCGGTTTCGTCTTTAGCTGAAGCAGTGGTACCTGTTTCGGAGGACCGTCGGATCTTAAGACCGCCCCTAATGCGCGAGTTCAATATTGAGATTGATGTGATTGAAAATTAATAGAATGATTTATACTGTCACCCTCAATCCTTCCCTAGATCGCACTCTCAGCATACCGGAGCTGCGCCCGGGTGAAATCCATCGGGCAAGGTTATTACGGGAGGATCTGGGCGGAAAGGGTGTCAACGTCTCACGCAGCTTGAGGGGATTGGATATTCCCAGCCGCATACTGGGATTTGCCGGTGGGAGGAGCGGGGAGGTATTACGAGCCGGGCTTCTCGCAGATGGGTTTGATGTTGCATTCGTAGATACGGGTACCGAGATCCGCCACAATATCACCCTGTTTGACGAAGCCAGTAGCCTGTATACCAAGATCAACGAGCTAGGTCCTGAGATTAAGGCTCAACCCATTGCTGCCCTCGAGGATCTGGTCGGGGAGAGCGCACTGCCCGGGGACTTTTGGGCTTTCTGCGGCAGCTTGCCACCCGGGGTACCGCTTGACCTGTATGCTCGGCTGATCGAGCGGGTGCAGGAAAAGAAAGGTCTTGCTTTTCTGGACACCAGCGGCCCTGCCCTTCGCGCTGGGGTGACTGCCAAGCCATTCGCCCTCAAGGTCAATACCGAGGAAGCGAGTGAACTGCTTGGCCTGGAACTGGGAGAAGACCTGGAAGTGTCCTGCGCAGCAAGCGAACTCCTGGAACGGACAACGCACCTGGTAATGCTTACGCGCGGGGCGCACGGATTGGTTCTGGCGACGGAGAGCGAGAGGCTGGTCGCCATCCCGCCGCAAGTTGAAGTGCGTAGCCCGGTCGGCGCCGGGGATGCAACCCTCGCCGGGCTGCTGTGGGCCGTCTACGAGCAGTGCGACCCGGTAACGACAGCCCGCCGAGCGGTTGCCTGTGGCACGGCGGCCGCCATGCAGGAAGGTACCGGGGTTGGAGGAGCTTCCCTTATACGGGAATTGCTGGACAAAGTCGAAATACACCTGGTTTGATTTCTTCAGGTAAAGACTATTTGTTAAGGAAAACCCTATGATAAATAAATATGTTATTCCTAGTGAGATGCGTGCATTAGTTCTCGACGGAACCGGGTTTGAGCACCTGCAAATCCGCAAGGTGCCCACGCCTCGACCTGGACCGGGGCAGATGCTGGCGCGCGTCGATGCGGCAGGTATCTGTACATCGTTGATCAAGCTGGTCGAGCAAGGGCCGAAGCACCAACTGGTCTATGGCTGGGATCTGGAACGCTGGCCGCTGATCCTGGGTGATGAAGGTGCGGTTACACTCGTGGAGGTGGGGTCTGAGTTGCAGAAAACCTATCACCCCGGTGAGCGCTACGTGGTCCAGCCGGCGGTCGAGCACGCTCCAATCAACCACCCCGAACGCTATCGAGACAACGGGCGCGGCATCCACAAAGTAGCGGTCAGCTATACACTTGGCGGGCACCTGGCCGAGTATATACTCATTCCCGAAGAAGTCCTGGCGGCCGGCTGTTTGCTGCCGCTGCCAAGCCCCAAACTCGCTTATTCCCACGCAGCTATGGCCGAGCCGATCTCATGCGCCGTTTCAGCCCAAGAGCATCACGTACATTTGGCACAGAACAACGGGCTGGCTGAACGGTCGGTGTTCAAAGGGCTTAAGCCTGGCGGAGTGACTGTCATCGTCGGAGCCGGAGCGATGGGACGCTTCCACGTGGAGTTGGCATTGGCCTGCCATCCGCGACTGGTGGTTGTAGCCGACTTTATCGAAGAACGGCTCGAGCTGGTAAAACGCCTGTTTACTGCACGTGCCAGGCGGTCAGGGGTTGACATGATAACCTTTAATCCCAGCAAGGCAGATTTGAAGGCCTTTGTCAACGAACAGAGTCATTACCTTGGCGCCGACGACGTGATTATTGCCGTTGGTGCGCGGTCCGCCATCGAGGACGCCATAAGCTACCTCGGCCAAGGGGCGGTGTTGAATCTTTTCGGAGGCTTGAAAAAGGGCGACGAGGTCGTAGGTCTTGATACGCTGACAATCCACTACAAATCCATCACCGTGACCGGCTCCAGTGGCGGATCGCCCTGGGACATCGCCCGCACACTTGAGCTGATGGCCAGTGGCGAATTCGACCCGGGCGTGCACATCACCCGTATTGGCGACCTGGAGCATGCCATCGAGCTGCTGAAGATGGTAATGGCCCAGCAGATCGATGGGAAGGCCATCGTCTACCCACATCGCCGGACGGAGGCGATCCAAACGGTCCAGGCATGGACGGCTGGAGACGAACAAAGTTATCTTTCAAAACAAGGTTGAAGCATGCCTTTAACAGGGACGCGCACATTCGTAGGTTTTGGTTTCGGGGCAATCCAAAGCGGGTTGTTCCTTTACGAGGCTTTTAACTCGGGAAAATTCCATCGGCTGGTCGTCGTTGAGGTGATGCCTGAGGTAGTGCGGGTCGTACGGCAGGAAGGCGGTTTTTTTTGTGTTAACATCGCCCACCGAGACCGGGTCGAGTCGGCCTGCGTCGGCCCGGTTGAGATATATAACCCGGCCATGGAAACTGACCGGCAGGACATCCTGGCGGCCATCGTCGAGGCAGAAGAGATCGCCACGGCGGTCCCGAGCGTGGCGTTCTACGTTTCAGATAAGCCTGGGAGTATCCATCGCCTGCTAGCCGACGGGTTGTGCCAGAAAGTCAATCTGAACGGGCCGCGCGCCGTAATTTACGCCGCAGAAAACCACAATCGCGCAGCTGAAATCCTAGATGCTGCCGTGATGGGCGTGATCCCCCTGGAACAACGGTCCGCTGTCCGCGCACGGGTGCGCTTCCTCAACACTGTCATCGGGAAGATGAGCCAGGTCGTCGTCGACCCGGACGAGGTCCAAGCAGGCAATCTGACGCCAATCACGCCCGGCTACCCGCCCGCCTTCCTGGTTGAAGCTTTCAACCGCATCCTGATCTCCAAGGTTCAATTTCCCGCGCTGTTCGAACGCGGTATCTCCGTATTGCAGGAAAAGGACGACCTGCTGCCCTTCGAGGAAGCCAAGCTGTACGGGCACAACGCCACGCATGCCTTGCTGGGGTACCTGGGAGCTTTATTGGGCGCCCAGCGCATCGCCGACCTGCAAGAAAAGCCGGGTATGTTGTCCTTCGCCCGGGCGGCTTTCATCGATGAATCGGGAGCAGCCCTGATTCGCAAGCACGCCGGCCTTGACCCGCTCTTCACGCCGGACGGATACCGGGAGTTCGCTGACGATCTACTCGAACGTATGACGAACCCGTTCTTGGTGGACATGATTGAGCGTGTCACACGCGACACCGAGCGCAAACTGGGCTGGAATGACCGGCTGGTCGGCACAATGCGCATGGTGCTCAAGCAACGCATCACGCCGCGCCGCTACGGCTTGGGCGCTGCCGCGGCGCTTGCCCGTCTTGATCCGGCCACCTTGGAAGGTCAGAGGCCAGCCGGGAGCGTCTTGGACGCTTTGTGGCGGGAAGTTTCCCCTCTCCAGGCCGAGCAGGACCGGCTGGTGGCCCTAATCGAGGCCGCACTGGTTGAATTGCGTGCCTGGCGCGCCGACGGCTTCCCGAATTTGGAGATCTTTTACAAAAGGAACCATGTCTGACTCGACTCTGCACCTCTTGCCCATCCCCGTCGAAATAGGAGACTAGCAGAACCAGAAAGTCATACGCAAGCGCTTTCAGAGTCACCCTCAGGATGGTACCGTTGACAACCTTCTCGTCCACCGGCCAGGAGGCTAGGTCGGTAAAGAACTTGACGACCGGCGAATCATTCCCTGCCCGCTAGTTCGCTCTTCTCGTACCCTTTGATTTCAGCCATAAAGTCCATCCCGAGGGGAACGCCCTTGCGGGTGCAATAGGCATCCCAGACGGCGCTGAATGGCATGGATTTCAATTCTTCCTGCAAGCTTAGGCGGCTGGAGAAATCTCCTTCTCTCTCATACGCATCCAGCCTCTCGACTGGCTCAAGCAGCGCCAGGAGCAGCGCCCGTAAGGTGCTGCGCGCCCCGATCGTCCAAGCCGCGATACGGTTGATACTGGCATCAAAGTAATCAAGACCGAAGTGAATGCGTTCCAAGGCCTGGCTGCGGACAGCTTCGCGGGCAATGGCTTGCAAGTCGTCGGTTAAGGTTACTACATGGTCGCTGTCCCAGCGGACGCCGCGGCTGATATGCAGCAGTAGCCCATCCAGGTAGAGCATGAGGGAAGAAATCTTATCAGCGATGCTCTCAGTGGGATGGAAATGTCCGCTGTCGAGGGTCAACAGGATCTTCCGACTGACGGCATAGGCTAAATAGAACTCCATCGAGCCGGTAGTGTAACTCTCCAAACCCATGCCAAAGAGTTTAGGTTCGACCGAGTCCAGGTTGAGGCGCGGGTCGATCTTTTCGGCCAGGATGGCATCCAGAGATTCGAGCAGCCTACGACGTGGGGTCTGGCGGTCGGTAGGGGTGTCTTTGAAGCCATCCGGGATCCAGATGTTCGTCACGGCAGGAGTGCCAAGCTGTTGCCCAAAATAGGCACCGATCCTGCGGCAGGCAATGCAATGCTCCACCCAGAAACGGCGGATGGCCGGATCCTGGTGGGAGAGAGTGAAACCGTACTCCGCATAGGGATGGGAAAAGCAGGTGGGGTTGAAATCCAAGCCATGGTCGTTCGCTTTTGCCCAGTCCACCCAGGCCAAGAAATGGGTCGGCTCGATTTGGTTCCGTTCGACTTTCCTATCTGTCTCTAAATAAATTGCATGCAGGTTCAGGCGGTGTCTACCGGGCAGAAGCCGGTAGGTAAAGTCCAGGTCGCGGCGCAGTTCGTCGGCGTTTCGAGCCTTGCCTGGATAATTGCCGGTGACGGCGATGCCTCCCGTCAGTCTACCGGTATGGTTCTCGAAACCGCCCACGTCATCTCCCTGCCAGCAGTGCAGACTTAGGGGGATCGATTCAAGCCGGATGAGGGCGACATCCGTATCTACCCCTAGGGCGGTATAGCGTTCTTTGGCTATACTATAAGCAGATTGAATTTGAGTTTCTGATTTTTGGCTCATAATAGATTTCCTTGGAATAAGTCATGCTTGACACTATTTATTTTACATATTACGAATATTAACCTCTCATACGACAATGGATATTCCAAGCTTGCCAAATATCATGATCAGTCCCCATAAATTGTACCAGATTGTCAGAATAGCGAAGTTTACAGACAATTGCCATGGTCTGTACCAAGGGGATAGCCTCAAATTGCTTGTGTATTGCATCCAGTACAATACGGTCAGGCCGCTCGATGCGCCGAGATAACTACCAATTTCGCCAGTGACAATCCTGATCCAACCTTCCCAATTTTAGCAGGTTGGACTAACATAAGGATTGGCACATAAACCGGGAGCAGGTTAGCCCCTTATGTTGACTCGCCGGATAATGCCCGCCCGGATGAGGTGTTCTTAGAACTAAACGAGATTTTCCACCTAGATTGATTCTAAAAGAGGCTAAACATTATGGGGAGCAAGCATAATTACCTGGCAATCGACCTGGGGGCTGAAAGCGGTCGAGTGATGATAGGAACGTTGGCCAAAGACCGTTTTTCGCTTATGGAAGCTCATCGTTTTGCAAATTTCCCTGTGCGCCTCCCCGACGGGATTCATTGGGACGTCCTGCGCATATGGTCAGAGATCAAGGCGGGCATTTCAACCGCTGTGGCAAGGTATGAAAAGCAGGTGGAGGCAATCGGGTTGGATACCTGGGGGGTTGACTTTTCCCTGCTGGACCAGACGGGCGCTCTGATCGCCAATCCATTTCACTACCGTGACAGCCGAACTGACGGCATGTTTACTGAAGCATTTCAGCATATGCCACGTGAACACATCTTCGAGAACACCGGTATTCAATTCATGGAGATCAACACTCTCTACCAGCTGCTGGCAATGGTTGTGAGAAAATCACCGCTGCTTGAAATATCCCAAACCCTTTTGACAATCCCAGACCTTTTTAATTATTGGTTTACCGGGAAAATCACCTGTGAATTCACTAACGCGACGACCACGCAATGTTTCGACCCGCACAAACGCGATTGGTCTTATCCGCTACTCAAAGCATTGAGTATCCCTGAACGCCTCTTCCAGCCGGTGGTCGAACCGGGTACGGTGATTGGTAGCCTGGATATCGGTGTGGCGAATGAGGTCGGAACAGGAGAAATTCCAGTAATTGCCCCCGCCTGCCATGATACCGCTTCAGCTGTTGCAGCCATTCCGGCAGAGGGAAAGAATTTTGCCTGGATTAGTTCCGGCACATGGTCGATCCTGGGTATCGAGACTGAACAACCATTCGTGACTAAACAAACCCTTAAGTACAACCTAACAAACGAGGGTGGTGTGTTTGGAAAGTGGCAATTGTCCAAGAACGTAGTGGGGTTATGGATTATGCAAGAGTGCCGCCGCGCCTGGGAGCGCCAGGGTGAAAAACTCTCTTATGATGAGATCACTCGCAAGGCAGAGCAAGCCAAACCCCTTCAGTCCATTATTGATCCGGATTTTGGCGGATTCCTGCATCCGGATAATATGCCTGATCAAATCCGGCAATACTGTCGCGATACCGGTCAACCAGTTCCTCAGGAAAAGGGTGAACTCATCCGTTCTGTATTGGAGAGCATGGCCCTGAAGTATCGTTGGGTTCTGGAACGATTGGAAGAAATCACCGGTACGCGCTTTGAGCGGTTACATATTATTGGCGGAGGAACCCAGAATCGCCTTTTGAATCAATTTACCGCAGATGCCACGCAGTGCACCTGTCTCACCGGACCGGTGGAAGCGACTGCGCTCGGTAACGTCTTAATGCAGGGAATTGCGCTGGGGCATATCGAGTCCTTGGAATATGCACGGAATCTGGTACGTAAATCTTTCCCGCCTTCAGTCTATCTTCCAGGGGCATCGAAGCCATGGGATCAAGCCTATACGCGTCTGTTGGAAATGATAAGTGGATGAACAGAAATTCCTATTTTTTTGATAGAATACCCCGCGATTTGGAAGAGGAAAATGCTCTGCGGCCTTCCTGATTGTTTTATTTTAGGTCATTGGGAATACCAGCGATGAGTTAAATGAACCTTGAATTGGGAGCAAATAAAATGAAACGAGTTGAGAAGTATTCTGCTGAGGTAATAGAATTATTAGCGGTTTGTGGCAAATTGGCATCCAGCCTTTTTGTGACCAGTTGCGGTGGTAATTTAGCCTGGAAATTGGAAGAAGACCTGCTGTTGACTACGCCCACAAAAATGAATAAGGGAATCATCCATCAGGAGGATTTGGTTTTTATCGATATGGAGGGAAAGGTTATCGAAGGGATTCGCTGGCCTACCGGGGAAACACCCATGTATCTAAAATTCTTCCAAATGCGCAAAGATATCGTATCTGTTATTCATTCTCACCCGCCTGCGGTTGGCTCATTTGCTATTTCAAAAGGGAAGAACTGGTTGATGCGGCCCATATATCCGGAAACAATCATTGAGGTAGGTCCGGTGCCGGTGGTGCCTTATGGAGAGCCAATGACCGAAAAACTAGCCAGCAACTTTGAGCCGTTCTTGCCCAGGTACGATAGTTTTATCATGCAGAACCATGGTCTGGTAACGATGACCCGGGAGGGGATAAAAGAGACATTGCTGAAACTCGAATTATTGGAAATGAGCGCCCAATCCATATTGCTGGCACTGCAGGCCGGAGAGATCAATGAGCTTGATCGCGAGGCCGTCAGAAACCTGAGTAATACCATGCGGACGCGTGATTTGCCTTTATTCGGCGCGCCTGGTGTGAACAAGTCTTTGGAAGATTTATATTTCTAGCCGAGAGTGTTCTATTCCAGGATGTGAGCCTTGGCGGCGATGAGTTTGAGTGCTCCATACGAAATTTTACATACTCCGGCTTGTGACTCCCGAAAGTTGTGACATGCCCAACCGGTTCTCGCCTCCACTCCTGATGACCTCCGATCCAGGCTCTTTTGCGCGCAATACAATTCTCGAACGCAAGCCACAAATCCTCCGCCAGGTGCTGGCCGATAATGCATATCCTCCCATCGTTATCGCTGCCTTGGAGAACTTTCGCGACGAGATTGCTTCTCAACCAATTCAGCACCTGACCGAGTCTACCGAGGATGTTCCGGATTGGAACCATGAACTGGCGCGCTATGCCGGTAAAACCTGGCTAGAAATTCCTTGGTACTTCGCCGAAAGCTATTTCTACCGCAGGCTGCTGGAAATAGTTGGCTTTTTCCAGGCCGGGGAGGGGCAGCGGCAGGATCCATTTGGGAAGCAAAAAGCAACCCAGATCGCTGGCGATGTTCAACGTCTTTCATCCGTGTGGGAGCAATTTGCTTCCCAAA
>Ga0209777_10002323_pt1 | contig 25342 bp, 23 predicted proteins | sample FrelakmetHBP12HB_FD_187147 | JGI IMG/M metagenome (GOLD analysis project Ga0209777, IMG submission 187147) | Freshwater lake sediment microbial communities from the University of Notre Dame, USA, for methane emissions studies -HBP12 HB (SPAdes)... | ecosystem: Environmental > Aquatic >... | reverse complement strand
ATAAATTATATCTCCTTGTGTTGCACTATTCGGATAAGTTGGGGTAGAGGCGATAAAATTGGTGCCGTCACTAATAATTACTTTTCCTGAGGTGGCCGACGCATTCGGATAAGTTGGGGTAGAGGCCACCCAGTTGGTGCCATCGCCAATCATAACCTTACCTGAAGTCGGACTTGAAGTGACTGGCAAGGTCGGCGTAGACCATTTGGTATTACTGCCATCATTAGTTAAGACCTGTCCCGAAGAGCCAATGGCTAGTTTGGTCCAAGCCGGAGTTGAATTGGCCACTATAATATCTCCTCTTACCGCCGAACCAGCGACCGTATCAGTATGAGTCGCGGACAAAAGATTGTGTGCCGTAAGAGAAGTCTTGCTCCAAGTTAATACTCCACCCACTGTGGTGGTTAAATATCCACCGCCTACGATTGCTGGCGGCAAGGTATAATTTATGCCCGCAGCTTGAACACCAGAGTCAGTAAAAGTACTACCAGCAACACCCGATGGTCCCCCTCCTGTTACATTCAATTGAGGCGTTTTAATGGCTGTTCCCACTGTAACAGTGCCGGATTTATCATAAGTAAAGTTGGCATCGCCGCCAAAGGCACTAGAATTATTATATTGGACATAAGTATCAGAGCCGCCGGGCGTAGCGCTCACCGCCGCCCAACTCAAGGCTCCATTACCATCATTGCTCAAATATTTGGTTCCACTAGGTTGAGCAGCTGGCCAAGTATAAGTAGCGCCGTTGATATTTAAATTGCCGGCTATAGTAACCGTGCCACCGGTCCCAATGGTCATATCATTGGTTGAACCGCCGCGGCGAAACAATAAAGCGTCAGTAGAATTATCCATACCGACAAACCACTTCTCTGAACTCTGACGAGCCATGGCTACGCCAGTCCAAAGGGCCGTGGCATTATTCTGATTTAATCTCATCTCCGCCGTACCCGTATCAGCAGAATTCTTAATATCTAATTGGTATCCTGGCGAGGTCTCGCCAATGCCCACCTTGTTGGCGGTAACGGTCATATCAGTCACCCCAGCCCCACCAAACTGAACGATGCGCTTGGGCGAACAAATAGTAGCGCCATTAGCACTGCCGCCGCCGCACAAATCGCCTACGCCAAATTCTCCCTTTTCAGTACCATTAAGCTGGGCGCTAATATAAGCCGACGTGCTGGAGGCGCCAGTATTAATAATTAATGGCGCCACACCACCACTGGCATTCGCGGCCGTGGCGGTTAAAATTTGATTGGTTTTATCATAGGTTAAACCAGAATTACCGCCGAAAGAACTGCTATCATTAAATTGAATTTGGGTATTGCTGCCGCCGGGCGTACCGCCGCTGGTTGGCCAAGAAGTTTTACAATCACTGCCAATACAAAGAGAGGAGCCCGTAACTGTAGCGCCCGTAATATCGCCTTTGGTCCAGAGGTCGCCGTTAAAGCCCACCTTAAAAACGTCAGTGGCGCTTTTCTCGTGAAAGCTTTGGAAAAGTTCAAAGGTGCTGGTCGCACTAGAATTTTCCATTAAAGCGCCATAAAGTAAATTCTGACCTCCGGTTAATGTTAAGCCTGGATCTACGTTCGGAATATAGCCAATGGATAAACCCCTCCAAGAGCTTCCAGACTCTCCGCCAATAGCCACTGCGCCATAGGCAGTAAAACTGCTATCGGTAGTCAAGGCACCGCTTTTTTCTTGAGAGGTGTCGGACGTATTTAAAGGTGCGGCCACGTTAGAACCAGGTGGGGCCGCGGTTGGCTCAGTCCAGGCGAAAACCGGTAAAACCGTGAAGACAAAAGCGCCGATTAAAATTAAAATAAAAAAACCAAATAAGCTTTTTAGGGCTATTTGGCCGGCGCGGTTAGACAAAATTTTAGTCCACATAAATAAACCTCTTTTTCAGCCCAATCCGCCAGTTGGCGGAGGGCCTCAAATTATTTTTTATTTAAAAATTAAAACAATGAACCGCTAGTTATAGTATAAGGCAAATAAACGATTTGAGAAGCCCAAACAGTGGAAAACTTCACCTCCTAATTACTGCCGAATATCTGCCAACGCGGGAAATCCAGCTCCAAATCGCGCTGATAGCTCTGAAATTTGCCTGAAGCATCGCCAATCTTTAGCACTTGAGGCAGATCTCCCAACCAGGATAAGCTATAGACATAATAACTGGTGCCAGTATTACGATTATGCAGAGTAATTTTATAATAAGAAGTTAAATAATGATTCGCATCTAAATTAATGGCGACAGTTACCGCCGACGAAAGATCAGTATAAATGGTTTCGGTTCCATCGCTAACATTTAATACTATGAGGTCGGTTGAAGCGTCACTGGGGGCGGTAAATTGAATTTGACCATCTGAAGGATAAGCGACTCCGTTAAGATCCAAATATAAAACAAAAGATTGTCCGGCCTGAAGCTTAACGGTCCAGGGTGAGGTTGAGGTAGTCGCCGTGATATTAGCTCCGCTGTCTGCCACAGAGTAAGTCGCACCGTTGTCCAGGGTCCCACTCTGCGCGCAACCACTACCAATCTGACAATGATTTTTGACAACTTGATAGGCGACTTTTTCTCCGCCGGATTCGGCGGCGTAAAGGGCCATTTCTGAGTTGGTGACGCTGCGATTCAGGCGAGCCTGACGAATCAAAACATCACTCACTAAAACTGCCGAGGTTAAAAGAGCGCTGATAATAAATAGCGTTAATAAAATACTAAAGGATTTTTTGTCATTCAAAATATATTTCATAATTTTACTTTTTTTCTTCATAACGCGGATTGAGTGTCTGCTCTAGACGAATGGTTTTCTGGCCAAAACGTTCTTGCTGCGCATTCAACTCCATAATTACCGTTACTCGAGTAGAGGTCACATCTGTCGCACCAGTAGAAAACGGTGTGCTGGTGGGAGAAATATAAAAATCTAATCTCTGAACCAAAACATTTGACATGTTCATGGCTTCAAATTTATTATCGCTATCACAACTAAGACCACTAACTTGCTCGCATCTTTCGATTTGTTTGGTAGAAGAGTTATAGCGATAAACAATACGCGTCACCGCAGCGCTATCATAATCATCAATCAAAGCTAAGCTGCTAGTGGGAGAGGCGATGCCAGAGGTGTAATAATCATAATCAACGCGCATGGCGCGCACGTCCTTAGAAATCATAGCTAAAATGTTTTGTCCATCTTCCTGCAAATTAGCATTAGCCGTAGATTTTTGTTGACTGCCGATAGCATAGACATAAATGCCCACCGCGGCCACAATAATCACCGCCAGAATGGTAACGGAAACCAACATTTCAATGAGAGTGAATCCGCGCTCCGATAATTTGTGTTTTACGAGATGTAACATAAAAAATTTTAATAAAATTAGACGCCTTGCTCGCCTATCGCCAGTTCGTAAATCTTTTCTCCAAAACAAAATTATGGCTTTGATTGGTGTGAGTCCATTGAACCGTAACCTGAATCTTTTGTTCGCAGGCATTAGCACAAACCCCACCCAAATCATCACCGCTGGCAATCGTAATAAGGCGCCGATAAGTAGTTAAAACAAGTCCGCCGCAACTGCCGCTGCCGTCGGCCTGAGAATAACCCTGAGTGGTGGGATTAAAACAAACTATACAATTATTACAAGTACTGATATTGCTAGCCGTAGCGGCGGTGAGGGTGGTGTCGCCATAATTGGCCACATAAGAACCAGTATCCAAACCAAATGGCCACTGTTGACTTTCGTTAAACCAATTGCTGGCGCGGATGGTTTGACAAATTTCTAATTCTTCGCGAGACAAATTAACCGCCGAGATCCAATCTGCGCTTTGCCCCCCCAGCGATAATGTTGACAGGGCCAAAGACAAGATGCCCACCAAAGCAATAGTCACGATGCTCGTGGCCACCAGCGTTTCCACCAAAGTTTGGGCAGCTGAGGGCGACCATGTTAATTTGTTTTTTTTAATCAACATATAAAATTTTATAAAGAAGAAATAACGTCAATTTTACCAGAGGAATTAATTTTAATATAAATATATCGGTTATCTTTTATCTCGGCCAAGGTAATAGTCTCGCCCGAGCCCACGGCCATGGCCGACCCATTGCAATAAACGGTGCCATATGGTTTAACAAAAACTAAATCGGCGCAAGTGCGGCTTTGAATTTGAAAATCAGAGGGCATGGTAAAAACCTGAATAGACTCATCGGTCGGCGAACCATTAAAAACATAATTACTATTAAGATCAATAAATAACGTATAGGTGCTGGTGGGGACGCTGGCAATATTTACCCCATAAGCATCGCCCGGTGAACCACTGGCAGACGGATAACCTGTTAGGGCCATGCTCTGGGCGTGCCGAAAAACACTGGCTAAGTTTTGGGCATTGGTAATTAAATCATTGCCCCGTTGCCCACCTCGATAATTGGCCAAAGTAATAGAAGCAATAATACCCACGATAAATACCACGGTTAGCATTTCAATCAAGGTAAAAGATGATTTGTTTTTAAAAAAATATTTTTTCATTATAAACTCAAGATTCTTATTTAATCAACATTGACCAATACCAATTTAGAATTGACTGGCCGTAAAAAATCGTGATGAGCGCCCCGACTGATAAAAACGGACCCAGCGGAATCATTGACTTCATCTTTTTCTGTCGCACTAAAACCAGAACCAAAGAAATAAAACTGCCGATCAGGTAGGACAAAAAAATGGCCAAGGCAATCCGGGGCCAGGCAAAATATAAGCCCAATAAAATGCCAATTCTAAAATCACCGAAGCCGATGCCCTTGCCGCGACTAATAAAATATTGAGCTAAGAAAAATAAAGCACTACCTGATCCCGATAAAATTAAATTCAGCCAAGAAAATTTTAACAACAAATTGAGCACCAAAACCGCCCCGGCAATCGGTAGAATGACCACATCTTCAATGGCATAATATTTTAAATCATAAACGAAAATAAAAATCAGGGCAAAAATCATTAACCAATCGCGCACCAACAACAAAGCATATCGGGGATTAAAAATATTCAAATGCAGGACCACCAAGAGAAACAATGCACCAGTAAGGAGCTCAACCAAAGGATACTGCCAAGAAATCCCTTGCTGACAATGGCGACAGCGACCGCCCAAAACCATAAAACTTATCAGCGGAATATTATCAAACCAGCTGATTTTATTTTGACAGTGCGGACAAAGAGATCGGCCAAGAATTGTCTGATGATTATGTAAACGATAAACCAAACAATTTAAAAAGCTTCCGACAACCAGCCCGAGCAACAAACTAAATATATAGATTATGACCATCATAATTATATTTTATCATAGTTATAGGAAAACAAAAGCCCGACATAAAAAATACCAAGCGGAGCGATCGTTAAGAGATTCCTTTGGTCAATCATGCCGCTGGCGACATAATTGGCATTAGGAGTAAAGAGATATAAAACCAGATAAAAACCCAGCGTACCGACGACAGATAAAAACAAAAGTAGGTTTTCCCTCGTCCAAAGTTTGCGCCAAAAAGTTATTAAACTAACCACAAAAATCAGCCACCAGATATTCCAATCAATTGTGCCGACCAAGTGAGCAAAAATTATTGGCAGCACTTGCGGATGCCACCCAAGCTGCCAGACAGAATCAATATTACCCAGACCCAGGCGACAAATGGCTTTAAAAATAAGCCAGGGAAGAAGTAAAACAATAAATAGCAAAATAGGTATGAGTAATTTTAGTTTAAATCGCCGCCGAGTCCACAGATAAATCAACCACGACAAAATTATAATTAAGGCCAAAAACAATCCTTCATTTTTAGTCCAAACACTAAGGGCGGCAAAAACGCCAGCCAAATAATAATACTGGTGATTATCCTCTATCGCTCCGCGCCAAAAATAGATTAGCGTGGCCAATAAATAAAAAGCTAAAATTAAATCCGCATAATCATAACCAGCGTGATAAACTAAGAGCGGCAGAGTGCCCAGGAAAAAAGTAAAAATAATAGTTTTTAACAAAGAGCTGTGCCGCAATAAATTAAAACCAAAAATAATTATTAAACCCAAATAATAGAGCGGCCAAACAATCTTAATCGCTGAATCTTGGAAGCGGCCAAGAGACAAAGCTTGCCAGGTCTCAAGCAGAGGAAGGTGCAGCGGATATTGCGGCAAGTGCGTACCCAAAAAATAAGGAGAATGTGAATTTAAAATTAATTGATGATGGGTAAAAAATATTTTGGCTTTCAGCGACCAGGTGGCCACGGCGTCATATTGCACAATCGGCTTTAGCCAGGATTCAGTAGCGATAAAAATAATCTGGATGGCCATCCATAATAGTAAAATAATGATTAAAATTATTTTCTTTTTATCAACCGGCCACTTGGTTTTAATTTTTACCAGTTGCGGTCCAAATGATTTTCGCCGCCAAATTAAGATTGTCGCAGCGATGGCCGAACCGATTAATAAAATATCAAAAATAATGCTTAGGTTTAAGCCCAAAAGAGACAACAAAAACATCGCACCGCTAATTAGTCCTGTGCCCAAAGCATAGCCTAGCACCAAAATTTCTAACCTACCGAAGCGAGTGTGCGGAAAACATAAATTAATTAACACTAAACCGAAGACAATTGGGCCAATCACAGAAAAAATAAGATTAAAAAAATCTAGCATCATCGTTGGTAAATTAATTGATTAGGCGCAGAAAATTTTAATTTAAAATCTTGGGTTGATGCAGGCAGAGATTGCTCAAATAAGAGCAGATAGCTGGCCTTATTAATATCGCCGACCACCTGATATTGATCGGCTAAATCATAAATCAGGCGAACATAAGTATAGCTGTCGCTGGGCGGGATAAAAATAGTAGCGCCTAAAGGGACGTTGTTTTTAACAATAGCTAAAAAAGAATATAAGTTTTTGGCCTGTTCTGGACTACCGATTAAATCACCGACTGCCTTCTCTGCTCTAATGCTTGGCGCCATAAACCGCAACGAACGATCGTTTAAATAACTTAAGTAACTACTATATAAAGTTCTGATGGCAACGCTTAACCAACTGACTAAAAAAATTATTAATAATATCTGCGGCCACCTTTTGGCCAGACCCTGATCACGATATTTAAAAATCGCTAAAATCACCACCACGATCAGGGTTAGGGCAAAAATATATTTTATGAAAGGTACACCAGATAAGAGGGGTGTATTCAGGCCATTAATCCCGGGGACGAATTCGGGCCTTTCAGTCCAAAATTCTTGCCACAAAGATTTTATTACTAAGGTTGGCGTGGCAATAGACAAGCGGAACGAATCGATCTCCAAGTCTTGAGGAACAAATTGCAGATAAAGACGATCGATGGTGCCACCCCACTGGTCAAATAAAGATAAATTAAAATAATAATCAGTAAACTGATTATTATTTTTAAAGGCAAAATTGTTAAGTGTTAAAATACCGGCCGCGCGATCAGAAAAATTTATTTTAAACCTGGGAAAATCTGTTTTGGCCTTAGCTCGCAGAGTTAAAAATCTATATTCGGCCCCATCAAGACCCAGCTGAATCTGGGGGGTAATATAAAAAGTAGAACCGTCTTTTTCTTTGATGCTAAGTGGCTGGCTCGTGGCGGTAAGGACGCTCTTCTGACAGCTGAAAATGCGATGACTGTCAAAATCACAATAGAATTTTTCCGAATCAGCTAAGGCGCTCCGAAATAACAAGAGGCCTATTGCAATCAAAAATAAAAATATAATTTTTCGGCGCATAAACAAACTAGACGAAACGATATTTAATAATGACCCACAGAGCCTTCAGTCCATCTGTCCATCTAATTTTCTTGCCTTCTTGATAACTTCGACTTTGATAGGTAATGGGCATCTCCATAATTTTTTCTTTGGCCCTTAACCACTTGGCGGTTAATTCAATTTCTAAATCAAAACCCTGGCCATTCAATTGAAAATTATTTAAGGCGTCGCGGCGAAAAACCTTATAGCCGGTCCAAGGATCGTTAACTCGCACGCCATAAATCAGCCAAAACAACCAAGAGATCAGGCGATTGCCTTGATAAAATAATTTATAGCGAGGTTGATGGGGCCGCAGAAAACGCGCACCATAAACTATTCGGCTTTGGCCTCGTAAAATTGGCTTAATAAGCAATGGCAATTCCTGGGGTTGATATTCTAGGTCAGCATCTTGAATGGCGACAATGTCGCCTTGTGCCGCCTCAAAGCCGCGCCGCAAAGCCGCCCCTTTACCATAATTTTTATCCGAAGAAATTAATTTGACGCTTGGCGATGAGAGTATTGTTTCTCTTGATAAAATTTCTTTCGTCTTATCGGTTGAGCCATCGTCAACAACGATAATCTCATAATCTAGATCAAACTTAACCGCCCGTAGACGCGCTAAGATTTCTAAAATAGTTTTTTCTTCATTATAAACCGGAATAATAATTGATAATTTCATGAATGAAGTAATTATAAACCAGCAATCTCCTGCAATATTTTTTTTGCTCCGGCGGTCCAACTAAATTGCCTGGCTCTTTCTATTCCCCTTTCTCGTAAAACAATGGCCAGATCAAGCTGAAAAATAATTTTTTCTAGACCAGCTAAAATTTCTTTTACTGAATAAGGATCAACTAAAACAGCCGCCCCTTCGGCTACTTCGGGCAAGGCAGAGATGTTTGAAGTAATTACCGGACAGCCGCAGGCCATAGCCTCCAAGGCCGGCAAACCAAACCCCTCGTCTAATGAAGGAAAGGCGAAGGCAGTAGCTAAATTATATAAATAAACCAGGTCGGCCGCAGGCACATAATGGAGAAAAATAACTTTTGAGACTAGGTTTAGAGCTTTAATTTTTTCTAATAATTGCTGATGACCCCAGCCTTGCTTGCCTACCAAAATTAGGGACAAATCATTTAATGAGTGTTTCCTGACGAGTTGAGCATAGGCCTCAACTAATCGACATAAATTTTTTCGTGGTTCAATGGTGCCAACAAATAGAATAAACTTCACGGGCAGTTTGTATTTTAATATAATCGTATTTTTTAGGACCTGGTCGCTGATAATTCTAAAATCTGGACTTACTCCCGGATAAATTACTGAAATTTTACTATCAGGAATATTAAATAATTTTTTAATCTCGGCCTGGATATAATGAGAAATAGTAAAGATCTTCTTGCTTCTCTTAATAGCTGGAAATAAAAATAATTTTTCTATTAAAGCAGCTTTTTTGTTGACTAATTTATTTGGCAATGAGAAAACTGCGAGGTCATAAATCATTATTACATTCTGGCAGCCAAAATTTATAGCCGGGATAATGTAGCTAAGCGAAGCAAAAAAAACATCAGGCCTTTCTAATAATATATATAGGCAAACCAAAAGGTGCCAGATAAGGCCTGGCGCTTGAACGATCCGCCAAGCGCAATTATCGGGTAAAGCCAAAGAACAAGGACGATCAACAAAAAAGAAATATTTATTATCCCGGTCTATTTTCGCTATTTGAGACAAGATGTTAACCGCAAAACTGTCTTTACCTCCAGGATGAGTTCGCGTAAAAGATCGGGCGTCAACGAAGATTCTCATAAAATATATTTTCTAAAATAAAAATTTTACTTTTATTTTATATTTTATTTTGCGCCAGATTGCCGAACACAGAAACCAATATTCTTTAGGGTTTAATTTATTATGTTGCCAGATTAACCCTAAAATTTTCATATATCTTAATGGCCAAAATACTTTTTTAGAAACCAATAAAGAAAAATGTCCTAATTTTAAATTAAGCATTTCGTAAGCTCTTTTTTTATCTTGAGCTGAAAATTCCGGCGTCTCAAAGGCTACGCTTAACTTATTTTTATCATCAGAAAAATGCAGGGCGCTGCCTGCGTTTCTACCAGACAGCCAAAAATTATTTTGGGTAACCCAATCCCAAACCTTAGTAGAGGGATAAGGAACCAACATACTGAAAAGAGCATCTATTTTTAGGCGGCGGATTAGGGCCAATGATTTCTGCTGGGCCAAGATAGAATCATGGGGCAAGCCGATAATAAAAAATCCTGTGACGTAAATATTGGCCTTTTTTAAAAAATATATTCCTCGTTCAATCTGTTCGAGCGTCTCGCCTTTATGAATATTATTAAAAACTTTTGGGTCGCCGCTTTCAATTCCAATATTAACGGCCCGACATCCTGAGGCGGCCATCAAGTCCGCCAACTCCTGGTCTATAGAATCAGCCCTAATGCCGTTGGGACAAGACCAAGAAAAATCTAAATTTTCTTTAATTAAAAGTCGGCAAAATGATTTTGAACGTTCAATGTCTAAATTAAAATTATCATCAATAATATCAAATCCTTGAATTTTATATTTTTGCTTAATCTGCCTAAGCTCGGCCACAATGTTTTCTGGAGAACGTTTTCTGAAAATATGGCCGCTGACCAAAGGCACGCTACAATAAATACACCGATAGACACAGCCTCGACTGGTCAGCAAGGGATAGGAGGTATTTAAAAAGGCCAAAACATTCTGAGAAAAAAAATCGTAATAAGGAAATAAAACTCTATTTAAATCTTTAACAAAATGAGGTTGATGCTTCGTTTCCACAGAACCATCAACGAGCAAACCGGCAAGGCAAGAATAATCGGCTATAGATTGGTGGTTTAATAATTTTAAACATAGTTCAGGCAGCACCTCTTCGCCTTCGCCCAGAAGAATTACATCCCAAATATTTTCCGCCTGCACTGGCGACCAATTTAAGGTAATGTGGGGCCCACCAGCTATTAATTTTATGTTTGGATAAGCTTGTTTAATTTGCCGAGCCAATGAGTCGGCCGACTGATAGGTAACTGTTTTTACGGAAAAAGCTATAAAATCAGGTTGCTCTTGATTAATTATTTCTAACACTTGGTTATTAGAAAGATTTTGATTATTAAGATCGATTAAGTGTACGGAAAAATTCTTAGCTATAAAAGCCGCGGCCAAATAAGCAATGCCCAAATTGGGAAAAGCGGGCTGGCCTTCGGCCGCTCCTTGCCAGCCCCGAGGATCAATAAAAATTATTTTTCCCAAAGACATAGAAAAAAATTATTTTATTTTTCGTACAAAGGCAGACTCAATGTCGCAGGCCTCGCTGCATGGTAGGTCACAGAAGACCGGTTCAGTATAAAATTTAAAATTATCAAGGAATAAATTACCTAAATAAAAACTACGTTTTACCTGAAAATTTTTATACAATGGCGAACAATTATAATGAAGGCCGGACTGACAGGCATAAGCGTCGCCGTTGGGCAAAATAATAAAATGACTGGAGCCGGCAAAGCACTTCTTTTTTAATCCCGGCCCCTCAAACCCTAAGCTGCGAAAATTAGAACTATATTTTTTAATTATATCGATTTCCTCTGAAGAATACTTATAACTCGGATCAATATAGGGGTCAACATTAAACATAATTTTCTTGTCTTCAAACAATTTTTTCAATTGAGGAATCAAATGAATTCTTTGCGGATAGCCCACAAAATTAATCATAATCGGAAATCCAGCTTTTTTAAGCTGTAAAACGCGATCCTTAAACAAATTAAGGTCGGCCTCATAAGAATGAAAGCTGGCCGTAATTTGGGGGCGCCGCTGTACCCTCTTAATAAAATCATCAATCGGTAGAGACAAGTTCGTGGTAATGTTTATCACGTGCTTAGTAGAAATATTATTAACCAATTCAACTAAATCTTCATTCAGAAACGGCTCTCCGCCGCTCAAACCAATGATCAGTGGCGGTAATTTTTTAAAAACCTCAACCCAAGCCTGCCAACTATTTTTAACTTTATCTCTAGGAAATAAATCATAGTAAGCTGAGCGATTAATGACACAATAAGGGCAATGATAATTACACTTAAATGATAAATAAAAAACGGCTTCTCGCTTTTTGATGATATTCTGGCGATAAAAAATCTTAATTTTTCTAAAGATATTTTGCGGTAATGCTTTTTTAAGCCATCTTTTAAGGGCTAAAGTCATATAAAAATTACCTTAAATTTTTTTAATCTGATTTATAAAATCTTGGATTTGCTTATTGTCCTTGTTTAATGATAAGGCCTGCTGAACATAAAAGCGCGCCTCGGTCAAATTGCCTTTTTCGCGATATAGCAAGGCGATGGCCCAGGGCCAGTTATAATCCTTGGGGTTTAAACTATAACCTTTTAAATTATATTTAATGGCTGAATTAAGGTCGTGCCGCAGATAATAAATATCGGCGATTTTTTTATAATACTGAGACTGCCAAGGATCTAAGTGAAGAATGGTCCAATAGGTAGAGAGGGTTTGCGAATAATTATTTTGCGCTAAATAAATCTGCGCTAATTTGTCATAAACTCTAATAATTTCAGTCACAATTTCTCCGCGATGCTGATCGTTAAGGTTGGCGTCTTTAAGATTCGGATATAAACTCAGGGCCTTTTGACAGGTTTGAGCGGCCTTGTCCCAGTTTTTCTCATAAATTTTCAATTGGCACCACTCGTTGTAAATGTTGGCTATCTGAGGAGAAAATTGCGACAATTTTGTGAATTCATTTTCGGCTTGCTGAAAATCTGGTGGCACCTGAGTCATCTGGGCCTTCAGGGCATAAAGCTGGGCCAGATATAATCGCGCCAAAAAACTCCCGACATGAGAATCGTTGTCGTTTAAGGCTTCAATTGATAAATTAACCAACCTGAGGCCGTCTTCTTTGGGCACGCTATTAACCAGACCCATAATATTAATCGCCAATCCTTCGCGATAATAAGATTGCTCCGGCTGTAAAGAAAAAACTTTGTCAAAATTATTTAAACTTAAGGCGATTTTCTGATCTTTTAGTTGAGTGTAGGCCTGACGATAATAAAAATCGGCCAAAATGGCGCGCAAATTAAAGAACCAAACCACAACAATCGTTAAAATAATAACAAGAGTCGATAAAATGATTTGCTGCCAAAAATTTTTTCGGCGTTCTTGATTAAACGAAATTAAGACGGGAAAAATTAAAAAAATTATTAAGCCAAGATACAGCCAAAAATAAATAATCGTTTGAATGTCGTGAAAACTAAATTGTAAAGAAACTAAATAACCGAATAGGCCCACCATTAGAGCAAACACTAAACCACAATTATTAAGACCCTGACTAAAATTATCTTTAATAAACTTGAGGGCATAATAAAAAACCGCCACCAGCAATGCTAAGTAAAATAATAATCCGACTATGCCAGCATTTAGGGTGGCGTCTAAGAAATCATTATGGGCTCGATCGGGGAAAGTATTAATTGTTTCATAAATAGCTTGAGATGGCTGATAATGTTTGATGGCTTCAAATAAAAACATTTCTGGACCATAACCAAGAATCGGGCGCCTGGCAATCGCTTCAAGGGCGATATGCCAAGACATCAAACGAGTATAAGTGGTGGTTAGATTTTTTAATAAAACTAATGATTTTAGTCGATAAAAAAGCGTCGGATTACTAACGTTTTTTGTGGTGGGAGCACTGGAAAAGATATTCAAACCAACATAACCGACAAAAGCAATAATGACGATAATTAAAAAAATCTTAAAGGCCTTCTTCCGGCCTTTGGCAAAAAGATAAACCCCGACGAAAAAAATAATTTCCGCCAAAAAACCCAGCCAAGCGCCACGCGATTGAGTTAAAAGCAGGACAACCAGGCATGATAGAATCAAAATGGCAATTAAAATCCGCTGATAAAACTTTTTAAAATAAATAAGACAAAAAATATTAAGCGGTATTACGAGGAGTAGCCAGGAGGCCAAAAAATTAGGCTGGCCAAAAGTAGCAAAAATTCTAGTGTCTAAGACCGAGGTTCCGCTAGAACCCAAACGCCAGGTCCAAATATTAAAACCCAGCGATTGGACTATCGAATAAAAAACCACTAGGCCCGAGGCGATTAAGCCGCCACTTAAAATCAATTTTATGTCCCGCGGCTGCCAATCTTCTAAAACCAGAATGGTAAAGAAAACAAAAAAATGCAGCCAAGTAATCAGGCCCATCCGGCGTTCATAAGAGCCCAAAAAACTATATTCCGGCGAAGCAGAAAAAATAGTAGCCAGGATTAGGGTTACTAAAAAAACCAGGGCTAAAATAAAAACTTTCAGCTTTTTCCCGGATAAAACAGGGCCATAGCCACCGAACAACCACTTAATCAGCCAGGCCGCCGCCAAAATCTCTACTAAAGTCTGAAATAAGGCCATGGTATTAATTTCCCAACAACGATTGGTATAACACTGAAAAAAAACCGGCACTAAGATAATAATAGCCGTCAGGCATCCCCTCACCAAATAATGACAAATTTTATTGATTTTCATACCAGGTAGTAGAAGTTTGATGTTTCTTAAATTAGTGTGCTTTATGTCGATTAATAATTAAAGGACAAAAACAAAACAAATTAAAAGTTTATGAACCCAGATAGCGAAACAAGGCAAAAGCACTATCAAACTTTCACTACCTGGCATAATTAACAAAATATTAATTTCATTGTACCATAAAAATCATAAAAAATAAAGGCCCACTCATTGTTGGACCGGTCAGATAAAATCAATAAAACAAAACTCATCGTCAAGATGAGTTTTATTTTAAAATCGCGATAAACTGTAACCCTCTGTCTTTAATACAAACCCGTATTACTGGCTGTATGGACGCCGGCCGGAATAGCGCCAACTGCGCTGCCTATACAATACTTCAAGGAGTAGTTCGTGGCTGTGCCAGAGTAAGAATAGCTATTGTCCGTGGCAGTACAGCTACCATCGGTCGCTGGGGTGGGGGCAGTCGGGGCAATGGCCATATAAGTCGTGGTACCGCAAGTTGCGCTGGTCCAACCATTACTACTTAAACAGTAGGTGGCTACCGAGCTCCAGGCATAACCAGCATCGGGATAGCTATTGTTGTCAAGGTTATACATCTCAAGAGCTGTTTGCATTTGCCGGACATCAGCCACACGACGAGCGTCGCGAGCTTTCATTCTGGCATTGCTTAAGGCCACTACAGCCATGGCGGCCAAAAGGCCGATAATGGCGATAACCACCAATAACTCAATCAAAGTAAAAGCTTTTTTTTGCATATGATTTTCTTTTTTGAAAACTTTACCAATAAAACGACCTTTAGCTAAAGGTAGCTTTAATATAACACTAAAAAATAGTTTATCCAAGGAAGTTATGCACAGGTCAATTAAAATAAAAATTTATGTGCGACAGGGTTGACAGAATTATATAAAATGCTAGAATGATATAATTAATTTAGCACTAAATTAATTTTTTAATGAAAGCTTATCGTCTCAATCTAATTGATGGCATTCGACCGCTCGAGCAACCAGAGCTAGATCAAATTAAACCAACCATGACCCCACCAGGTCATCGGGTTGGTCGTTTTTTCTTTCGCCTATCAATAGTTTTACTGGTAATTGTGATAATTTTTTATACTAACACTATTTTTGCTTCCGAAGGACTAATTGGTGGAATTGGGCACGTGTCTTTTTGGGAAGGAATGGCTCGCCTAGCCTTAGGAAAGGATAAAATTCTTAAAGGAGAATTAAGCGACCGCACCAACATTTTAATGTTGGGCATCGGCGGCGCTGGTCATGACGGCCCATACTTGACTGACACAATGATTTTGCTCAGTCTAAAACCATCAACCGGTGACGTGGCGGTTTTTTCTATCCCGCGCGATCTATATGTTCCTACCGCCGACTTCGGCTGGCAGAAAATTAATGCCATTAACAGCCTGGGTATCACGGCTTCGCAAAATGGCGCAGCCCTAGCCAGCAAGACGGTTGGCGATTTATTTAACATTCCGGTTCATTACTGGGTAGAAGTTGATTTTTCGGCCTTCAAGGATTTCGTAGACTGGGTCGGCGGCGTTGACATTAATGTTGACAATTCTTTTGTTGACAATCAATATCCGGCTGCCAATGACCAGTATCAAACAGTCAGTTTTGCGGCTGGCCAGCAATTCATGAGCGGCACACAGGCTTTAAAATATGTTCGTAGCCGCCATGGCAACAACAATGAGGGCTCGGATTTCGCCCGCATGAAGCGGCAGCAAAAATTATTAGTGGCCATCAAACAAAAAATGGTTAAGAGCGGCGCCATCACTTCTCCGGTCAAGCTCTGGCAAGTTTATAATATTTTTAATAAAAAAATTACTACCAATTTAGATTTCTCAGAAATGGTGCGCTTGGGAAAAATATTCTCCCACTTACAGGACAACCAAGTTCATAATTATACTTTTGATGCTGACCCGACCAATGGTTTATTATATTCTGAGATTGCCACTGATGGCGCCTATGTACTGCGCCCAAAGGGCGGCAGCTTTAAGCCCATGGCTGACATTATCCAAAATGCTTTTACTACCAGCCTCACCCAGGCAACTGACTTGACCAATAATATTACCGATGCCACTTCAACGCCGCTGACTACACAGCCGACACCAACCAAAATAATTATTCTTAATGGCACTAAAATAGCCGGTCTAGCCCAAAAGGTACAGACCCAATTGACTAGTGCCAATTATCAAGTTTTAAACATTGGCAATGCCCCGACGCAAGATTATACTCAAACAACTATATATACCGTTAACCCAACTGACCCCAATTTAGCTGACCTAAAGAATACTTTAAACGCCAACTCACTACCCCTGCCTGACAATTTAAAAAATCTGGCCACGGCCGACACTGACTATTTGATAATTTTAGGCAGCAATTAATAATAATTATGAATCCCAAGGTCGCTTTAATCGGTCAAATCAACGCCGGTAAATCATCGCTTTTTAATTGTTTGGGCGAGCATCACAAAGCGCTGATTTCTAAAATTCCCGGTACCACTCGCGATCGCAATTATGTAGATTGTTCTTGGCAAGGATATAATTTCACTTTAATTGATCTGGCGGGTATTGATAAAGGCCAATCCAACGACATTAACGGCGACGACCGACTTCTACAACAAGCCATTAACCACCAAATAAAACTGGCTCTAGACGAGGCAGATTTAATTTTGTTTTTAATTGATATTCAGCGCGGAGTCAATCAAGTTGACTTAGAAATTGCCCAAAACTTAAAAAAAATAAATAAACCAGTTATCCTAGTTTTAAATAAGGCTGATAGTAATAAATGGCTGGCAGAAAAAGACGATCCGAGTTATTGGCGCCTGGGCTTTGGCGAGCCGAGTGTCATTTCCGCGGTTACCGGACTGGGCGTAGGCGATTTATTAGATCGTCTTACTGACCAATTAAAAAAGCTCCCCTGGCCGACTGAAAAAAAGAAAAAACCCGTTTCGGCTGTCAACGTGGCGATTTTCGGCCGGCCCAATGTCGGCAAGTCCAGCTTGATTAATGTTATCTTGGGCGAGGAGCGGGTCATTGTTTCACCTATTCCGCACACCACTCGCGAGCCATCAGATACGGTGCTCTATTTTAATCAAAAAAAATTTTTATTAATTGATACGGCCGGCGTGCGAAAAAAATCAAAAATTAAAAAAGAACTTGAGCGCATTGGCGTGATTAAATCCTTAAAAACTGTCCGGCGAGCTGACGTGGCGCTCTTGGTTTTGGATGTCGGCGAACCAATCGGCCACCAAGACAAAGCCTTGGTTGACTTGATCGTCAAGGCCAAGCGTGGCTTAATTTTAATTATCAATAAAATTGATACCAAAAAAGATTTCGCTGATCAATTTGAAAAATTAATTAGTTATTATCAACGCAGTTTGTCTGGCGCATCTTGGGCGCCCATTATTTTCATTTCAGCTCTGACCAAACAAAATACCGAGCAAATCTTACCGCTAGTGGAACAAGTAGAGGCCAATCGACAGCGAAAAATTGAGCCAAAAGATTTAGCAAATTTATTAAAAAAAATTGTGGTTAAGAAAAAATTCCAAGAAAAATTTTGGGCCAGAACCCAAATTGAACAAATTGCCACTCGGCCGCCGACCTTTACCATCTCCATTCCGGCCCTGGCCGCCCGGCGCAAGTTGCTTCATCCGGCCCAACTTGATATAATAGAAAAGGAAATCAGAAAAGCCTGGCCCTTTGAGGGCACGCCGATTCAAATTAATTTAGATACCATTCAATAAAAATATTAGAAAAATAAAAAGCTCGCGGCCAGACAATGTCCAACCACGAGCACGAATTCTAAACTACTGGCCGCAACAAAGCACCTGAAAATTACTGAAGTGGCCAACAACCCCCTGAAAGGCCGCAACCCATTGATTGTCACGACGATCAAGATAAAGCCAATATTCACGGAAGTCCCAACCGCGTACTTTGATCCCAGTGAGCAAGCCACCGTGATTGATCTCCATGCCCCTGGTCAGAAGTATCTCCAAATCTCTCTTGGAGCAAACTGGCATTTCGCTCATCTTTCTGGCCCTCTCCAGCATTTCGAAACCACTAAGAGCAACCTCCCCTTCCTCGTATACTGCGATCGTGGTGACATTCACGTCACCGGTCATGGTTAATTTGTCTGGAGCGACTTCCACAATCTCCATGTCCTCGGGAATTTTTACGTCAACCCAGGGCACATCCGGAGATACTTCCTTAAGAACAAAAGACTCTTTCTTCATAGTCCCTCCTTTCGGTTGTTTATATCATAGCAAATTTTCAACTTTTTGTCAATAGGAAAACTTTTAGCTTTTGACTTATAATTTTGACTTTTGATTTTTGAATTTTAACTTAATTTATTATGTATCTGGTCGTCGGTCTCGGCAATCCGGGGAAAAAATACTCTCGCACGCGCCACAATGCCGGTTGGCTAGTTTTAGATTATGCCTACAAAGCTAAGTGGCAAAAAAGTAAAAGCGCGGCCGCTGCCTATTGTCAAACAACCATTGCCGCTCAAGCTGTTGAGTTATTCAAACCACTGACCTTTATGAATAATTCCGGTCAGGCCGTGGCCGTGGCAGTCAAAAAACACCAAATCGCACCAGCTCATATAATAGTAATCCATGATGATAAAGATATTCCCTTGGGACAAGTCAAAGTCCAGACCAATCGCGGCGACGCCGGTCATAATGGCGTCAAATCAATCATCTCTCACTTAAAAACCAAATCTTTTGTCCGTATCCGCGTCGGCATTAAGCCATTGAATGATTTGCCAGCCGGGCAATTGGTTTTGAAAAATTTTTCCAGTGCTGATTTAAAAATAATTAAATCACTAAGCCTCAAAATCAAAGAAGCCATAGAAATAATCATTGAACAGGGAGTAATGGCAGCAATGAACTGGATCAACTAAAAAAACAAGCGGGTTTCCCCGCTTGTGTGTTAATTCTTCGAATACTTATCCAAAACGAAGTCGATGTATGCGGTGTCGCCCTGGGCAACAACCATCACCCGCATGCAATCACCAACCTCACAGTCACATTCTCCGGCTTGCTGATCATAAGCGCCAATTCCGGTATCATATCGCCTAACATATTCATGGCGATCAGCCTCCCATTTTCCCACCCAGACATAGGCATATTGATCAGCGCGATTCACTGCCAGGGCTACGTTATCAATCGCGTCAACGTAGACCGCCACCCCGCCCCAGCGCACCTGCGGCTCAGCGTCATCTAGGTTGAAATCGAGGTATACAGCAGTATCGCCCTGGGCCACGAACATCACGCGCATCTTATCGCCCACTTGGCATTCACATTTTCCGGGTTGCCAAGAATGGCAACCAAGTCCATGGTCCCATTGCTTAAGATATTCATGGCGATCGTCATTCCACTTGCCTACCCAGGCATAAATATATTGCTGAGCGCCATTTACCATCAAGAGCGCGTTGTCAGTCGCGTCGATGTAGACTGCCACACCACCCCAACGAGCCTGTGGCTCGTTAGTACTAATAGTTGGTGCATGACAACTAGTCACCAGGCAAATCGTGATCAAACAAAACAGGAGTGCCGCGAAGGACCCTCCTTTATTTTTGGGCGTCATTTTTCACCTCCTTTGGTTGATAGCCCTCACGCTATTGCTCCACAGCCCATAGCCTACGATAGACAAGCTATCTCAACTATGATTTTATGGCTACTTCCTGGTTAGGAGGGATTACCAGTTTTACCGCTGAGGAGCAAAAGTGTGAGGACCATCTCAATTTCTTGATTTAATTATAGCATATTTTTCAATTTTTGTCAAGGCCTCTTTTACACAACAGCTTATTATCATTAACAAAATCAAGTCTTTTGTCGCCGGGATTAATTTTTATTAAGATACTGCGGGCCGCAACCCTGAGCTTGCGGTTCGGCTCTGCTCACCACCTTGGTTCGACTTTGCTCACCACTAATTGTCGAATGATCAAGAGGCTTAATCCCCACCATTGTCAAGCAACCAAGGCAGTGCTATAATAAACCGGGCTTATATTAAAGTAATTCTATGAAGAAAATACTGCCCTATGTCTTGATTTTTCTCACCACGGCCGGTCTATTTTTTTGGCTTCAAGCGGCCAGAACTTTAGGCGACGGCGATCCATTTTATCATGCTAAAATGGCCGAGTTAATTCTGCAACACAAAGGACCCATAACCAATTTTCCCTGGCTGCCCTTCACTTCCCTAAAAAATAATTACGCTGATCATCATTTCCTGTTTCATCTTTACCTAATTCCTTTCATTTTAATTTTTACCAATCCGCTGATTGCCATTAAGGTCGCCACGGTTTTATTGACCGCGGTTTTTTTCATGCTTTTCTATTGGCTGCTCAAAAAATTAAATATCAAATATGCCTTCGTTTATGCTCTTCTGCCGCTGACCACCTATGCTCTGCCGACTCGTCTAGCTATTGCCAAAGAACAAGCAGCCTCGCTGATTATCGTTGTCTTGATTATTTTTGCCCTACTCAAACAAAAAAAATGGTTACTTTTTCTCTTGGCCTTTGTTTATGTCTGGACTCATGGTGGCTGGCCGACCGCCTTAGCTGCCACCATCATCTATGCACTGGCGGTCAGTTTACAAAAAACACTTGACTCCACTGAATTAATAAAAAATGAAATTGGCCGACGCCTTTCAGCTACTAAGGCCGGAGTTAAAAAATATGTTTTATGCACATTGGTCCACCTTAAATATCTCTCAAAAAACCTTTTTACCAAGAACCATCTCGCTTGGTTCGGCGTTTGTTTATTGGGCTTAATTTTGGGCCTTCTCATCAGTCCCTTTTTCCCACATAATTTAAGTTTTTATTGGGTACAAACTTTTAAGGTGGCGGTGGTTAATTATCAGGGCAAAATTGGGGTCGGTGCCGAGTGGATGCCTTATGACCCGCTGGCTTTTGTCCGAGAGCACGCCCTACTTTTTGTCTTATGGATTTTCTCTGTCTGCTGGCTCATAGTAAACTACAAAAAATCTAATCATGATGAACGACTAAAGATATCGCAATTATTTCTACTAATTTTTTCTCTGCTATTTTTTATTTATACCATTAAGGCGCGACGCATGGCCGAATATTTTATTCCTCTGGCCACCATCTCCATGGCCTTGAATTTCAATCCAGATTTAAGTCAAGTCTCTTGGTCGGGTCTTTTTGGGAAATTAAAATCGTGGCTATTTAATACCAAGACAATGATTGTCGTGGTAATTTTTTTGGCAGTTTTAGTAACCAGCCTTAGTGCATTAATCAGCAATGAAGTGCAGTTATATCAAGGAATGAAAAACTGGTTTGATACTAAAGCGCCGGCCTTTGATAATTTTAAGGGCATTGGTCAGTGGTTAAAAAATAATACACCAACTAGAAGCATCGTCTTTCACAGTTCCTGGACTTATTTCCCCATGCTCTTCTATTATAATGACCAAAATTATTACATCAATGGTTTAGACTCAACCTTCTTTTATGACCAAAATCCTGATTTATATAATTTGTGGAGAAAGGTTATTGAGGGAAAAATCAAAGATAATCTATCACAAATAATTACAGAAAAATTCCAGAGTAATTTTGTTGTGGTTGATAAAGATCACGGCGATTTTGATAAAAATTTAAAAGCTGATCCTAATTTTTCTCAGGTTTATCAAGACAAGGATGGAAAAATTTATCAAATAAACCCCTCCCATGCCGCGAATTAGCTCCAAGGAATGGAAATTAATAGGACTAATAATTATCTTTTTTATTGGCCTTTCTTTATTTTTCTGGCTTTGGCAGAATGCCCATCGACCAGCTCAAAGCATTTATTTGGGCACTCAATCTATTAACTGGAATGATGCTCCGGTCTACTATTCTTGGATTAATCAAGCCAAGGGTGGCGCCTGGAGTTTTTATGATCTTTTCACTTCAGAACCGCATCCACCCTTTTTCTTTGACGTATTTTGGTTAACCTTGGGAAAATTAGCACAAATTTTTTCATTATCAGCCATCGTCATTTATCAGCTGGCCAAAATAATTTTTATTCCGCTTTTAGTTATTGTTCTTTATTATCTAATAGCTTATTTTTTTTCTAGCGTTAAGACCAGGGCGCTGGCCATAATTTTTGTGGTTTTCGCTTCGGGCTTGGGCGGACTGCTAATTATCGCCGCCTCGCTATCTCCTGTTTTTTTAAGTTGGTTACCGACCGTGGACCTGTGGGCGGCCGATGGATTTATTTTTTTTACACTTTTCCATTCACCGCACTTTATGCTGGCCCTAAGCTTAATGATCTTAATCTTTCTCTGGACGCTTCTGGCCATGGAAAAAAAACAGTATCGCTATAGCATCTATGCTGGCCTGGCTGCCCTGATCCTGTTTCAATTTCATCCCTATGACATTCCCACCACCGTTCTGGTAATGATAATTTTTGTTCTGTTGCTGATGATCAAAGATAAAAGAATAGATTGGTTTAATATTAAACACTGCCTCATCTTATTACTGATTTCTTCGCCGGCCCTTATTTATCATTTTTGGACTTATCAGGTTTTTTGGTTAAAACAAGTCATTGGCCTTCAAAATGACTGTTTTACGCCGGGCCTGGGTAAAACAATTTTAAGTTATGGGGTTCCCTTGCTGCTAGGATTAATTGGCGCCACCTATATTCTCAAAAATAAAACGGCCAAGAATCGAGAACTGTTTTTGGTAATTTGGTTGATTGTCCAGGGGGCGCTGATTTACTCACCTTTTAATATGCAACGCCGGTTTATTCTCGGGCTGCAGGTAGTGATTAATCTCTTGGCTATTTTTGGCTTAATCTATTTAAAAAATATTTTTAAAATTAAAAAAATATTTTCTGCCAACCAAACGGTTATATTAATCATTGGCTCTCTGGTCGTTTTCGGCTGCTCCAATTATCTTATTTTGGTTATGAACTTTTTCCCGGCCAGCTTTCCTTTCAATCCCAAGCCGATTTATTACCTACCAACCGAACATCTTGCCGCCATGCAATGGTTAAAAAATAATACCGCGCCAGACAGTGTCATCTTTTCTTCATATCCTAATAGTAACCCCATCCCCGCTTTTAGTTTAAGGCGAGTATATCTAGGCCACTGGGATTTTACGGCCAATGCCAAGCCAAAGTTTACCTTGTTAAATTATTTTTTCCAAAAGGACAATTCTCATGACGGTCGCCAAGGTTTTCTTTTAAGAAACCGCATTAATTATATTTTTTATTCAAAAGAGGATGGTGGTCTTGGTCCATTCAATCCTGGCGATAAATCATATCTAAAAGAAGTTTATCAAAATCCGAGCGTTAGTATTTATCAAGTTAACCAATGAAAAAAATTAATATTACCATTCCGGTTTATAACGAAGAGCAGATCTTAGAAGCAAATATTTTGCGGCTTTTTGATTTCTGCCAAAAAAATTTGCTTGACCAGTGGCAAATCGTCATTGCTGACAACGCCTCCACTGATCAAACAAAAGCGATCGCCCAAAAATTAAGCCAAATTCATCCACAAATTATTTATTTTCCCTTGCCACAAAAAGGTAAGGGACTGGCCATCAAAAAAGCTTGGCAAAATTTTCCAGCTGATTATTATCTTTTTATGGATGCCGACCTATCCACCGATCTGGCCACGCTACCCGAACTTATTAATGAACTTAAGGGCGGGCAATTTTATTTGGTGGTGGGCTCGCGATATTTACCCGCTTCACAACTAGAAAGAACCTGGAGCCGAATTTTAATTTCTAAGATTTACAATCTAATAATTAAAATTTTATTCAATTGCCCGGTCAAAGACATGGCCAATGGTTTTAAGGGGGCTGGTCAAAAAATAATTACCAATATTTTGCCCTTGATCAAAAATGAGCAATGGTTCTTCGATTCAGAATTGATTTTACTCACCTATCTCAATGGTTATAAAATTAAAGAAATTCCGGTGGCCTGGCAAGAGGCCGAGCGACAAACCAGAGTTAATGTCTGGCAAACTTCGCTTGAATATTTAAAGGAATTACTAAAATTAAAGTTCAGAAAAAAATAATATCTCCGAAAAATTATTTTTTGATTTAACGAAAGGGGCTTACAAATAGGCTCGTTTTTTGCCCTTGCCCATTCGACTACGCTCAGGGCTGCGGCCTACCGGCCTTGACAAAAACCCGAAAATATGCTATAATATAAACAATGAAAGGAGGCAGCCATGAAAAAGCTGTCATATCTCATGATCGTACTGATTGCCCTAGTGGCGACCATGATCGTCGGTTGTTCCCCGGCCCTGACGATGACCACCCTCAATAATCCGGGTGGCACCGAGTTGCACATGAATCGTGCACCTCATCCTGCTGAGGCATCCTACGTCCCAAGATCCTTCACGGCCGCCCTGGAGGCCGGTCCTGACGGCGTGAGCGAAACCTGGGTAGGAAACCCCGACTCGGCAGCCCTGGCCAACCTGGCCAACGCCAAGGCTAAGTATGACTCTATCTTGCATCAGCAGATTGAAGCAATGCAAATCGATAATGCCATGCGGGCGCAGGAAACCATACCGGGTTTCGCCGGGGCACATGCGATCGCGGTGATCGCCAATAACTCTGGCCACTGGGCTTGGGTTCAGACTGGGCCCAACTCGGGTCTCAAAATCTGTCCGACCCAGACCAGCCAGACGTTATTTCTGCGACCCGGCAGCCGGCTCCATCTGGATGTCACCATCTTGTCGGGCCGGCCACCTCAAGGCAGTACACCGCCCAGATCGCTGATTATCGGTAACTACAGCGAAAACTGGCTTGTCCCCGGTGTTGACGATCGCCTCTATCTGCCCAACGGCGACTGGGTCAACGGTATCTACACCATCACCTGGCCACATGCTGGGGGCTACTCCTCGGATCAATCCAGCCAGGAAGGCGGCAACGGTCGCGCCTGGTCATGGTGGAATACTCCAGGAGTACGTGCCCACTGGTGAGGTAACGAAATACAAGAGCGGGTCCGCAACGCGGAACCCGCTCTCTTCTTTTAATGACTAAATTTTAGTTTATTAATTCGTTTGGCCGCTAATATAACCCAGCTTACCAATG
>Ga0209777_10002322_pt1 | contig 25347 bp, 20 predicted proteins | sample FrelakmetHBP12HB_FD_187147 | JGI IMG/M metagenome (GOLD analysis project Ga0209777, IMG submission 187147) | Freshwater lake sediment microbial communities from the University of Notre Dame, USA, for methane emissions studies -HBP12 HB (SPAdes)... | ecosystem: Environmental > Aquatic >... | reverse complement strand
GACTGTGATGCCGGCCGCGTTGAAGAAGCGAATGATCTCTTCGGCTGTGGGGGCGCCGGATGCCGTCATCCACGTAACCCGCCCACCGAGCTTATCCTGGAGTTTTTTGAATATGGCAGCATAAGCGATCTTGTATTTCAGCTGCAGGAAAAAGGGGATTTGCTTGTGCTTCTCGCGGCGTTCGCTGATGCGGTTACCCACTGTCTGGCCCCAGGCAAAGATCTTCTGTTTGAAAGGGGACTGCTCCTTGACCTGCGCCATGATTTTTTGGTACACTTTCTCGCACACCCTTGGCACTGCCAGGATCATGGTGGGACGTTTCTGTTCAAAGTCCGCCAGCAGCGTGTCGATGCTCTCCGCGTAGGATGCTGTGATGCCGCAGTACATGCCGTAGAAATGTCCCGCTATCCGTTCAAACACATGAGAAAGGGGGAGGAAAGGAACCGTGCAGTCCTTGTCGGATGCAAAATGGGGCTGGATCGCGTCAAGGGACTGGACCACCCAGAAAATATTCCCGTGGGTTATCATGGCGCCTTTGGGCAATCCGGTTGTGCCGGATGTGTACACGATAGTGGCAAGGTCATCAACCGTCACTTCCTGGGACAGCTTTTCAAAGAGGGTAGGGTTTTCGAGATGTTTTTTCCGTCCGAATTCCATGAGATCCTTGAAACTCATGACTTTGGGATGACCTACGGCATCCTTTTCTTCCATTACGATGATCTTTTCAATACTAGGGCAATTGTTCACGATCTCCAGAATCTTTTTGAGCTGGTTTTTATTTTCCGGTACAATGACCTTCGATTCGGAATTATTGATGATATACTCTATATCATCAGAAGGCAGGGTGGGGTAAATCGGAATTACGCAGACGCCGATTCCCAGCGAGCCCATATCGGTATATAGCCATTCCAGCCTGTTTTCAGAAAGCAGGGAAACCATATTTCCCTTTCGGACTCCCAGCGACCAGAGGCCAAGGCCTACGGCACGCGCCCGGTCATAATATTCATTCCAGGTGGCGCCGTGCCAAACGCCTCCCATCTTTTTTTCAATGGCAAGACGATTTCCGTATTTATGAACGCGGTTCCGAAAAACATCGTTCATTGTTTTTTCTGATAATTCCATCATGTATTCCCCAAGTTGATTATACCATTTCGCTTTCAAAGGATAACGAGGCGGCCAACAAAGTTAGCCAAAGAAAGAGAATTGGTATTACTATCTCTTCTTAATGCCCATGATTAGACGGGCTTCATCCGTCGTAGCCACCGGGCGTCCGAGACTGTTGGCAATTGCCACTGCCACTTCCACCAGCTCGTAACTTCCCTTGGCGAGATCGCCGTTAGGCATTTTGATGTTGTCCTCAAGACCGACTCTCATATGTCCGCCAAGGATGCACGACTGCATGATGCAGGGGAACTCGTCGGTGCCTACGCCGCAGGTGGTGAAGTTCGCTTTCGGGGGAAGCGCGTTCATCATGGCAATGAATGACTCAGACCGGAAAGACTGTCCGCCCGCAACTCCCCAGACGAAGTTGAAGTTAATCGGGTCGGTAAAGATACCCTGCTTGCCTATCAGCATGGCGTTGTCGAGTCCGCCCATATCATAGCACTCGATTTCCGGTTTCACGCCGTTTGCTTCCATGGCCTTGCCGAAATCCTGCAGCATGGTGAAGGTGTTTTCAAACACGTAATCGATGAATATCTTCCCGGTTTTACGATCAACGATACCGAAGTTCATCGTGTTGGTGTTCAGGGACGCCATCTCCGGCTTGATCGCCACGATCTGGGATATCCGCTGTTCTGTTGTTTTGCCCATGCCGACTGCGGAGCTCAGATTTACGATCAGGCCCGGACACTTGTCCTTAATGGCGTCATGCGTTGCTTTGATCCTCGCGTGCTCATGGGTGGCCATACCTCCGTCTTCACGCGCATGCACGTGTACCATGGCCGCACCGGCCTTCCAGCACTTGTAAGCTTCTTCCGCGAATTCCGCCGGTGTATAGGGCACCGATGGGTTCTGATTCCTCATAGTGGCTGCACCGGTAAGCGCCGCGGTGATGATAACTGGTGTTGACATATCTGGTTTTCCTCCTTTTCGTTTTCCTTGTGTATCGGGTTCATCGACAGGAACCCATTGTTTCCTGGCCGCATTAATCTCGTGAACCGAAATATTTTCAGCCGCGGGTTTAAAATGATCTATATCGAGGATAGTGTTCGTCGTTTCTTTGGCGAATACAGCCTCTACCTTCATCCCTATCTTTACGTCCTCTATCGTGCATTCCTCAAGGATATGCATGAACGGCGTATCTGCGCCGTCGAGTTTGACAAGAGCCAGGACAAAGGGCGCTTTGCGCGGCAGGTGCTTGTCGTCATAGCGCACCACCGTGAAGTTCGTCACCGTGCCGGCATTGCTTACATCGACCCATTTATCGCGGATGTCGGTAAAGTCCTTATCGCATACCTGCCGCGGCGGTAGATAGACCACGTTACAGGTAGGGCATTTTACCCCCATAATTTTCTTCTGATCCCGGATGGTTGTGATAAACTTGCTGCCAACCCGGCCGGCGAAGTAAGTATAAGGGAGCGCCATTTTACCTTCAACTACAAAGCTGTCTTCATAACCTGTCATCTGCTTTTTTGTCATATACTTACTCCTTACTCATCTATTTCAAAATATTTAATATCCCAGATATCAGCGATTCGATTTTCCTCCCAGACGGGGCGGACGCGAGTACCCTTTTTCTCATTCCATCCCAACTGGATTTTCTCTATCTGGTCTTTCCTGATAAAATGTGTCAGGGTTTCATTGCCTGTGCATCCATCCAGAAGGACAAAGATCGACCCGTACGGGGTTTCTCTGGCCACGCCTGTAAGCGGGTCAGGCATGGCGTAATAGACGATGTCCATGTAGCGGACTTCGCCCTTGGGCCCTACCTCCACGAAATCAGCGGCGCGCACCCTGCATTCTGCGCACACTTCCCGCGGCGGCAGCTGCAAACGGCCGCACTTGGGACATTTATTCGCGTATATTTTTTTGTCTTTCAGACCCTTAAGGAACTTGCCCATGATAGGACCGGTTGAAAACTTCTGGTTTACCGATATGGTCTTTTTGAGAACAAGGAGTTCCTGTTCCTGGACGTTGCCGGCCATGGGGTCCTTGTATTTCTCGAACAGAATAGGCCACTTTGACGCCATCATGTTGATGTCGCCCTTCGCGGCCGCTTTTCCTGCCGCCAGTATGCTCTGGGCATCGATCTTGCCTAATATGAAATCAACGTAATCTTTAGCTTCGTTGAATTCCAGTGTTACGGTCGGCTTGCCCTCGATGGTCGTCGTGACCGTGCAGACCTTATCCTTTATGAAGACGGTCCATTTGCCTCCGTCCGGCCCGCCGAGATCAAAGGCGAAAGATGCATCGAGCCCTTCGGCTTCTTTGGCCTTGAACCGCGGCACCACTGTTGCGAACATATCCGCAAGATAATCTTTAACTGTCATTTCTTTCCTGGCGATGACGAACTTGCGGAAAAGCTTGCCGGTTTTTCCGAAAGCGCCCATATCGCCTTCAACCTTGACTTTTCCGCTCATGAAAGCGTTTGTGGCGTCGACTTTGCCGGTGTTTACCCCGACAAAGGTCTCGCCGTCGGCCTTCATGGTCGCGACGCAGCCGGACAGATTGTCGGTCTTCTCGATCACCATCCCGTTGTTCTTTACAGTCAGTTTCCATTTGCCCTCGTCCTGAATGTCGTAGCCGAAAACGGCATCGACATCCTTGGCCCCTTCAAGCCGGAAACGCTCTTTCATAGAGTTGAATATATCTTCTACTTTTATTCCCCAGTATTCTGCCATGATTATCCTCCTACCAGTTAAGTTCCTTCTCGAGCATCGTGAGTACGGTCCACATAGTACCGCCGAACCCTGACGCGAGAGCATGATTGACCGGGGTCGGGATCTGGTGCGGACCGGCATTGCCTCGTACCTGCAGAGCTGCCTCGGCCACCCTGATCAGCGCGGTCGCGCCGATCGGGTTTGACCCGATAACGCCTCCAGACGGATTGATGGGCAACTTGCCGCCGATCATTATTTCCTTGTTCTCGATGAGCTTGAGGTGTTCATCGCCTTTAAGGGCAAAAAAGTCCCTGATCCAGTCAATGGCCCACCATGAGGCCGGATCGTACATTTCGAAAACATCGAAGTAGTTCAAAGGGTCTTTGATACCATTGCGCTTGAAGAGCTGTTCCGCGGCGAATTTATGCGTCTTTAAAACAGGAAATGCTCTGTTATATCCGAATATATTGAATGTTTCTTCCTTGTGGACGGTGATATGATCCCGTATCCAGACCGGTGTCTTGGCAAGATCTTTTGCTTTCTTCTCACAGGCGAAGATGACACAGCACGCGCCGTCTGACTGTGAGCACATTTCGATGAGCTTGAGATTGCCAACAAGTTTCGGCGAAGTCCGAATGAGATCATCGATCTGACTGAAATCAAGACCGAATGCCCTGTGCGCGTTGGGGTTGAGGCCCGCGTGTTTGTCCATGATTATGCGGTATATCAGCGATGCCTTGTCCGCGCGCTCAACGCCGAATTCCCTCTCGACATCATAAGCCGAAGATCCGGTCAGTGCCCCTGCCTGTATTTTGCGAAACCAGAGAGGGTCCGCCATGTTCGTGATGCCGCCCGTGGTGTGCCCTTCCTGCAGTTTCTCAAAACCGATGGCCATTACGATATCATACATTCCCGATGCCGCGAGGTTGTCTGAGGCGCATGACAGAGTCGCGCCAACGGTCCCGCCGGTTGTGATCCTGATGCAGTCTTTGCCATAGGCGCCGGTTCCCAACACATGCCAGAGGTCCGGCGAGTGCACCATCTCGAAGAGTTCCATGTTGCCGTGAACGACACAATCAATGTCCTTCATGGTCAGGTTCGCGTCTTTCAGTGCCAGACTGACAGCTTCATGGATCAATTCAGGCTGGTTGACGTCCTCACGATGGCTGGAATGCTTAGTCTGTCCGATGCCTATTATTCCAACGTTTCTATTTTTTTTATGTGCCATTGTTCAACCTCCCTGCGCTTCCATTACTATAACTGCCTGGTGCTGCCCGGCCCCGCCGGTTGCCGCCTGGGCAACTGCCCGTTTTGCGCCCTTGACCTGGCGGTCGCCTGCCTGGTTTACCAGATGATAGTAGCATTCAATGGCTCTGGCCGCGCCTCCGAGGAGGAGCGGATTGCCGTTGAGCTGTCCCCCAGACAGGTTCACATTGAATTTATCCATGCCGCCATCGTCGATCCATTTGCCGCCTTTGCCTTCATCGGCGATGCCAACGCCCTCGGCCCACATCGGGAGCTGGTACGCGGCGTGGTCGCTGAGTTCGAAAAGCTGGATCTCTTTTTTGGGATCTTTTATGCCGGCCTTGGCGTACGCCCGCTGCGCGGCATTTTTAAGCGAAAAATTCGAGGTAATGTCCTTGTCGCCAAGGAAATATGTGTCCATGCAGCTTCCGTATCCGGTAATCCAAACGGGGTTTTTCGTAAACTCCTTCGCCCGTTCCTCGCTGCAGAGCAGCATTCCGTATGCCCAGTCGGTGACCGGATATACATGAAGCTCACGCAACGGGTCCGAATACATCGGCGAATCCAACACTTCTTTTTCACTGACGATTTTATTCTCGCGGCCATAGGGGTTCTTTTTCCCGTTTTTCCTGGAACGCACCACTATTTTCGCAAGGTGCTCGTCCGTAACTTTCGATTTTTCCATATATGCACGAGCCTGCATTGCGTCCACGTTGTGATAGTCCATGCCGAGAGGTCTGCAGTAGAAAGGATCATAGGCGAGGTTGGAAACCATCCTCCGGCTTTCTCCCTGCGACTCCTTGCAGTGTCCCATGAAAAGTATCACGTCGTCATGGCCGGACAGAATGCAAGCCATCGCGTAACCAAGGCCGTTGATGCTCTCCTGAGCCATCTTTTCTTCTCCGCGGAAGTGCGCGCCCACGACATCGGTCATGCCATTGTTGGATATAGTGCGCGCGTCGAACATGTCATCCGAGCAGGTGATGATAGTCCGGATGCCCTTCTCCATGTCAAAGGTCACCTTGGTCTGTTTCATTATTGACTCGAAGCATTCGAGCAACATGTTCTGAAAACGCAAATAATGATAATTGGGATCATTCTTGATCTGCGCAACAGCACAGACGGCAACTTTTTTAGCCATTACCATTCCTCCTATTTGATGTGACTTGATAAAGGATCATAATATTAACTCCTTTAATGTTTTCCTTTATATGTAACAGTTCCAGCATTTTCCCTTTTTTATCGCCCGTATGATGGAATCTTTTCCCCGCTTTGCATCCAACTCTATCCATGCCCTGCCGATACCGCCTGGCGTGTGCGAGTCATCTGATGCTATTTTGGGATATGGAATATTCAACGATTCGGAAACCATGTCACGAAATCCCTTCGTTGTTATTTCCACCGCATCTATGGGATACATCTTTTCAAGTTTCGCCAGCCGGACCAACAACTGCTCCGGGGTAAAATCATATTCGCCTATATGGTTGAATATGTGGAGTGCCTCACGGTCGCCCTCGATTTTCGTAACATGAATGTATCCTTTCACAAAGACCGTCAGCTCAATGCCATAAAAAATAATCATGTTAGTCTTTACCTGCCCGTATATGTTCCTGTAGTTGTCTTTCAGCAAGTAATCATGATCTGTAAAAGCTATAAAATCATATCCTCTTGATTCATATGCATTGGCTACTTCCTGAGGTGACAACTTACCATCCGAGCAAGTTGTATGCGTATGTAAGCATCCTTTTAATAGCATATGTACCGACTGAACATTAACAGTGCCACGGATTCGATCGTCCTCCTATTTTTTGATTGGACGTTCAACCAACTGATTAATTCATTAATCCCCCTGCTAATTATTGTCAAGAAAAAAGTTTATTTTTTTTAAAATAAATCGGGTGTGAATTATTATGCGGTAAAATTATTAATCAGATCAATATAATATAATGATATATAATGAGTAATCTCCACTAGTGCCATATCTTTTAAAAAGGCGGTTGAAGTATCACAGGTTTGAACCACGAGGCGAGCTGCGGGGTAGGTAGGTACGATCATTCAAGGGTTCTTCGCTGTTGGTTCGTCATACTGACCTTTATTGGCCTGACTTGAGACAGCGGATCACATAAGAAATACAAGTAATGCTTTGTAGCGCTTAGCTCATATCCTGGACGTCATAACCATCAATGGCAAGGTCACATGACCAATAAAGGCGGTAGTATATTTACTACAGGCACATAATCTCGTCTTCAGTTAGATCCTCAACACGGACGGGGTCGATTCCCTTAATCATGGCGGCCAGCTGTTTGTTTGAAATTTCCGGCTGGGTTTGTACGATCCGCCATTTGTGGTCTTTCGTCCAAATGAAAAAACGCCAGGCGAAGCAGTCTTTGCAATGCACCTGCTTCTTCTCAATATAGGCGTTACCCTTTAGTCCATCAAGTGCCGCATGCTGTGGGCACTTGATGTCGATGCAAAATGTTCCCGATGTGTATTCTTTGTTCATGTGGAATCCCCCTTTTCGCCGGTGCCCGATGCAGCCGTTAGCGGCGGGTAATCTGCTTGGTGATGAAGTCTCTGAATAAGAACAAGAAAACCCCCTGATAAAACATGATGGTTACGAAACTATCAATAAGCCGATGATAAATTTATCCGATTTATGACATGTATGCAAGAATAATATTTTAAGATCACATGATCATCAGAGAAATGGCCAATTGAATTATTAAAGTTCTTTTTTTCTCCTCATTGTGGGCGTTTCGAAAAAAACTCTCCGGAGCTTATTTCTTATTTGGAATAAGACTCATTGCCCGTTCCGCAAGCGCTGTGATCGTGAGAGCGGGATTGACGCCGACGTTGGCGGAAACAGCCGCGCCGTCAACCACATAGAGACCATCATATCCGAAAACCCGGTGTGATGTGTCGATAACGCCTGTTTCCGGAGACAATCCCATATGGCAGCCGCCGAGAATATGCGCCGTTGTGGACATACTCAGCAGGCTTTCGTTGCTGACATTGAAGGGCATTCCCTGGGCCACATCCGCCAGAATCGCGCACGCCCTGTTAGCCACCGGAATATTTACCGGTGCTTCTTTTCCCGGAACGGTCTTTGACTTTAATCGGCGCATCAAAAAGGAAAACACGGCACTGGGGCCATACTTGAAAGAAAGCTGATTGTCATGGTTCTGCATGACGGTCAGGACGATGATCCGCTTGTACCAATTTTTTGCAAAAACAGTCCGATAAACGCCAAGGGGGTTCAGAATCATCTTGCCGAGAGTTTTCAGGGATCGCCTTACGGGATGGTCATCATCCACAAGGGGAACGCTGAAACTTTTCATAAAACTGTAGCCCTCGGGAAACCGGTTCTGGGTGATGTGCGTGAACTTATCAGGATAAAAATCCGATGATATGGTTGTGCCGTGGGAAAGATCCAAATCTTCCTGTTTGGGCAAAACACCCACAATGGATTCGCTATTTGTCCTTACTACCACACCTAGCTGCGGGGATATATCAGGCAGCGTTTTTGTAACCTGTTTGCATCTAAACAGCAACTCCAGCGTGCTTAGAACACCGGCGGCTACAACCACTTTTTTCGCCTTAATGTCAGAGGCCTTCTTGAAGCGGCCGGAGTTGTCCTTTACCTTCAGGATATATGTGCCATCCTGTTGCGGGATGATGTTTGTGACTTCCCGGTACGGCAGGATTGTCGCTCCGTATTTCTGTGCAAGATAGAGATAATTCTTGTCCAGGGTGTTTTTCGAACCATGCTTACATCCAGTGAGACATTCACCGCAGAGATAGCATCCTGACCGGGAAGGCCCCTTCCCATTGAAGAAGGGATCATCGACAAGAACTTCCGGTGTTCCAAAGTAGATGCCGGTGTCCGTAGGACCAAATGTATCGCCCGCTCCCATTTTCTCCGCCACTTCTTTCAGATAACTGTCCATAACATCCATTACCGGATTTCCGACTATACCCAGCATTTTAGAAGCGGTATCGTAATGGGGTTTCAGCTCCTTTTCCCAGTCTATCCCGAGATTGCTCCAGGCAGAATCTTTGTAAAAAGCATCCTTTGGTCTTAACGTAGTCGCGGCATAGACGATACTTCCGCCGCCGACTCCAACGCCGCCAACGATGGCGACATGCCGGAAGAAATCATAGGTGAAAAAGCCCTTCATGCCGAGGGCAGGGTTCCAGATAAGCTTGCTCAGGTTTTTGGATGCATCTTCCATGTCCAGGGGGGTCACCCATTTGCCTTTCTCCAACACAACAACGCTGTATCCCTTTTCCGCAAGTCGAAGCGCTGATACACTTCCTCCAAAACCACTGCCGATGACAGCAAAATCGAATTCCATAGACCTTCTCCTTTTTTATTGTTGAAACTCCAATTCCGAAAGCAAAGCGCAGCGGAATTGGTAAGTTGAACAATCCCGCGAAGCGGAGGGTATGAACACCAAAGCTTGCTTTGGTATTCATACCCGTGAGTCTTTTCTTTGCTTATTCCTTATCAGGACCAACCCATTTTCCCGCAGGCCCGATAACCAGGAAGGGAGCGGGATTGATCGATCCACCGCCAAGCGCCATAAAGCCCATGCCCAGAAAGATATTATCATTGATCTTGCGAAGCTCGTCGTGCATGGAATGTACTGTTCCTGAATTATGGGGACTGTAGTCAAGATGAAACGAATCCTTTCCGTCAATGAGCGACTTGCCGATATAGGTATTCATCTTTCTTACGCGGTAGAGTATTTCCTTACCATCCTTGCCCTTGCCCGAGAAGATGTTGTATCCCCATCCCTTGTCCTTTTCAAAGGGAAAGAAAGCCTTGCCCACCCAGCGGCCGGGGCCGAAGAAGTAATGCGTGAAAATATCCGCAGACGAGGCCAACACTCCCACCGGAATCGTTTTTGCGCTGTATTCTCCCTTTACATCTTCATACTTCGGGGTCGGTGCCGCATAAAAAAGCTGGAACAGGGCTGCCTTGTCGAGCTTCTCAATGTCCTTTACGGTGGCCTTTCCGGGGGCAACGCCGAGTATCTGTTCCATGCTCTGACCTTTATAGGCACCGCCCTTTTGTAAAATGTTGATACCAGTCAGCGCAAGCTGAACAATCACCAGCGCGACAACTACAATAAGAATGATCTTTAATGCTTTCATGATATATTCTCCTTTTGTATATTTGCTATTTTCTTCCCGTAAAACTATCCATGGCCACCGAGCCGCCCGACATCGAGAGCATCCAGTCGAAGATGGAGGTTGGAAGGAGTTTGAGCATCAATGAGCCATATAAGCTCAGGGGTGGCAGCATTACATAAGGCTTGCCTTTCTTGAAGCCCTTGACGATAGCGTGTGCCGCATCCTCTGCTTTGATGAACGGATTCATGACCATAGGTTTAAAGCCCTTGAACAGACCTGTGTCGATGATGTAAGGGCAGACACAAGTCACCTTCACGCCGGTGTGTTTGAACTTCTTGAGCTCGCGCCGCAGGGATTCCGAGAATCCAACCTCGGCGAACTTGCTGGCGCAATAGTCGGAGAGGATCGGCATGCCTATAAGCCCGCTGGACGAGGCCACATTGACTATAGCCCCGCTGTTGCGTGCCACCATGTCGCCGATGAGGGCCTTGGTGAAGTAGATATGTCCCCAGTAATTGATGTTCATGGTGCGCTGCATCTCGTCCAGCGTCAGATCGAAGAATGATTTCCCGATCACGGTGCCGGCATTATTGATGAGCACATCAATGGGTTTGAAATCCTGTTTGATCTTGGCCACGACGTCCATGACGGCCTCGCGGTTGGAGATGTCGCAGACATATCCAACCGCTTTGACATTACGGCTTTTGACCTCCTCCACCGCCTTGGCAACGGCCGCGCTGTTGATGTCGATCAGTGCCGTGTTGGCGCCCTCGTCGGCCACGTAGTGAGACATCAGCCGTCCGATGCCGCTTCCGGCGCCGGTAATCAGGACATTCTTGCCTGCTAAGTTTTTCATAACCACCTCCTGCTGTAATTTATTTGATAAGTCATTGCTTGTTCCTTAGTGAACAATAAAAACTGTCGGTCTTGTGTGTTAATGAAACTTAAACCGCAAAATGACAATGTCATTTAATTAGAATCGTCTCCGATTATTCGATTATTTCCCTTACCCACTTCCTTGTCTACGTCGGAATCGAAGTCGGCATTCTTCCAGTCAGGGTCAATTGAATATTCGGTGAGAAATGTCGCGATCATCTGGTCCATGGGCACGTCGTCGAACTCGCCGCGGTAATTCAGATACTCCATATGTCTCTTACCTTCTAGATCAAAGGGATGATAGATGGAATCGCTGGTTCCATCGAAGTCCAGGGGCATTATTCTGAACTTATCGCAAAGCTCGATATTGAAGGCAGGCGTTGCCTTGAGCCATAAGCCTTCCAGATAGATGGAGGTATAGCCGTGCCAGAAGAAGACATCGGTCTTCATTATACTGCGGAGCCTCTCTGTAGTCAGATGGTTCCTCACATCGGCAAACCCGACGCGGGCCGGAATGCCTGCTACTCTGCAGCAGGCAGCAAGCAGGATGGCTTTGGTAACGCACCAGCCACGACCGTTGGCCAGTGTGGTGCTTGCCCTGAGGCCTTCCACAGTCATATCCAACGAATATGGGTCATACCGGATGCCGTCGCGGATAGCGTAATACAGGCTTACTGCTTTTTGTTTGTGGCCTGTTGCATTATCCGAGTGTGCTCTGGAAAACTTGATTATTTTTATGTTGTCAGAGTCAATAAAACTTGTTGGCATTATATGTTGAGAGCCGGGTGCAGCCATTGTGTGAAATCATCTCCTTCCGATTCTTTTTTGCCCAAGACGGAGCCTTATTTCTCAGGTATTATAACCTTTAGGGCTTAACTACATCTTCCAAGTCCAGATTCCTCAGTGTCTTAGCCGTCGGGATACCGTTTGCATCCCAACCCCTTAGCTTGTAATACGCGGGCAACATTTTACCGAGGGGAACCTTCGTTTTTGCGTTCCCGGGGATCTGTTCTACATCGGTGAACCGCTTGGGCAGAGTATCATCCTTAGCGGTGAATCCTTCCCGCAGATTATAAAGTTTCTCTAATGTGTAGCCCCGTGCGCCCATCTGCATGAATCTCCCGAAATCCATGTCTATGCCGGTAGCCTGTTTTATAGCTTTGGAATGAGGGATCGTCGGAAGGTGAAATCTCATTATAAATGAGGGCATCTTCAAGATAAGCTTCATGACCGGCCAGGAATAAGTCATGATTTGTGTGGTAATCCAGCTAGCGATCCTGGAATTTGGTATTTTGAAAGTAATGGCCGGCAAAATTGTCCAAGAGGTAAACAGACAGTTTCCTCCGGCACTGATTGCGCCGAGAAGGTTCTGATCAAATATGGTATAGCTTGGTTTTGACCGGTAATGGTAGGGATCAAGGATAGCCGGACCTGTTGCCTCTGCATATACCATATAGCCACCGTCGAGATGGCAGGCGCCACGATTTGCCGTAGCGTAGCCTAAACCATGGCCGACAGCTCCCCTCGGTTCGTAGGCGGCAATTTCCATCCCCTTGGAATGGGGGGCAAAATCTTCACCGCCGTATTTCTTGGACAGGAATCGTACACCTTCTGCGAGGTCTGCCCCGATACCCTGACGATAAGCTATGTCCCGAAAAATTTGGGAGAGATTGTCCTTTTTCCCGAATTCAATGCCATTCTTCCACATGCCCTTTTCGTTGAGCTCGGCCGCAAAGCCCAGCACCGTACCCGTAGAAACTGTATCAAGTCCCAGAATATCCAGTTCATAGTTCCAGCGTATTACCGCATTCATATCATTGATGAGCAGATTAGAACCAAGCAAACACAGTACCTCATATTCGGGGCCCTTGATCTCGCGGCCGTCAAGCTCTACGACCCTCGCGCAGCGTATCGGGCAGGACTGGCAACCTTCGTTCTTTATGAGCCTGGTTTTGGCGAGGGTCTGGCCCGTGAGCATTTGGGCATCCTCATAGTGACCTGAAGAGAAATTCTTGGTGGGAAGGGCATGATGATCGGACATTGATTTCAAGAAACCCGATGTGCCATACTTTTGGACAAAATCGCCTGTCGTCGGATGCGCCTGGAGCATTTTTATCCACTTCTTGATGGTTTCCTTGAAACCTTCCTGATCATGAAGCTCAATTTTTTTCTTCCCTTGGGCAACAATGCCCTTGAGGTTCTTCGATCCCATTACCGCGCCCATTCCTGAACGCCCGTGTGCCCTATCCTGGGAAACAACAATCGCGTATCTTACAAGGTTTTCTCCGGCCGGACCGATGACCATCTTGCCGGCCTTTTTGTCGCCCATCAACTCTTTTGTCTGTTCAATATCCTTTCCCCATATATGCGAGGCATCTTTGATTATTACCGTATCTTCGTTGATGTCCAGATAAACAGGGTTACTGGCTTTACCGTGGATGATGATGCCATCCCAGCCAGCCCTCTTCAGATGTATGCCAAAATTTCCGCCGCTGTTGGAATGACCGATAGTCCCTGTCTGCGGACTCCTGGCAGAGATGTCGTAACGGCTCGTTGACGGGGCGCCTGTCCCTGTTAGAGGTGATGTCATTATGATGAGAATATTATCGGGTGATAACGGATCAACGCCGGACTTCAATTGATCCCAGAGTATCTTTGTAGAGATGTACCTTCCGCCTATGAACCGCTTCCTGTCACGATCCGACAAGTTATACTCACCAACATTCCCCGTTGTAAGATCTACATCCAGTATCTTTCCCATGTAGCCCTTATACTTGCTTGCCATAATATTATCTCCTGTATTTTGATTGGACGTTCAACCAACTGATTAATCTATTAATCTCCCTGTCCATTATTGTCAAGAAAAAAGTTTAAGTATTCTTATATATATAGGGTATAAATTATTATTCGGTAAAATTATTAATCAGATCAATATAATCTTTGGTCAATTTCTTTATTATGTGATAAATTAAGCTTCAAGAAGGTCAAAGATTCAGGGGAACAAAATCATTGCTGTGGATGTCTAATATAATAGATAACAAAAATACGCCGATTGGGGATGACGATCTGCAAGATGTTATCCTATGCCGGAAAGGCAATACAGAGGCATACGCAAAGCTTGTTGAGCGGCACCAGAAGAAAATGCTCAATATTGCTTACCGGATGCTGGGCGATTACGATGAAGCCTGCGACGTTGTCCAGGAGGCATTCCTTGCTGCCTATAAGTCTATTAAAAAATTTAAGGCGAAGGCAAAGTTTTCCACCTGGCTGTACCGCATTGTGGTCAATTATACAAAGAACCGTTTAAAGCAAAGAAAGAGCCTGGCACAACATGAAGGTGCATCGCTTGATGATTTCGGGGAAAGAAAAAACGGCTGCACAGCTTGTTTATCCGCGGCAAGTACCGGCAATCCGGCGGAGCTTTTGGAACAGAGCGAGCGCGAAGCTCATGTGCAAAGGTGCATTACAGCGCTGGATGTGGAATATCGGGAAGTGCTGGTGATGAGAGATATACAGGGCTTTTCTTACGAAGAGATTCGGGATGTTTTGCAGATACCTGATGGAACGGTAAAATCCCGGCTATCGCGCGCGCGAAACGCCCTCAAGGATTGTCTCATCAAAGTGATTGGTGATTTATGAAAAAATGCAAAGATATTGAAAATAATCTTCCATTGTATACAGAGGGTTTACTGTCGGCAGATGAGAAGAGGGCAGTTGAAGATCATCTGGCAGAATGCGCGGATTGCAGCAAGGCACTGGCCGATTTGAAAAAAGCGGCTGCGATGACGCAAAGACTCTCAGAGGTGGAGCCGCCGCCCTGGTTCAAGCAGAAAATCATGGTCAAGGTGCGGGAAGAAGCTGGGAAGAAAAGCTTTACGCAAAAATGGTTCTATCCGCTGCGGATAAAAATACCCGTGCAGGTTATGGCTACAATTGTTCTCGCGGTTCTTGCCGTCTATATTTACCGTTCCGGCGATGAACAGATAAAAGCAGTTCTGCCGGGAGCCCAGCAATCGGTTATAGAAGCCCAGCAAGAGCCAACACCTGCCGAGATACCAAAAGCTAAGAAAGCCGCGCCTGCTCCGTTGGCAGAGGAAAAAGCAGCGGTACTTGGAGTGGCAAAGAAAGATACAGTATCAGAAGAAGTATCTTCCGGCGGAAGTGTGCCAAAAATGGAAATGCAGGATAATAAGCTGGCAGGCACAAGTGATAAATCTATGGCCATGAAAATCGATGTTGCTGCCGAAAAAGAAGAGAAAAAATATACAGAACTGCAGGCAAAGCAGGAAGCGCCGCAGGGATATTCTGCAAAGCAGGAGAGAGTTAGGGAGAGCAGTTGGGATGATTCTTCTTCGTTGTCTGGTGCTGCTAAAAAAAGCAAGATGTTTAAGGCAGCCGTTTCGGCAGCGCCCAGGTCTTTGGCCGTATCCGTAGCCGCTCAGTTGCAGGCCGGTATTTCTGTGTATGTTGCTGATATAAATAGCGCGGTAGTTGAAACAGAAAATATATTGACAAAATATAAAGCCAGAAAAGTTACAAAACAACTGACTGATGGCAAAGTGATTTTACAAGCCGAACTTCCAGCTAAAAACTTAAAATACATTTTGTCGCAATTACGCACCCTCGGGCGAGTTGAAGAAAAAAATATGCCTGCTGATGGCGGCGATCATGATATCGCAGTAGTGATAGAAATTAAGAATCAATAGTTTTTGACAAGATCAGTTTCCTCCCCCTGTCCCCTCCAAAGGGGGACAACATTGGCCTGTGTCCTCCGCTGGCGGAGGTGTCACGAAGGGACAGAGGTGGAGACAGTTGATGAGAACGGCACGTTCTGGGGAACAGCCCGGAAAAATTAAATAATATTATTTATTTTAATGCGTAGTTGGAAATTTATCCGCTCAGGTAGGCTTCCTCTATATCTATTTTATATTGAGCATCTTTTTGAACCTTTGAGCAAGCGGACCATCCTCGCGCCAAGCGTAGCATGTATTAACAAGAAATTGTAAGATCATATTTGCACGATCAGGATCGGGAACTGCCGGTTTCCTTGATTGGTATGTTACATATCCCTGGATGGCAGCCGGGGCCATTGTGAGGAGGAGCTCAACCAGGTGGGTGCAGCCCTTTTTGCCTCCGGCCATTTTTTTTACTTTTGCCGTAAAGCCTTTGGTAATAGTCAGCCCCTTTATGGGCGCGAGGCACTCGATAGTTTCCCGGCACTCTTCCCTTGGAACAGATATCATGTCAACATCAATATCTTCAATCAAAAGATTAGAACAATTAAGCAGGAGTCGTATGGCCATGTGATGAATGATGCCACTTGGAAACTTCTCACCGGTTACCAAATGAGATTCCTGGAAACGATCATCTTTGAGGAAACCTTCTACAATCATCCTTTGTTCATCATAATCGTATGTCGTTACTTCTATATTTCGTGTATGCAGCTTTTCCCCTTTTGATTTCCAAATGGATTGCATTTTATTTTGATTCTCCTAAAAATATTTTACTGCAGTAATATTGTCACAGGTTAAATCCAGAAGTCAAGTCATCATCCGTCACTTGTGACCTGAAAGGTTATTCCCCGGCTCTATGCCCTGCGCATGCTCGGGAGACCGGGGAATAACAGAAATCTGTATTTGCCTGAAATCCAGAAATAGTGAAGGTATGTGGCATTTTTTTGCGTCAACTGTTCAGAATAAAGATGTAACCATCAGCCCCTTTATTTTCTGAATGCCCAGCCGTCAAACTCACTCAGAAACAAAAGGATAGCAGTGAGAAAAATGTATATAAAATTATTCGCGACAACTGCGTATTGTTGTAATAGCATTTGACCGAACGTTAGCGAGATGAGTGTTAAACCTGCCAAAAACAAAACAGCATTGCGGAATATACCGACAATCAGCAGAATACCCAGTATCAACTCGACATATGGCAATACATATCCATAACTCGTCACAAGGATAGAAGGAAGAAAAGTTTTTGAGAATAGAGGGACTAGATAGCCGTTGACAAAACCGCCTACTCCTCCCATGATCTTGCCGAGACCGTTGTAAAAGAAAAGCAAACCTAATGCCCAACGGCCAATGGCGACACCTGCATACTTGTAATCAAAATGTTTATTCGTCATAAATTCCCTCCTTATTGAAATTAAAATACACGGTAATTAATGCATATTCATTGTGTTTAATCAATCTGTTCATTCAAAGGCCTTTCTTTCGCCAAGCTCGTCTTTTTGCATCAATTCAGCAAAAAAGAGATGTTCATCCGGGCGCCCCTGCCTAAGATGTTTTCTGAATGTATCCTTTCAAGAAGAGCCAATGGCTGACCGGACATGCCGTCAATTATCAAGAGTAAAGATGCGACCCCGTTTCTTGTCTATTTTCTTCCATAGATTCACTACAAACAACGATTTCATCTACTAAGTTTCAGTAATGGGCTTTGTAAAGAATTGAGGATTACTGATGGAAAGAGAGCATTGGGGGTAGGTTCAACCTACCCCCAATCTTATTTAGCAATAACACTGTTTTTATTCTGCCATTGCTTTAATATTTTTGTATTGATTAAGATCTGTGTAAAGATCACCTGTGTATGGATTGCGCTTTGTTTTTATAACCTTATATATCATGTACAAGAATACGGCAATGTTAGAAAGTAACGCAATCAAGCTCACAACGAACAATGCTGTTGTATCAGGAGTTGCAGATGCAACTTGGTACAAACCTTCTTTTGTCAATGGAATTCCTTTTGCTGCCGATGCGATTGCCGCGCTGGCAGTTGAGTTTACAAAAAAGGAACTTTTGTCGATGAATGCGGGGAATGTCTGAGCAAACATGCACCACAAGGCAAGTGTTTGGGCGCGATGTTGAAGCCATGCACCCTTGCCGACTGTAAATGCGCAAAGTGTAGGAGCGAGCAATAATGCAAATCCGGCGTACCATGAGTGGCCCGGCAGGCAGTTGTATGTGTATGCGAAGTTCCAGAGGTCATAAGCGATAATCCAGAACCAGAGCATATCCGGCCACAACATATCCTTGCTACCGTCTGTGCTTGTCTTTTTACGGACGCAGATTCCGAACCAGCCCGTGATTGTGACGGTGTTAAGGATACCGGCAATTCCGTTCATGTAGTTCCATGAACCACCGATGTAGTATTGAATCTGATTGTGCAAATACTCAATTGTAGGAATTGAGTAAGTTGCACCTACTTGAAAGTCACGCGTGACAGCTTCTAAGATGTTGATTGCAAGAATCAGCGGCGGAAAGCATAATGCCCATTTCTTTTCACTTAATGTCCATTCTTTGCCGTCTTTGCCTACGCCGCGAATGTGTCTGATGCACCAGAAACCGATACATCCAGCTGTTGATGAGTAAACCTTTGCAAGATGGAACCAGTCCATATAAGCTGTATCACTCAATGTTGTAAGCCACAGAATTGTAAGAACGATCGGCAATACAACAAACATTGCAAAACCTGCCCATTTGAATCTACGGCCAACCTCATTAGATACAAACAATGCAACAAATACTGCAATCCAAACAAGCCACACTAAAACGGAACTAACGTCTGTGTTGAAAGTAAACATATCATACCTCCGAGTGACATTAATCGTTTTTAATTGTAAAATATAATTGATAAAAACTTTCTTTTCTTAGATGGAATATAGGAGTCACGGTTTTGTATGTCAAGACAATTTTGACCACGAGATGTGGGGTGAAAGGTCGATTTTTCCGATGTGAAAATTGTTTATTGCAGGTTGAAATGTTGTATAAAATGGGAAAATAAGAAAAACAACATTACAGGAAGAATGTGAGCGCTATTGTCACCAGCTACTACTAAATAATTTTGATAAGCATAGATGTTAATAATTACGAAATGAAATCTTGTTATCCACGTAGTGAGGCCACACAGCTCTTTAAATTACCGTCTTCCAGCACCAGAGGCGTATATCCTACTACGCGCTTTCTTCTCAACGCAGGCCCACGCGGGCCAGCGGATTTTTGGGAGAGCTGAAAAATGGTCCCAGCCGCCCTTCAATGCCCAGTTCGGCGGGAGATCGGGCTGGTCAATTCGATGAGAATGTTGGCGATGCTAACGGGGATGTTAAGCAGATTGGACATAGCGCTTCTTACGCGCGCGTGCGATTTCACACAAATAGGGCACGGGTTCGGTCAGCGTGCCGGTTTCCAGTTTTGACCAGGCTGGGCAGCGCTGGCAGAAGGCGCGCGCCTCGCAGGCCATGCAGAGCGGCGTCAGCGGCGGTGTAGAGTCCACAAAGCGCTGCACCCGCTCCCAGGCAGCGTGAAAGCCGATTTCGAGCGGGCGCGCTGCGGGCCACGGCAGGCCAATACAGGCGTTCATTTCACCCAACGGATTGACAACAAAGGCGGCCCGACCGGCATGGCAGTGGAAAGTGTGGTCATGGCCGAGCGATGATTCGCGCAGCGCGGTTTCGGTCCACTCGGTGGCCGAGGCGCGGTCGGTTGCTTCCAGCGCCACGCACTCGGTGGCGGACATGCGGCATTCTTCCACCTCGGACCGCGCGCCGTCACGACGTTTGAAAAGTAACCAGCTCGCTAAAAAGGGCAGGCCCCAATGGTGCGCCATCTGCCGCATCGCTTCCAGTTCGCCCACATTGCGCCGGGTGAGGGTGGATTTCAAGCCCAATGGGACGCGGTGCTTGACCAGCTCCTCGATGCCGACGCAACAGCGCGCATAACTGCCGGGTACGCCGGTGACCGCTTCGTAAGTGGCGGCGGTGGCGCCGTAGAGAGTAATTTCGGTGCGGCTGGGTGGCGCCTCTGCCAGGCGCGCCGCGATGGCTTTGGTGATGAGGGTGCCGTTGGTGAACAGGGTGAGGATCAGACCCATACGCGTAAGGGGGGTGTAAATCTCGAAAAAGTCGGGGCGCAGGAAAACTTCGCCGCCGGTGAGGAGTAGAAAAACCATGCCATTATCCACCGCCTGGCGCGCCAAAGCTAGCCACGCGGCTGCCGAGAGTTCTTGGGTGCGTCGTGCGTTGTCGCTGGGCGCTTGGCAGACGTAGCACATATGGCAAGCCAGATTGCAACGCTCAGTCAGCTCGAATGTACCGTTGACTGGCTGGCGTTGTGCGGCGGCACGGCGGTGCAGTTCGCGCCTTAGTGGGCCATAGTCGGCGGGCAGCGTTACGCTTGCGGTGGTCATGATTCCAAAAGCCCTATATTGGCAATCTCGTGCACAAAGATCTGCACATCGGTGTATGCGGTTTCGGGGTCAACATCGAACCGTTCCGCCACGGCAGCGGTCAGCTCGTCCAGCGAGCGCTCTGCGGACAGCAGTTCCCACACATAGGCCGCCGTGCCGTTCAGGGTGATGAGGCCGTTTAAGTCCATCACTTGCGCGCCGAGCGGCACCAGCAGGTTTTCGCCGCCAACGTTTTGCATGATAAAATCGTTTTTGCGTTTCATCTTTGCTTTTGGTCTCGCTTCAATCGAAATCCGGCAAGCGACCGCTGAGAAAAGTTGCAACTGTCGACAAAGCCAACATAACTCCGCCATCCTGCCAGGCTTTTCTGCATATCGGCTCGGCTCAATTCTTCCCAGGCATATCACTGCACCAGGTGCGTGCGCACCTTTTTCATGTTATTACGGTACAACATCTGGTGATGATAGAAGAGGCGGTACCCCCTCGCCGTTATGCTTGAGCAGCATCTTGCGCTCATAGCGTACCAGCGCCAGCCTTTCGGCCAGGAACGCCCGTACCCTGGGCAGCAATGAGTCCAGAACCGCGCTATACGCCGGAGAGAATTTTCGGGAATGCCTTCGCCCCTTAGAGCCATCTCCAGTGAGATGTAGATGACATTAAAGCGATAGCACAATTCTCTAAGAGCGAACTCTTGCAAAAAGAAATTCTTTCCCCACTTGCGCGGCACGATCCGTAGACCATGCCCTGCCTCACGGATTCCCTAGCGCCAACCGCCACGGAACCAAGAGCTATTTAATGTACGAGCCTTCAGTGCAAGTATCGGGATCGCACCCGGATCCCAAAAACGACAGTATCTCTTCCTGTTTGAGGGGAGCAAAGGTAGCCTTAGGCGGCGCGTAGGGCAACTTCTGCGTGACAGGCGCTTTGCTCTGCCGTGCTGTTGGGGTCACATTCTGTTGATTCATGGTTTTTCTCCTTTAAATGGAATCGAGTAGGCCGCTTTCTCCCGATACGTCAGGTTGATGATGTTTGTCTTCTCCGTTTACCGCCTGGTTTCCCGGCGGTGTCACAATATTTCAACCATGTATCCGTTAGCCTAACACTGTAACACAACAAATAAATTCTATTATAATTATTATGCCATAAGGTGGTCACCCTTTGTCAAGACAATTATTTACAGAAAAATATATATTCCGCCATGACCGCATGACTTTATCCGTCTAACAATACGGCGCTAAATCTTTCACTATGTCAAGTGTAATAGCTACTATCGTTCACATGGCCATCTCAAATTTTGATCTCTGAAGTACGAAGAGGAATTGTTGAATATTTGACTATATAAACACTGTCAAATTGAGTCTCATCACTTCCAATGCGTTAATCTGCCAACTAAATTGCAGGTTAACAATAGCAAGGCATATGGCTTAAAGTCATATGCAAAAGAAAATGATCAAATAATCTATTTGGCCGAGCGCACCGGCAGTGCCCGTGTTCCGTAGGTGTGAGATTGGAGATACCAGAACCGCGTGCCACGGACGAAATCAAATTGGGCAGCGTCGGAACCACGTGTCTCCGATGCCCAGGGAGCGAAACATGTTATATCAATCGATTCCGTTGTTACATGAATATCGAAACTTCGATAGCATGGCGCCGGACGGGTTTTGTTCGCATCATACAAACTTGCTAACTCATCCTGCGTTGGCATCCGCCAGTCCGAGTAACCGCCGGCGCGATAATTCTCGCAATAGGATTTGGCGTTCGCCCAGTTGACATCGCTGCCATTGTCCTTTGCCGCCCACATCAGGTTTGTCTGTGTATCCAGAACCGTCTCGTTGGAATTATGGACAATAAAACGGCTGTCCTTAGCGGCTTGACCTGTTGTTGCCCCCATCATCATAATAATGGCGATAACAAACAACGTTCTAAAAGTTCTTTTCATGTTTTCCTCCTTTATTATATATAAGACAAAGTTCCATTACAGGCGCTTATGAATCCCGCCAGCGGCGGGATTCAACTTACCAATTCCGACAGAATTGGAGTTTCACAACCACCGCTTGTGCGGGATAATTCGACCAACAAACTTCAGTGCACTTTGTTATAGTCCCACTTAGCTTCGCACGCGGGATAATTCAACTTACAGATATTACTTCACTGCGCTTGTAATATCTGAGTTTCATTAGAATTGGAGTTTCACAAGAAAATTTGTTGACATAAAAAATCAATCGCATTATATACACCCCGCCCTAAAACTGAACAGGCAATATTTTTCAACAGACTGACATTCCTTGCTGGGGAATCGTTCAATGGTAGGACAACGGACTCTGACTCCGTGAATTAAGGTTCGAATCCTTATTCCCCAGCCAATTCTAATTCTTCACACCATCAGCTATTTTTACCCATGAATCCCTTAGCGGCACAATACGATTGAAGACAGGCTTGCCGGCTACAGAATCCACATCAACACAAAAATACCCCAATCTTTCAAACTGATATTTGCTCCCCGGCTTTGCGTCTTTCAGGCTTTGCTCGGCATAGCAGGTCGTCAAAATCTCCAGAGAACCAGGGTTCAGATATTTTGTAAAATCTTCCGCTTTGCTTCCCGGATCTTCAATACTAAATAGCCGGTCGTATAACCGCACCTGGGCAGGCACACAGTGCTGGGCTGAAACCCAGTGAATAACCCCCTGCACCTTGCGTCCGTCTGCCGGTGGTCCATTGCGGATTGCCGGATCATAGGTGCAGTGCAGTTCAACCACCTCACCGGTTTTCTCGTCCTTCACCATGCTTTCATATTTTATGACATAGGCATTTCGAAGGCGGACCTCCCGTCCTGGACCGAGGCGATGATATTTTTTGGGCGGATTTTCGTGAAAGTCGTCCCGCTCGATATACAGCACCCTGGAAAAGGGAAGCTTTCGAGTTCCCATTTCGGGCTTTTGCGGATGGTTGGCGCACTCGAACTGTTCTACCTTGTCTTCCGGGTAATTGTCGATCACAACCCGCAGGGGCCGCAAAACGCACATTGCTCTTGGCGCCCGTTCATTGAGATCCTCGCGGACGCAATGCTCAAGCAGGGATACATCAATCAGGTTGTCGTTTTTGGCCACACCGATTTGGGCACAGAATTTTCTAATGGCCTCAGGCGTGTAGCCCCGGCGCCGCATTCCCGCCACTGTGGGCATACGCGGATCATCCCAGCCTTGCACATAATCTTTTTCCACAAGTTCAATGAGCCGCCGCTTGCTGAGAATCGTATAACTCAAATTGAGACGGGCGAATTCGATCTGCTGCGGGCGGTTGCCGGTGATCAGCCTTTCAACGATCCAATCGTAGAGGGGACGGTTGTTTTCAAACTCCAGCGTACAAATGGAGTGGGTAATTCCTTCCAGGGCATCGGAGAGGCAGTGGGCAAAGTCGTACATGGGATAAATGACCCATTTTGTTGCCGTCCTATAGTGAGGTTCCCGTTTGATACGGTAGATAACTGGGTCACGCATGACAATGTTGGCAGATGCCATGTCAATTCTGGCGCGCAGAACGTGGGCGCCATCCTCGAAATCGCCGGCACGCATCCGTTGAAACAGTTCCAGGTTCTCATCCACGGAGCGGTTTCGATAGGGACTATCCTTGCCCGGTTCGGTGAACGTTCCACGTTGCTCCCGTACCTCATCGGCGCTCAAGCTACAAACATAGGCGTTGCCAGTTTTGATGAGCTCAACAGCAAATGAATAAAGCTGCTCGAAATAGTCAGAGGCATAAAACAGACGGTCTTGCCAGTCAAAGCCAAGCCAGCGGACATCGCGGATGATCGATTCCACGTATTCCATGGATTCGCCTAGCGGGTCCGTATCATCAAACCGGAGATTACAAGTTCCCTGATATTGCGAGGCAATGCCGAAGTTGAGGCAAACCGACTTGGCATGTCCAATATGGATATAGCCGTTTGGTTCTGGTGGGAAACGGGTGGCAACACGTCCATCGTTTTTGTTCGTTTGTAGATCGTCTTCTATGATATCACGGATAAAATCGCTTGAGAATAAGGTCATCGGTTGCGTCATGTAAGGAAAGCCCTCTTCTTAACAATAAAATGCGGACTGAAATCTATAATATTCATGGAAATATATCAAGGGCATAACTTCAGGGAGAAGGGCTTGCTGATAACACCTACAAGTCAGCACATGCTAGTTCAAAGATAAATTGAAGATTACCATTTAAATTGCGGCATCCGACATTGCTAATGCACCGAGAAGAGATACGGCTTCTAGCGGCGAGAAAAGCCTAGGCTTAAGAACAAACAAAAAGATAAATTAAGTTTTGTGTCCCCGGAATTTACCCTTTTGCCGGCTCGGCGCCCCGGCGCGGAAAACTGTGCCATCTCTCCCCACATTTTGTGGCCAAGATATCCTTGACATAGAATAACGCGTTTGTTATTCCTTCTCACACAAGAAAGAAATTCTTATCAAAAAATGATGATTGAAAGGGACTCGCAAGAAAGTGAAGATAGGTATTCCTAGAGCGTTCTACTACCATTCCTATCCGAGGTTGTGGGAGTGCTTCTTCCGACGGCTCGGGCACGAACCTGTGGTGTCGTCGCGATCGACCCACAAAACCTTGGAAATAGCCTCTGCGCAAACGGAGACGGAGAACTGTCTTCCCCAAAAGCTGTTCGACGGGCACTTGCTGTCATTGATTGATAGCGTCGATGCCATCTTTGTTCCCCGGATCCTCTCCATAGTCAATGGGCACAACTGCTGCCCACGGTTCGGCGCATTGCTGGACGCCACCCGGGCAGGAATTGCCAGAGGGGTGCCACTGATCTCCATTGAGATCAACGAAACAGCGGCGCCCCTGTCAAAGACTCTGCTCAAGCTGGCACGGACCCTCGAGGCCGACAGAAGGACGGCTAATCTTGCGGTACAGGAGGCTTTTGCGGCCATGGAGCAGCACCATCGTGAGGATGCGCAACTACAGCAGGCACAATGCGACAACCGGAAATTTCTGCTTCTCGGACACCCTTACACCCTCCACGATCACTTCATCGCCGAACCCATCGTCAATAAACTGAAAAAACTTCAGGTGCCTCTGG